>Ga0206131_10007397_pt1 | contig 11014 bp, 12 predicted proteins | sample Helgoland_Spring_FD_148636 | JGI IMG/M metagenome (GOLD analysis project Ga0206131, IMG submission 148636) | Pelagic subsurface seawater microbial communities from Kabeltonne, Helgoland, North Sea - Helgoland_Spring_Bloom_20160517_1 | ecosystem: Environmental > Aquatic > Marine > Epipelagic ... | reverse complement strand
TCTAAAACTTTAGGAACATAATGATGGAGAACGATTTGTTATACCATCCCATTCTATATTACATGATTTAGCAAATTCACATTTTTTCTTCGCACCTTCATTTCCGCGATATTCTTCTCCGCTAAAATCCATAGGACTTTTACAACTATCTCCTAAACCTTGAACATTCTGACATGTTCCGTCATCAAGAACTTGCCAATAATCAGGACATGCGCCTACCTGTGGCGGAAAAGCTTGATTTTTTTGAGCACTGTTCATCATAACCGCGATCACTATCATTAAAATTACGAATATTATTATTGCAACTAAAAGTACATTTTGTTGAAAACTAGACATATATATTTTTAATATATAATATTTTTTTTATAGCTTTAGTATAAATGAATTCTAATGGAAGAGTAAATATATTAGAACCTGTAACTAGTAATGTTTTTAATTTGTATGATCGTGTTCCTGTGGATCAAAAAGCTACAAGTTTTAGGAATGCTTTAACAGGAAATTTTGAATCCAATCAACTTTCTCAGGCATTTTTTTCTGCTAAAAATATTATAAATCTTCAAAATTCCATAATTTCTGGTGTATATAAAAATTCTAATGGAAGATATGAAATAGGATATCAAGATGAAGATACTTTAAAAATAATAATGAGAAGTATTTATTTACAGCATGCCGCTAATCAACCGGATAATTTAACACAACAAATACAGGCTTTAAACCAACTAGTATTAGATTATTCTATACCTCAGTTATGCGGTGAATGTGACGCATATATAAAATACAAGAACGACGTAAGTACATTAGCGGTTCCCTTACAGAGACCTGTATCGACTTATAGTAATAATGTTCTTGAAACTACAAACTTTTTTTAATTAATGTTTATTATAAAAATAAAATTTATAAATGTATAAAAATGTATAAAAAAATTTATTAAATATTAATGATATTTATTAATATTTACTTCATAATTAATTTACTTTTTCTTACTCTTTTTCGTGTTCTTCTTTTTAATTTTAGCTCCGACACCCTTTTGTCTAATGGTTCTATAATTTCGATACTTAACGTAGGCCTGTTCTAGTTCAGTCAATTCGCTTAACCACATCTTTTCAATTGTCATCTTTTTAATTTGTTCGAGTTCCACTTCTTTATCTTCCCTTTCTTTAACCAGTCGCTTATAATTTTCTTCTTCTACACTATCAATAGTCATGCTTCTTAAATATTTATATTCTTCATCGCCGTCGATTACCGCGTAATTTTTTGTTTTTAACATATCAATGACTTCGGCCTTTTTCTTTTTACGCATCACTAACGTAGGAGGTTCAACTATCTGTTCATGAATAAATTTAGCCCTGTTGCTTAAAATCACTAATTGTTTTTCTAGCGTAGCAATAATATTTTCCTTTCGCTTAATATAAGCATTATATCTTACACCATAATATTGATCAATAATTTCATAAACTGTATTGTATTTTACTAGTTTTTGATCCTTATCGAAAAGATACATATTAGTTGTAGATTTAGTTGTTGTCAACTTAAATGTCTTTTCAAATTGGTTAATATGCTCTGTTACACTTTTAGAAATCAAATCTGGCAACATTCCAGTATGGAGTTTTACAGTGAATTCAATCGTTGTATCTGTACAAGAATCTACATAATTTTTTACAATCGGTTTCTTTTTCTTTTTACCATTAACAGGTTTATCATCCATAAGAGTTTCTAGAAATGCTTTATACGTACTAGTCCATGTTCCTATCGGCAATTCTTTAATCCTAACTGTGTCGTGACTAACTATCTCATATACGCCCTTGATTAAGAATTTAGTAGGACTAAGTTTTATAATTTTACCTTTAAAGTCTTCATAATATGGTTCAATAACATGACTGTCGTTTAAAGTTTTATTAATTTTATTTTTCAAATATTTCATAATTTGGGTAGGACTGTAACTAGGACCTTCATAACTAAAACCAGTTCCAATGCCTTTACCTCCGTTCACCAAAACCATAGGAATAACAGGAACGTAATATTCGGGTTCAACGGGAGTTCCATCATCGTCCAAATAATTTAAAATCGGCTCATCTAGTTTTGGAAATATAAATCTAGTAATTGGATTTAGTTGTGTGAAAATATACCTTTCACTGGCCGAATCTTTACCTCCTTCCAACCTTGTTCCGAACTGACCATTCGGCAAAAGAGCATTGATGTTATTTGATCCGACATATTCTTGTGCCATACCTACAATGGCTTTATTTAAACTCATTTCGCCATGATGATAGCATGAATGTTCTGAAGTATATCCTGCGAATTGAGCAACTTTAATTTCCTTTGTAAGAGGCTTTTTAAAAGCAGCAAACAAAATCTTTCGTGTGCTAGTTTTCCAACCATCAATGACACTAGGAATACTGCGCTCGCAATCATATTTAGAGAAATGCATCATTTCCCTGTCAATAAACTCTTCATAAGTAACCTTATTATGATTTGGATTTAATGTAGCGTCTTTATCATAATTTGCCAACCAATCCTTTCTATCGTCAGCACGATGTTTGTTAAATACCTTATCAATAGCGTCATCGCATGTATCTCCCTCGTGTTGAAAGAACACAACTTTTTTCTGAGCAAAATATTCCTTAAACTCTTTTGAGGTACTCGTCCCTAGACCTTTATAATACTTAATCTTCCATCCCTTTCCTCCATTATTTTTTTCCTTCCACTTATTGTATTCAGATTCATTGTAAAATGATTTTACTTTTTTACCTTTAGTTGCTTTTAAAATTGGTGTATTCATAAATCCGAAAAAGTTTGGAATTTTTACAAGATCACGCCATTGCGAATGAAACATATTAATACACAAACCCTTAATATGACTACCATCTAAATCTTGATCAGTCATGAAAAGTAGTTTTCCGTAACGCAAATTATTTTTTACATCTGTTTTTGTATAAGTTTTACCTGTTGTCAAACCAAGGATTTTCTTAATATTTGTAATTTCATTATTTTGATTAATTTTGTGTTGAGGAGCATCTAATGTATTAAGCAACTTACCCTTAAGAGGAAACACTCCTATAATATTTCTATCTTCTTTACAAAGACCTGAAACAATTCCTGCCTTAGCTGAATCTCCCTCGCACAAAATAAGAGTGCATTGATTTGATTTATTTCCTCCAGCCCAATTTGCCCCCATATATTTAGGAATACCTCGAATAGACCGAGTTTTCCTACCATCTGTTTTTTTTGCGGCCTTACTGTCTTTAATTTCATTTAAACTAAGTGCGGAATCCATGACACCCATTTTAGCCAACTTATCAATAAATTTATCGCTGACTTCGATTTTAGAACCAAACTTAGATTGAGGAGTATTCATACAATCCTTCGTTTGACTATCGAAACTAGGATTCTCAATAATACAATTTACAAAAAGCATAATTTGTTCTTTAATTGTGGATGGTTTTACTTTAATCTTTTTCTTTTTTTCTATGTAAATAACCATTTTTTTAAGAATTTGATTTAAAATATAATCAATATGCTTCCCTCCTTTAGTTGTATTAACCCCGTTTACATAAGAGACCTGTGTAAATTCATCTAGCGGACTAATACAAGCTGCGATTTCCCATCTTTTATTGGAATCAAATACACGTTTTGCCTCAATTTTAGGACCAATATATGTATCAATATATTGTTCAAAACTTTTATTTGGTACGGCTTTTCCATTAAATTTAACACGAACAGATTTATCAGTTACAACACCAATATCGAATGTTCGCTTTTTGAAAATATTAAACATGTCGTCTGAAAGACCTGTAATACCAAACCTTTCGTAATCAGGAAGCCATGTAACCTTTGTATAAGGCTTTGAATTACTTTTACGCACATTAGGCTTACAAATAGTAGTTAGATTGTCTTCAAATCGTTGATTATATTTTCGCCCTCGAATATGATCTACTGTTTCAATTTCACCCCATTTTGAATAAATCAAAACAAGTTTGAAACCAAATCCATTTTTACCACCAACAATTTTCTTTTCGTCTTTTTTATAATTTGTAGAAGTTCTAAGATGACCGAATACCATTTCAGGAATCCACATTTTATTTTCAGGATGTTTTGCGACATCTACACCATTACCATCATTCATCATTGTAATAACACCTGTTTCGCGATCTACCGTAATTTCGATATTTCTAACAGGAATAATTTTCTTTTCTTTTTTCAACAATTTTTGTTGTAACCTTACAAAATGATCACGACAATTTACAATACCTTCATCAAAGGTTTTATAAAGTCCAGCGATCCATTCATAAGATTCATGTTTCATTTCATTATCACGGTTCAATACCCAATTTGTTACTGTATCGGCTTCAACCGATCCAATATATGTATCAGGAGCATCTAAGATATGCTCAATATCAGTTTTTTCTTGATAGGTTTCTGCTAATTCTGTTGCTTTAGTAGACATGTTTGAGAATATTATTCTTTTATTTATTTAAATTATTTTCAATTTTAATTAATATCAAATACTTTAATATTTACCTTACTATTAATAATATTTACCATAATATTATATGTTTATTAATTTCATTACTAAGTTTGATTATTACATTTGATAATTGTCAAATTTAATAATAATATCCTAACCATCTCCAAACCCATTCCCAAAAATTGCGTCCTCCATTATTTTCAAATTCTCTGTCAAGGCGTAACTTGGCTTCTTCTAATAACCGTTCTAAATCTTTTACTTCTTCCTTAGCACACCACAATTTATTTCTATAATTCATTCTATTACTTTCCATTATATATTATATCTATTGTTTATTTTTTAGATGACTAAAATCTTTTTTTTGACGATTCCATTCTTCTACATATAATTTTTTAGCAATATCCTGGGTAATACCCTTTGCGCTATTCCAAGCTTCCCATTTTGCACGTTCAACTGTTTGAAAAGCCCAGGGTTGTTCAATATTTATATCACCAACAGTAGCTTGTTTGTAATATGCGTAACATTTCAGTTTTCTATCATTAGGTATTTTATTTCCCCATTCGGCGTTATTAATTTCATGCACTGCTTTTTCAAAATTGTCTGTCGAACTATTCATTTTTAATTTATTTATATAATTAAATTAAAAACTAAACTTATTTAGTAGATTCTAAAGATTTGTTGGAATCTTTATTTTCTCGTGAAATATCATCTTTTCCTTTTTCATTGTCGTTAGGTCCTGTGTTGATATGATCGTTTATTTCTTTTTTAACATTTAAAGACTTTCCTTTTTCGGAGGTTCTTTCATTAATTTTAGAATCAAATATATCTAGAGCATTTTTAACTTTTTCGTCAGACATACCACCTTTTTTAAGCATTCCACTAATAAAAAGTTTTGCCATTTGGGGATTCATGGTAAAACTATTTGAGTTATTTTTTTTAGGAACATTTAAATCAGTAATAATTGAATTACTAAGTTTTGTTTGGTTAATATTAATTTTTTTATTTTCCATTATAATTTTATTAAATATGAAATTTTTATATTATAAACGCCCTAAATAAATTACTTTAGGACAATTCGGAATTTTATTTTGCGTTTATATTTTTTTCTTTAATACATATATAATGGTTAGATACACCAGAAAAAGCAAAGCTATGGTAGGCGGAAAACGTGGTTTTAAAATGTTGGTAGGATCACGTGCCCAGGTCATGAACGGAACCGCATACAAAACCGGTTATGGTAAGGTTAAGGGAAACGGAGGTAATGCTCTTACCAGAAAAAACCTTAAGTACAACAAAAATGGACGTATTGTATCTGTTGCTAAGAGTTCTAAAAAAGGAAAACTTCTTGCTCAGCTTAAAAAAGCCGGATACACCTACAAAAAGGGTCATTTTGGTGCTGTGAAAATCGGAGCTAAGGGTAAAGGATCTAGTAGTCGCACACGCCGATGCCGACACAAGTCTGGTCCTAAAAAGGGCAAGTACAAGAAGTGCCGCACCAGACGTCACCGCTAAATAATTATTTAGCAATATTAATAATATTTAATTTTACGATAATAAAATTAAATATACTTTAGCAAAATTTAATTAGCAGGAAGAGGTGCTAAGCATAACTTAATTTCTCCCAAACTAGCAACGCTGTATTTAACAACTAGAGGTAAATCATTTTCCAAAAACATTTCTATATTATTACATAAGTTCGTACATTTAATAAAATAACCTAAGTTTTTTAGCGAAAACTCTCCCTGAATAACATGAGAATTATCTGATTTTTTAATAAATTCTGTTACACCATCTGACTCTGTTCTGCGAATTTTACAAGATGCAAAAGGCCCTTGACATGAAAATACTAATTCATTGCCTACAGATTTAATTTCTAATCTGTCTGAAATATTACTTAAATCCCTGATAATTTTTTGAAAATCTGTTGCGGGTAAATTAATAACTGATGAAAATTTAACAGAAGGCATATCTAATTCTTCCTCATCGGGTTCAATTAACTTTAATTTTTGAATTTTACATTGTTTAATATCGCCATTTTCAAATTTCAAACCTAAGTGTTCTACAATACCTTCATTATAGTCATTTTCTTCAATATAAATTGTAAGAGTATCGTCGTTGTCTATAGTATTTATAAGTTTAAAAAGATGAAACATATTTACACCTATAATAATTTTTGGATGCTTACAGTAAAAATGTTCAAATTTTAAAGCATCTAAAAAAAGATGCGCTAAGATTGTATGGGATTTATCCATGTTAATAATCCTAATTCCTCCCGGAATTTTATTGCCTTTAGAATCAATACTATCTTGTGAAAAAATAATATTTGTTTCCAATAAAATATCTTTTAAAGCTGTCATAAGTGTTCTCATTGGAGCAATTTGAACGGTTTTCATTTCTAACACATACGGATTTTCAGATAGTAATGCTGACATATATACTTTTATTTGTTAAAATCTTTAAATACTTATGCGTAAATTTTAAAATTTATTTTTATCTTAATATAATTAATGTTTTGTTTTAATTGTTGTAGTATTAATAGAATAGATGATTTTAATACTGATTATGCTGACGAGCATTTTATTTTAAAAGAATATGAACCGAAATTATTAGGAAATGGTGCTTTTTCAAATGTTTATAAAATTAAAATTAAAAATGAACTTTATACATGTAAAGAATTAATAAAAAAAAATAGAGAAACATTTTACAGAGAAATAAAAAATTTAAAAAAAATAAATAAATTTACAAATACTAGATTTCCTATATTTTACAAGGGAATTGTAGGAAAATTCAATGATTATATATTATACGAATATATAGAAGGAGTAGATTTATTTAATACATATAAAAATATTTTACATCCAAATAATAAATTAACATACACATTAGTCAGCGAAATTATAAAAGAAATAACACTGGGTTGTTATAAATTATTTCAACATAATTTAGTACATTTAGATCTAAAAATGGAAAATATTATTTGTTTAAGTATATACCCTGTAAAAATCAAAATAATAGATCTTCAATCGTGTAGATCTATAAGTGAAATACATAATTTTGCAAAATCAGGAACTTATGGTTATACCGCACCTGAAGTAATTTTAACAAATAAATATTATCATAATACAGACGTTTGGTCTATAGGTATTATTTTTTATTTACTATTGACAAATACTTTACTATTACCCAATGATAAAAAAAAATATGTAGAAGAATTAAAAAACTATACATCAGTTTATAATTTAGAAAATGATAAATTTTTAAATTTAGATACAACCATTCAAAAGTTAATAGCATCCATGTTAGAACCTATTCATACATATAGAATTTCTGTAAAAAAAATTTTACATAATAAATGTATAAAAAAACCTTATTTATATGAAAACCATAACAAATATGATAATACTTCAAATATATAGATAAATAAACCTTCAAATATATGATAAATAACTTAAAAATAAATGAATTATTTATCATAAAGTTATGGAAAAATTAGCTGGAAAAGTTAGTGAGCTATACACAAAGTATAACAAAAATGAAGCCATTATTTCAAAATTAAATTTTTATGTTATGAAACAATTACCGGCATTGTTAGATAAGTATAATGAACAAGAAAAGAAAAAACAAGTATTGGAAAAAGAAAGTGATAAATACATTAATGAATTTCTATTAAATTCAAATGAACAATATTTTTATATACCAGCAACAGACATTTTTGTAAAATATGATAGTAAATCATATACATATATTACTGAAGACGATTTCTGGTATATAATATTAAATGATATTACCAGTCATAATGACGAAAAAACAAATTTAAATGATTATAAACAAAAAACCAAAAACATTATAGTAGATGAAGTAAAGAAAAAATCTATATTGAAAACTATTCCAGAATCCTATACTGTCCAATTAGTAATTAATTTTTTCACCCCTACTATTTTTAACTCAAAAGAAGATGTAAAACATTTTATGGCTATTATAGGTGATAATATATTAGGGAAAAAACATGAAATAAATTATTTAATGCCTATAGGAAGTAAGCCATTCTTTGATGCTCTAGAAAGCTTATCGGAATATTATTTTCAATGTAAAATGAATATACAACATTCTTTAAGATTTCGATACAGAGGACAGGATTTTAATAATTGTAGATTAATCTATTTTACGAAATCCATAAGAAATAAATCATGTTGGATTTCTTTTTTAAAAGAGAATTTTTTAAATTTTATAGTTGTATGTTGTCATTATTCAACTAGATATGTTAGTGCTGATAAATATGCAAATAAACAAAGCAAAAATTTTAAAAATAGGATTTTTTATTTAAAAGATCACAATAAGAATGACATAGTAAATGAATTTATTAATAATATGTTTAATGAACAAAATAATAACAATATTAAATGGGAAGATATATACTTTTTATGGAAATTTTATATTAAAATGAAAAATATGCCTAATATGATATATAAAGCCGATTTTGAAACGATTATAAGAACCAAATTATCGCATGACAATAATACATTTTACAATATTAAAAGCAACTATTTAACAAATGTAGAATATTTTAAATCATTTTGCGGCGAATATATTGAAACAGATACAGAAGATTTGTTAGAAATAAGCGAACTTTATAATTTATTAATTTCATGGTTAGATGGTAAAGAGTATTCGGATTTTTTAGAAGATGATGTAAAAGATATGATAGAATATTTTTATAACGATATAACTATTGAAAATGATAAATTTTTATTAGGAGTAAAATGTAAATTATGGGATAAACAACGAGATATTTTGGAAAGTTTTGAGAAAAAGTTCAATAAAAAGATAGAAAAAGATGTAACAATATACGATGCTTATGTAATGTATTGTAAATATTCTAACAATAATGGTAAAATATTAACAGTTAGTAAAAATTATTTTTATAAATACATAGAACATATCATACCTTCACATTATATTAGCAATAGTAAAATATCTATATCTTATTGGAACTCTTAGATTTTCAAAAGACGTTTTATATTATCTTTATTATTATAATATTGTAATCCTAGTATGGATCCTAATAGTCCTCCTATGGCTATTTGTTGAACTGTGTGACATTTTAAGAAAACTCTACTATACATAACACTTAATGCCAGGACAATAAATATTGCAATAAAAATAAATTTGTTAGAAAAAGCTGGATTATTTAAAATACCCATAATTGCGTATGTTGAGAAAAAAGCAGCATTTTGTGAATGTCCTGACGGCATACCGTAACTTTTTGAAAAAGACGCATTTTTTTCTACAAACAAACTACAATTTTTCGCTCCTTTAGGCCTACTACCAGATCCCATTAGAAAATATTTTTTATCACCTAATAAAGGTTTTACAATCCAATATTTTAAAGCAAAATTAATCATATCATTTATTACTAATGCGCCGGACAACATGAGGGATTCGATATTATTTGTCATGAGATAATTAAGTAACATAGTAGTAATTGTAATTAACGGATATGCTCTAGCTAGTCCCATTATTTGTTGAAATAGTTTCATATAAATAATAGTAATATTATTTTGTAATATTATTATTTTGTATTATTATTATGTATAATCTTTATTTATATCCTCAATATTTTCACTATAAGAAGTTTAATATGAAGTAGGTTTATGTTTCTTGAAAATACAACCAGATACAGAAAGACCCGAAATATCCGCAATTACTCTTGGATTTTGAAAAGATAAAGATGACATCCAAATTTTAAGAATACAAAATGATTTTTTTGGAGATATTGTAATACCTGTAACCGATTCCTGGAACTTAGGATCATTGGTAATTGTTTCACCAGTTAAGATATACGACAAATCGCGCCAAACAAACGGAACATTTTTATTTGAAACTTTAAATGAAAAGCAACCACCTTTGTTATTCCTAGGATCTTCCCACGTAGGATTAATACCTTTCCTCATAAGAAATAGCATACAGTTCTTTGTCATTAATGCGGGAACACTATTATATAAAGATATTACTTCTTCCATAGTGGAAAGTTCTTTTATTTTAATATAACTTTTAAGTGACCAATCAGTGTCATGTGGTAAATGAGCCCACAGAACCCATTTATCATGAAGGGCGTGTTCTACCGCAGATGGAGAATCCATTGTTTGGCTTACTTCCATTATAATATTAATGTAGATCAATTTTTTATATACGTTTTACTAAATATTTATTATTTAAAAAAATATCTAGTTACTAATTACGGCATATGTTTTCTCTTCTTTTAATTTTACATGTTCATTCGAATTAAGTTTTAGCATATTAATATCTGTATCTATTAGATGTATGGTGTATTCGCTATCTAAATTAGTAGAATAAAATTCAGCCATATACCATTTTAAAAAGGGTTTGTCTAAAAGTTTATTTCCTTGAATATAGAAACCTGTCATATTTTTGTGTATAGCTATTCTTTCATTAGATATTATTTCTATTTCTACTTGTAAAAATGACTTGTCTACCTTATTAAAAGATACATTATTAAGATCCGCTTCACATTTATCTTCTAATCGTTTA
>Ga0206131_10007396_pt1 | contig 11017 bp, 6 predicted proteins | sample Helgoland_Spring_FD_148636 | JGI IMG/M metagenome (GOLD analysis project Ga0206131, IMG submission 148636) | Pelagic subsurface seawater microbial communities from Kabeltonne, Helgoland, North Sea - Helgoland_Spring_Bloom_20160517_1 | ecosystem: Environmental > Aquatic > Marine > Epipelagic ... | reverse complement strand
AATATTTGGCTAATGTTTTACTTATATATAAATGTTCTCCTTCATTATTATTTTTTAAAGAAAAATTTATTTTAATATTTTCAGGTTGAATTCTGTATTTTATTTGATTCAATAAATAATATAACATATTTATTTAATTATATTATTCTCACTTTAAATGATTTCATTTGTATATTATTTTAATTGAACTTTTCTTCTATATTTAATAACAAAATCTCGTTGTTGTTGTATAGATTGATCAACAATAGTTTGATGTTGTTCTCTTTCTTCTGGCGTTATAGCATCTTGAATACCATATAAACTATTTTCTACTGTTTGCGTATTGACATTATGGTGTTTTTTATATACATAATAATTATTTAAAAAGCTAACAAATTTTTCTGCTTTTGTCATATCTAATGCTTGTCCGAGGTTCTTTTTTAAAAATTTATTTTCCTTTATATCATTTGTCATCAAATCGAATAAATCTTCGAATGAACCTATAGGATTTTTTAAACCAAATCTTTCCAAATCTTTTTCAGGACAAGGAATAAATCCAAACGCTTCTAATATTTTTGTAAAATATTCAAAAATTACCAGATATTCTGTATGAACTTTATTAATTGATTCTTGTAATACATCTATTTCTAATCCTAAAGACGTATCATCTATATTTAATACATTACCTTCGTATTTTTTTACTATTCTCCACAAAACATTACCTGTATTATCTTTCTGTGTAATTGTTTCATTAGTATCTTTATCTTTTAAAAGATCGAATACCCTTTTCCCATCATAACATGTCCCCATTATATAACCGCCGACTTTACAATTTTCAGTTAGGTTTTTTGCAAATTCTAAAAGGGTCTGTTTATTTTTAAAGAAATAATGCGTGGAGAATTGATTACTTATAATATCAAAACCTCTCTCTCCAACACCAAACATATTTGCCACACCTTCTCCTATTTCTTTTGGGTCACGACTACCAAGTCCATATAAAGCATTCATTATTAACTTGTTTTTTTCTTTTTCACCGAATGCTGCGCCATTTTTAATATTTTTACTTGAATCGCCAGATAAAAACATACATTTTGGCATAGATGCTTTTCTTTGTTTTTCTTTTAAATAACGCGTACAAGCACCATCCAATTGATTTTCTATATTATCAACAGAATAATCAATTCCAACTACGCTATTAAGTCTTGCTTGTATCCATTTTGGTAAATCTCCAGCCTTTCCAACGGTCATATCTAATAAATTGTGATTGGATTTGCTTATATGGGTTATTAATTTAAATTTAACATATCTATTATGGAAATCTCTTAAACTTTTTGTTGTTGTTGTTTGTTTATCATTGCTATAATAAACAGTATCATTATCAATATATTCTGGAACATTTTCGCCCGTTTTTATCATCCTCTCTGTGATTGGACTATTTATTGACATCCACACGCTATTGGCTACGACATAATCATTTCCAAAATTTCTTTGTCCTTTTTTATAAGCGGCTGTTTTATCATACCGAACTTTAATGGGTATCCATTGCCAATTTTTCGGTTTAGTTGAATCAAATCTAAATTCAACAATCATATCATTTTCAAATATATCCTTTCCATCCTCTATTTTCATAAATTGTTTATTCCCCTCATTTGATAATAATATATTAGCATAACAAATAGGATAATCCGGCGTGGGATTAGTGGGATAAAATAACATGGGTTTATACTGAGATAAATCACGCGGGTCATATACTCTTTTTACAGAATTATGAATAATACTGTTCATAGGGTTTAAAAATCCGTGTTTGTATTGGGAATATCCAACTCTTAATTGTAATTGTTTATATTGTTTAATGCTTGACTGTCCTTCTGTATCTACCCCCTTTTCATAGATATTACCTATGTAATCCTTTGTTCCTGTTTTTTTTGTTGTTATTAAGAAGTCTATTGTATTATGAATAGGTGGTTTCCATTTAAAAGAATATTTCCAAGTTCTTTGTGTTGAGTGATGTAATGTTATGGTTTCGGAACCAACACTTTTATCTACTGGTGTAAAAATTAAACCATCTGTTTCATACTCTAAAGTTTTAACTCTGTCTAATGTTGTTTTACATTTAACAAATATTGATTCTTGAATATTATTTTCAAATTCTTTACATTTAAAAATCATAGGTACCCCTTTGCCAATAACTATATTTTTAGATTCTTGTTGCAAAATGATAGATAATTTTCTCATTTCAATATATCGAAATTTATTTTTATCTATATCAGGACTACCATATTTCATTTGATGACCAATATGTTGTGTGCTCATAAATGGATATTGTCTAAAATCTTTTTTTTTAGATACATACAAGTCAAATATCAAGAAATTGTTTATAAAATTTCCCATTTTATTAAATAAAACAAGCTCCCCGTCAAAAATTGTATCATGTAATCTCTCGTCGCCTATTGTGCACCCCGTGAATTTAATATTTAAATTTATATCCAATAGATATATTTTGCCAATTTCATTAATATATAATAAATGTCTTTCGCCGTCGGCCTTTTCCGTAACAGTATAATAATTATTTATATTTGGTGCGTTTTTATTATCTGTGAGGACAATATGTTTCATTTCAAGACTTACGGATGATGGTCCAATAAAATTCATTCTATTTTTTCTTTTCCAGGCAAAATCGTCCTTTAATAATTGTTCTAAGGTCATCATGGGCTTTCTTTTTTTATCTTTAACATTTGTGACGTATTTATTAATATATGATAATTTAAGATACTGTTTTAAAACAGACGATTGCTCATCATAACGAATAGGATAATTTGTTGATTGTATTCCTGACAAAATAACCTTAGTGTATTTTTTTATAATATTCATAATGATTTTATTATGTATTTCATATGAACTTATTTTATAACTATCTTCGTTTGCTTTACTGATAACCATTTTATTCATTTCATCTTCGTTAAATTCTAATTCTATTTCATAATTTTCTGGATTATTAAATACATTTGATTCTTTAACATTATTTTCGGCTATATATATGCTTCTACCTCGTGATTTTTTTTGTTTTGATGTTTTTACTATAGAACAATGGATTTCAAATGGCATATTGGGAATTTTAAATCTGTATCTTTTTAAATATCTATAAATCTTTTGAGATGTTGGCCACTCCTTCAAAACACTTTGTAAAACTTTATCTTCTTGTGATAATTTTTTTTCTTGTTTATAATTAACTCTAAAATTAGAATTATAAAAATCAACTGGTTTAACAAATTCTAAAATTGTTTTACCTGGGTTTTTTTTGTCCGCTTTTTTATTTAATATTGCTCTACGCTTTTGTATTAAATTAATATGGTCTGGAATATTTACAACATCAAAATAATCCGTTTTACAATAATGTTGAATGTTATTTAATTCGTTTATCTCGGCTCTTATAAAAGATTGATTAATAAAGCCACTTCTCCCTCTTGTCATGGGGTTAATTCTTAATGTATAATCACCTTCCTTATTGATTAAAATAAACCCGGATCCTCTCAATTTATTAATAACATTGTTGAATTGTGTTTTTGTAATATAATTTTCACCCAAGCCATATCTTAATTCTAATTCTTTCTCTGTAGACACCCCAGGTTTATCCTGATAATATACTTTTAATAATTGATTTAATTGTTCTTGTGGTGTTAATTCTTCCGAACTCATAATATATATAAAATACACATTATTTTAAATATATTCAATTTTATATTATATTTTCTTGAATTAAGGCATATAATTTATTCTTGGTAGGTTTTTTCTGACCCATAAATTCATATTTAATCTTTAATTTTTTACACCATTCTTCCAGTTCTGGTTTTTTATAACTGGATATTGTTTTTAAGGGTTTATTTACATTGTCTATTGTTATTAATTTTTCTGAAATTTTATCAAAATCTGGTTTATTATCACCATACCATAAATAATAATTACCATCTTTTTTATATAAGTAACAATACTTATCTAAATTTTTATTAATTAAACACGTATAATAAAATTTATCATCACTATAGAAAAAATTAACATCCGAAATTATTAATAATGCTAAAAAAGTATTCATTTTGATTTTACTATCATTACATAGATTGCTTTCTATTTCGCGATATTTAATTTTATGATTTTTCAATATTTGTTTGTTTTCACGAATTTTATAAACTAAATTAATTTTGATTTTATTTTCTTCTTCATAACTATTACTACTTAAAAAATGATACGATTGAATGCCATTTAATAAAATGTGATAATACCATATTAATGTGTCTGTAGTTTGATTTGCGTTAAAAAAATTATCAGATATGTTATTTTGTGGTTTTGGTATAATTTGCTTTTCTTTATTTGTAAAAGATGCTTTGGTTATACTGTTCTTATTATTTAAAAAATGTATCAAATTTTTATCATTTAACATGAAAGGTGTTATATCTTTTATATTTAACATTGGTTATGTAAAATAGAACCTGTATCTTTATTATCTTTTTTATTATTATTAAAATATTCATCTTTAATATCTTTTTTTGCGTTTTCTACAGCCCCCAACGTTTTTTCCTGAATATTAATATAATTTATAAAATCATTTAATTGGTCGTTGATATTATCTGTAAAATGATTCATGTTAATGAAACATCCATTGCGATTGCTTGAAACATGTATATTGTTATTTTTTAAAATTTCTAATATTTTAGGATGATGAACAGAATCCATGCTTTCAATCGTTTGTTTCAATTTTTTTAATTTATTAATGTTTATGTTTTTTTCCATTTATAAAAATAATAATTAAACTTTTATATTATTATTTTTTAATTGATTAATTTTTATCACTGGGAACTTGACAAGAACCCATTGTGTTTAATTGTTTATTGCCTTTTTTATCTCTTTTTGTTTTACATAATTCACCCAATATTGAAATATTATCATCATTTAATTGATACCTTGACCCTATCACTTTTATAATTATATCTTCCCCTTCTTTTGTAATTTCTGTGTAACTTTTATCTTTTATATGATGTTCTCTTGCTACAAATACGGTTATTGGGGATTCGAATGATTTAATTGCATCGCCGTCCTTATCTTTACACTGTTCTTTATGGTGTATAGCCCTAATTCCGGCTTTTGTTATATTACAAACAGTACATCTAATTCTCATACCTTCAACAGGTTTACAGATTTCACATTTAAAACTAACATCAAAACATATATTTTCACTATTCGCAACTCCGGAAGAATATGATATAATATTAACGGATCCTTTTTTAATATAGCCTTCGCTCGCACAATGACCTTCTAATTTTTTAGCTATTACCTTATTTAATAATTCTTCTATGTTTTTGCCTATTGTATTAAAAGGGACTACCACTTTTCTTGTTAATATGTTCTCCATATAAATTCCATAATTAGATTTTCTTGTTCTGTTGAGAGTAGACATTATATATTAGATATATAATGTTTTTAAATTATAATCAATTTTATTTAAAAAACCTGTTTTTGATAATATGATCTTATTTTTGGTAATTCTTCAATACCATATAAAATACTCTCTGCCGTCATAAAAAAACAATCCCTATCTTCATTCTTTCGATCCAAAATTCCAAATAAAAATTCTTTTAATACACACATCAACCGAGAACTAATCTTTGTTCCCCCTATTGTACCATCAGAAAACTCAACCCATTTATTTTTTGGAACGCCAAGTTCTTTCAATAAATTGTTAACTCCTGTTATTAATAAAGGAGTTTTCTGCATTCTACACGCATTCCCTTTCCCACCAGTATTTTTATTTTTATATTTAAATATAATTTCATCTTTTCTATTGGGACCTAAAAATGTTGTAAATCCTATATCGTCATAAAATTTCGATATTTCTCTTTTTTTTCCTTTCTTTTCAATAAATTTTTTCAACAAAATTTCTTCTAAATGTGTTTCTGTTCTTTTATATTCCGTTTCTTCCAATTTCACACACACCAATATTCCTCTTTCACTTTCTTTGAAATTAGGTATTACGCAATAAGAAACGCCATCATTAAAAATATAGTTATTAAAATATTCTCCTATCACTTTATGAATTATATCATTTTCTTTGTATTTGTCTTGTGTATATTGATTTAATAAATGTAATTTTGTTTTGAAATTATCTTTCATCGTATCTATCAATTTAAAAGCCGCAAATTTACGTAATTCATCTTCTTCGTTTGGAAAATATTTAAGTAGATAATTTATTATTCCTGGTATATGATAATAAAAAATTTTATCATCTGTTGTATCTTCTTGTGAAACACCTTCCCAACAATATTTTAATTGTTCTATTAAGTTTTTTACTACTATATCAGGTCTGAATTCCTTCTTTTTAATTTGATTTAATTCTATCAGCATTTTTCCTCGTTTATATGGTATAGGATGTTTTCTTTGATACATAGTAAGTTGTTCATAACTTATTTCTAACGGCTGGAATAAATATAAGTCCGCTATATTTACTAATCTTCCTTTTCTTTTTAAATTATCTTCTATATATTCCGTTTTATCATCAATTAATATTGATAAAGCATTAAATATTTCATCCTTTTTATATTTTCTATTAAAATTTATAGCATCCATTAAACCCCGTTGATTAAATACATATTTTTCTTTGAACAATCTTTTTATTATTTCAATAATTTTTGTAACCGTTAATGTCATATATTTATCGTTATATGTATAAACGTTCTCCTTCCAATCTTTTACCGCTTGAGGTTTGCATTGATAATTACAATCCATAAAATCACATATTTGAGTATTATCATGGTGTCCTATTGCAAAATCTATTTCGTTCCCATTTGATAATTTTATTTTTTTTGTTAATTTTAAATTTTCTTTATTTGATTGTTTTTGATTTTCATTTAATAAACAATCGACCGCATTTTCTTTTAATATTCTCGCTATTTTACCACTTAATATAGCTTTTTCTTCGGCAATTCTATACATATACATATCTATTGCTTCAACTTCTTCATTTTGTTGTTCATCTTTTACCCCTTTTGTTCCATGTAAAAATATCAACACATTCCTTTCTTCTATTTCTAAATTGCAGTGACTTAGATTTCTAATTGCCCTTCCTTCTATTTGACCAGTTCTATTTAAATTATACCAAGCGTCTAATATATGAACTTGTCGTATATTCGCAAAATCAAGACCTTCTGATCCAGCGCGCGATATAATTACTACTTTTATTTTAGTCCCATCCTTATTTTCTTTGCTATTGCATAAATTTAATGTTTTTATTAATTCTTTACTTTTTGTTTGTCCTGTTATCATTATATACTCTCCCTTATTTTCTCCAGCTGGCGACCTTTTAAATATAGATCCGCCATATTTACTATAACCCGCTTCCTCTAACGCAAGTGCTACAGGTATACAGCCGCCCGCTATATATTGAGAATATACAAGTATTATACCCGTAGAGGCTACAATTTCTTTTATTATTCTTGTTATTTTCCCACTGTATTCTTTTAACTTATCTATTTTAAAAAACCCTTCGCGGTTTTCTTTGTATTCAAATTCTTTCCAAGATGTATTATTAAACTTCATTATTTCCCCCAATCCTCTTTCGCCATATTTATATTTTATATCTCTTTCATCCGAAGGATAACAAATGTTTAATAATTGTGATGGTGTAGATAACATCCCGTAAGAAAATTTTTCAAAATTCTTTAAATTGGGCGAATCTTTCATCAATTTTTTAATATAGTTTTCATATATATCTTTTTGTATCTCTCCTATCTTCGTCATAAAAATATCTAAATATTGGACTCCTCTTGTTTCATTCCTCCTGACTGGTATATCCATACCATTTAATTGTTTTTTTGGATAATAATCGCTATTATTTCTCTTCAATTTATTTAATGAATTTGCATCATATTGTAGCGTTGTATCATGTTCTGGATATACTCTAAAAGGAAACATAAATGGGTCTTCCCCCTTCACAAAAGATACATATCCTCTTGATTTTTGTATCAATATATCTTTTCCTATTTCATTTCCATCATCGTCCTTTACAAACTCCCCATCATTATCAAATATATCACTTTCCTCTATAAAATATCTATTATCGTTCAAATTCATTAAGTTTAATAACCATATTATTTCTTTGTATTCGTTATACATCGGAGTACCCGTTAATAATAATAATTTTACATTATCAGCATAAGTTACTAATGTTTTAAAATGTTCTGTCGTACCTTTTAATTTATTCTTAATTTTTTTCTCTTCTGTACCATCTCCTTCTCTAACATCCCTTATATTATGCACTTCATCTATTATTATTAATCTGTCTGAAAATAATTCTTTTATTTTTTGTATTTTCTTTTTTCTCGATTCAAGCGAATCCTTATCATTTAATGCTTCCTTATTTAACTCTTTTTTCGTCCAAGTAGCAAATTCTAAATAAGCCATAAATTCATAATTTTCTTTTATTATAGATTTGACTTGTTTTATTACATGGTCTCTTTCCAAATTTTCCATATTCATGGGGTTTATTTCTTTTAAAAATTTATTACCCGTACACGATTTTATATTCCATAACCCCCCCACCTTCTTTAATTTTGTTTCATCAAATAATTGTTTTTTAAAATTTTGTTGAACAAATTCCGAAGCAACAACTATAATTGGTTTATTAATCCCCATCTGATTCGCATATGTTCTATATTCCTCAGCAACTCCTATAGAAGAACATGTTTTTCCTGTTCCAAGACCGTGATATATTAATAAACTATTATATGGCGTTTGAAAGGATAAAAAATTTTTTATAAATTTTTGATGAGGTAATAATTCAAATTCAAAATTATTACAAATATTATTAGTTATATTGTCAAACTCCTTCCCTTTTTTGTCTTTGTCTCCTTCCGACAATTCTCTTTTAGGATATTCATTTCCATCTTTAAACTCTTTTTTTTGCCATATTTTTGTATTAAAATCCGGGTCTTCAAGCAAAGGATATAAAATGTTATCCTCTTCGCTTTCATATTTACATTCTTCGCGATTTTTTCCTTCAATAATTTTTAAATGTTCATTATAATTTATATCGTGTTTCTTTATAAATTCAGTTCCGTTTTTTAAAAACTCTTCCAGATATCTTATAAAATCTTCCCCCTCCTTTTTTTTTGATTTCTTAGATTTCTTAGATTTCTGTTCGGGTTTTGCTGGTTTTGCTGGTTTTTTTTTGTCTTTTTTCTTTGTTTGATTTTGCTTAGTTGTTTGTCCTTTTTTCTTTGTTTGATTTGTTCTTTTCTTTTCTATTATTTCACCTTTCAAATCTTTTTCTATACTGGTTACGCCATTTGGTTTTGAAAAATTTTCATAACCTTTCCATTTATTCTCTTCAACCCGAAATTTATAATTTATAAAACCCTCTTTCCCTCCGGGTGCTTTAGTTTTATCATTTTTCTCATGGATTCCAACAGCAACACATAATTCAGACATAGTATAATCTTTTTCAAAATCAAATTTTTGATTTTTTGTTTTTATTTGTTCTACCCCTTCTTTATATGTTAGATCCACTTTATATGTATTTGACGAGACAGATTCACCTTCTTTGTATTTTTTGACAGGAACCAATTTAAATAATATTTGTCCGGGATCTCTTGGTTTTCTAAAATATAAATGATCTTTAATTGTATCCCAATGTTCCCGTATTTTCTTATCAGATGCGGCCGCTCCACCAACTAATATATTATGATCTATGTTCATTAATATATTATGAGATTAAACTATATTTATGTAATGTTTTATCAATATTCTTAATTATCTCAATCTTTTCTAAATTGTAAGGCCTTATATGTTTTAAACATTCATCTAATGTTAGCCATTCCATATTACTAACTTCTGTTTTTTGATATTTTCCCGTATCACTTTTTTCACCAACATATATAGCTAAATAATATTTATGCTTATACGACTTATAATTAGAACCCATAAAAATCTCTTCGTACGGTAAAATATTTTTAATAATTTCATAATCACATTCAACATAACCCGTTTCTTCATTAAATTCCCTTATCGCACAACTATTATCTGTTTCCATATAATTCCTTCTCCCTTTTGGAAATCCCCATTCGGGCGTTATCCAATTCGTTTTACTATTGTTTATTAATGATTCTATATTGTAAAAATCTTTTTCAAACATATAAATACCTTCTTTTATTTGTGTAAATTTTTGCTTAGATATTTTTTCTTCTTGTTGATATTGCATTCTAACAAAAGTACCCCATAAATCTGTCCACAAATCATTAAAACTTAATGTAAAAATTTTTTTCTTCTCCTCCGTCGTCATTTCATCAATAATATTCTGAATATATTCTTTATTATATAAAGGGTATTTCCCTCTTATAAAATCCACATAACCTAATGTATCTTTTCTACATATTGTTAAATATTTATTTTCTTTGCCATTCATATTTATACATATAATTCCAGAACTTGTAATTGGTTTTTTACAAGCATGAAATACATGTCCCATCTTTCCACAATTATTACAAAACTGATAATTTTTACTATTCATCTATATGTTAAAAACAACTTGTTTTTATATTGTTTGGTATATAAATGGCTACATATAAACAACATTTAGACCCTCAAGTTTGGTACCCCTTTTTTAAATTCACACTTCAAACAATTGGTATGACATATCCCAATAAACCAAATGATGTTACAAAGAAAAAATATTTTACTCTTATTCAAAATTTACCTTTTTACTTTCCTATTCATCCCATGGGTAAAAATTTTGGAAAATTATTAAATGAATATCCCGTCCAGCCATATTTAGACAATAGAATGGATTTTGGCAAATGGATACATTACATTACAAATAAATTAAATGAAGAACTTGAATTACCAACGAATACATTTTATGAAAGTTTAGAAGAGTATTATGATAAATTCAAACCCAAAGAGCTTATAGACCAAGAATATTTAAAAAAGAAGAAAAAATTTATTTATGCTGGTGTAGGTGGAGTAATGTTAATGGGGATATATTGGATGTATAATA
>Ga0206131_10007394_pt1 | contig 11020 bp, 7 predicted proteins | sample Helgoland_Spring_FD_148636 | JGI IMG/M metagenome (GOLD analysis project Ga0206131, IMG submission 148636) | Pelagic subsurface seawater microbial communities from Kabeltonne, Helgoland, North Sea - Helgoland_Spring_Bloom_20160517_1 | ecosystem: Environmental > Aquatic > Marine > Epipelagic ... | reverse complement strand
CCTCTGTACTTCACGACATACCAACAGACAACGCTCCCAAAAAAGTCTGGAATGTATGGGAGAAAAAAGAAGCCATAATTACTAGAGAACGAAAAATCAGACGTTTAACTTTTGCAAACCTTCCACTCGAAATCGCAAAAGTTTTTGACCTCAACAAAGGATTCTTTTACACCTTTGTTGGACTCTTCACCCAACCAGCAAATATTATACGATCCTTCCTTGGGCACGACAGGGATCGAGTAGCTAATCCACTAAAATATCTGTTGATTATAAACGGAATTGTACTTTTTCTGATTCTAAAATTCAACTACTTTGATTTTCAGGCTGAAAATTTTGCTGAGACAGGTGCAGCTTTAGACGGAGATCGAATAGAACTATTCAATGAATCAATAAACAAATACTACCTAGGATTTTGGAATATTTGGGTCATTGGCTCCATCATTTCTATGGGCATTTTTAGCTATTTTTTCTTTAAAAAAACTGGTTTTAACCTAGTAGAGCAAATCGCTATAAACGCATACGTTTACACACAGGCCTATGTCTTTTTCATTCCATTCATAGTATTAGAGCTGAATAGTCCCAAGCATGTACTTATCTGGGGGGCAATATATCTATTCTACATTACAGCAGTGTTCACAAGTTTATTTAAGAATAGTGCTATCAAAACCTTACTTAAGGTAATACTTATTAACACTCTAGGAATTCTTCTATTTTATTTAGGGTTTTTGGTTTTTGCAGGTACATACTTAGCCGCTGGATTCATTACCAATTAAGCAAGTACAGACTTTTATTATCTTTAGGCAAAATTGACAACTTACACTATATGGAACCTTTAATTACAAACGACGCAGTAATATTCGGAATTTTGATAATAATCCTAGCGGTTATTTTCCACACTTCGAATCAAGCTGCATTTAAGAAATTCTACACCTTTGTTCCTCCATTACTGCTTTGTTATTTCATCCCAGGTCTATTGAATTGGCCCTTAGGGGTTATTTCGGGTGAGGACTCAAACCTATACTTTGTAGCTTCTAGATATTTACTTCCTGCCTCACTAATTCTGCTTTGCTTAAGTATTGATTTCAAGGGAATCAAGCAATTAGGATTTAAAGCGATTATCATGTTCCTTGCGGCTACGGTTGGTATTATCCTTGGTGGCCCCATTGCACTATTCGCAGCATCAGCAATATTACCTGAGTCTGTTCTAAACGTAAATCCAGATGAACTTTGGAGAGGGTTGTCAACAATCGCTGGATCATGGATTGGCGGAGGAGCAAACCAGACCGCTATGAAGGAAATATTTGAGGTTAAAAATGAAATATTTTCTAGTATGATTGTTGTTGACGTCATAGTAGCAAATATTTGGATGGCATTTCTTCTTTTCGGAGCAGGACAATCTGACAAGATTGATAAAATCCTCAAAGCGGATAATTCAGCAATAACAGCCTTAAAAGATAAAGTAAAAGAGTTCCGAGCTAAGGTTAATAAGATACCAACAACTACTGAGCTGTTTGTTATGTTTGGAATTGCTTTTGGTGGAGTTGCAGTGGCACATTTTGGAGCAGATATACTTTCTCCAGTATTTAAAAGCATCAACGAAGCCAACAATAATTGGCTCGTGGAGAATGGACTTTCGACTTTAATGTCTGGATTCTTCTGGCTAATAGTAATTGCAACAACGATCGGCGTGGGTGGCTCTTTTACTAAATTTAGATCATTAGAAGGAGTAGGTGCCTCAAAGTTTGGCTCAGTTTTCATCTACATTTTAGTAGCAACTATAGGTATGCAGATGAATATTGGTGAGATATTTAAAAACCCAGGTCTCTTTGCAATAGGATTAATTTGGATGCTAGTACATGTAATCATATTACTCGTGGTAGCAAAAATCATACGTGCGCCTTTCTTCTTTGTTGCTGTTGGATCACAAGCAAATGTAGGTGGTGCAGCATCGGCTCCTATTGTAGCATCAGCATTTGATTCTTCACTTGCACCTGTTGGTGTACTTATGGCAGTGCTTGGATATGCATTAGGGACATACGGAGCCTGGGCTTGTGCATTACTCATGCAGGCAGCAGCTACTTAGATAAATACCATTTTTTTATCGTATAAAAAGAACTTTTGGCCTGGGGCGTATAATCCGTCTCAGGCCTTCTTTCTTTAGTCCCCTCATCGATATACCACTTCCAGATAAATCCCCCACTCCACCATACTTTAGTTCTAAAAGTCTTGAATAAAGCATCAAAGGCCCTTGCCTGAGCTTGTTCATTTGCAGCCATAGAGCGTCGATTGGATTCCAGGTTCCAATTTTCAAAAGCACAGTTATCAACACTCAAATAACCATATTCTGTAAACAATACTGGCTTGTTGTATTCCGATTGAGTACGCTCTATTTCATCGAGGTGTTTTTTCCAAGCTTTTTCAAGCTCTTCCACAGAAGGATTTACCTTATCCAGCAAAGGGAAATAGGCATCAATACCAATATGATCTAGGTCCGACCAAAAACTTATCTGACTGAATTTATCCCAGTTAGCGGCATAGGTAAGCTGACCATCATAAATCGTCCGGACATCCTTGATCAAATCAACCCAAAACACTGAACGTTTTATTGCCGAGATATCCAATTCTGTACCAATACAAAAAAGAGCTACCTCTTGACGAGCAGCTATCTGCGCAAAATCAAGTATGAATGTGCGGTAACTTGCCTCCCAAACCGCCCAGTCAGCATCTGACAAATCCAAGGCACCAGGCCAAGAACCCGGAATATAAATTTGAGGTTTTAGCATGACCGCTAGTCCCTCATTATGGGCATATTCAATTGATCGCTCTGCTCCTTCCAAGGTCTCCCCCCACCATTGCCAATTCGCATAATTGTACCGAACCGTATTTTCGCCCTGCCGAGAAAATCCAAATGGTATTATGGCAACTGAACTTGCACCCGACTCTTTCAAATCGCAGTATGGCTGATTACCCACATCAGTCTTGGGAGCAACAATTGAAAGTCCTTTGTACTGAAAAGAGGATTCATTGTCCCTAAACGAATCCAGTTTCGCAAGTTGAGCTTGTGCGTATGTTGAAAGTAGTCCAACTAGAATAAATAAACTTACAGCCTTAACTCTATTTATCATCATTCATTTTTTCTTCCAAAGCCAAATTTCCAAATGCCTTCCAAGGCAGTAATTCAATCTCACTAAAATATAAGGGTAATTGATCTGAGTTAGAAGATCCCATTTTAGAAATTCGCTCTTTCAACTCATCAACAATATCCTTATCCATTTGGTGTTTTGCATATTCTTTAAAAAATCGAAATAATAAACGAACAGAATTATACTGCTCTTTATTTTTGAAGTACCGATAACGGTAAAGATCGAGTTGCTCCGCTTTTGCATACATGCTAGACCAACCTTCTGTTTTTCCGATCAAAAAATCAATAATCAATATAGTTATATTCATTCCCATCTTATCTTTTGAATAGATCGGTAAGGAATTCAGCCATTTATAATACCTGAATGTTTTAAAATAAGATGCTTCACAATGAACCTTCCCATAGCGATACAAAACATAAAACAAGCCATACATCAGATAAAAACCTTCAACAAATGGAAGATCCAAATTTCGGATCTTATTCAATCGGGGATAATAAACCCGGAAAAGATCAAAGGCTTCCTGGTACCTATTCAATCTCAAAAGAACTCTACTCTTCAAAAATATAATCCTTCCTGACTCAATGACACTTTTTGACGGAGCCAATTCTTCAAGTATCGATACTGCGTGATCTAGCTGCCCCCTGTGCAAAAGTATTTGCGCTTTAAGAATCTTAAGATTGTCTAACAATCTACTCCACGATTTAGATTCATTTTTTTCAAATTGAGCTTCAACAGATACAATATACCGAATAGCAGAGTTGAAGGATTTATTAAGTATTGCATGAAGTACGATGGATGAATGATAGTAAAATAAAGCATGCTTACACCGTTGATCCGGTATCTGAATAGTTTCAAAATCAAGCACTTCAAATGAAGGAGCACCAAAGGATGGATACCTTTGTACACTCAATTGAAAAGTCAGAGAGAAATAGATATTCTTCAAATGTTGTTCCTCGTTGAACAGCAAGAGGTAATCTGCTGCTTTATGCTCCATCTTACAAAAAGCCCGTAAATCCCATCGCATTAAGAGATGATAACTCTTTAGATAATCCGCGAACTTAAAGGCTTGTTTAAATTTCTTTTTTCGCTCGGCTATCTTAAGTCCTTTGATTGCAAAGGTCTTACTGAGTTCTAAATGCCCCATCGATTTAAACAATAGAGTAAGTTGCCAATATTTGGATAGTAAGGTTCCTGAATAAGCGCTCAGCTTAGTTGTCTTAGACATTAGAAAAAGGTCTAACAGTTGATCTGTAAACCTTGATTTAAGTTTTGAATAGGCCCCAGTGTTTAATGACCCATAAAGGTTTACAACTAAGTCTTCCTCAACTTTACAACTAACCAGCCCCTGTTTTAAGTTGATATACTTCTCAGTAGATAGAAAGGATTGAAATTGATCAAAAAATCTGGGCTGATCTGATTCAATGACCGTAATAAGGCTTTTTAATAGGGTAAAATTCATCTTCATTCTGGTTTTATAAAAAACACAACAAACTGACAAGCATAAACTTATCAAAAAAGATGAGTGATTTCAACGGGGTTTTTAATGTCTATTCTAGGCTTACTTGCAGTTTAATATAGCAATAACGGAGGGTAAATTAAAATAAAAAACTATGCAAGCATTAAAATTTATCTCCAGAACCAAACGTCTAGATACCCTTATCAGAAGAAAATCTACAGGATCTCCAGCCCAACTAGCGAACAGGCTTGGCGTATCTGAAGCAACAATTTACAGGTATATTCAAGAACTAAAATTTATGGGTGCACCCATAAAATATTGTAGAGAAAGACAAAGCTATAAATACGAAAAGGAATTTGAATTGGAATTTTAAAAGGATATATGCAGACCCTTTTCATTTTGGATAATTTTCAGGGCATTAATTTTAAACTAGTGAGAGTTCCGAAAAGGGCTGCACAGCCTTCATATAATAATCGAAACAGAACAGCAATTCGCTGCCTAAGTTTTCAAATTTATATGAAGGTATACATATCCATTGCTCCTTTACCCTTTACCTGAACTGCTTTTCGGACCTCTGTTTCAAATTCAAATTCTTTCTCTAGAAGCATAAGTTCTTCCTTTACTAGTGAATAAGTATCCTCTGAGATGTTAATACCACCTATATGAGCATTGCTCTCCATCCTGGAAGCTACATTTACAGCATCTCCCCATACATCATAAGCATACTTTTTAACTCCGACAATCCCACCAGATACTGGACCTGAATTAATCCCAATCCGTATCTTAAACTCAGGAACGCCCGCTGCCCTATGCATGACATTTAGATCATCAACAGCTTTGCGCATTCTAAAGGCAGACCTTATCATTCGTTGCGCATGATCTGAATACTCATCGGGAACTCCAGCTACACACATGTACGCATCCCCTATTGTCTTAATTCGCTCTACTCCTTCTTCACTTATAATTTCATCAAAGGCAGTAAAAAATTTGTTTAAATACCCCAGAAGTTCATTTGGTGGTATCTGTGCAGATATTTCTGTAAAGCCGGCAAAGTCCGAAAATAGTATAGTCGCAGCTTCAAAATTTGTGGCACAATCATCAGTAGCATCAGCCTGTATCCGTTTCACAACTGATGGAGGAAGTATATTCAACAACAAGCCTTGAATTTTGGCATGTAATCTTCTAAATCGTACAAAGAGAAAAATAAAAATGAAACAGGAAAATATCGCAATAGAAATATATATATAACTGTTTCTAAGCTTAAGATTACTCAATTTTAGATCTTCTTTCTTTCGTTCAATTTCCCGTATATTCTTTTGGTCTAGATAAAGAGCTGCCTGCTTTTCATTATCCTGAATCTGCTTTTCATTGATATTTTTGTACCTGTATAAATTGTACTTTTCCGAGTAGGAAAGCGCTTGCTCATATTGTCCATTTGCTTTATAATACTTCGAAAAATCTTCTAGAGATCGTTGAATATACCAATCACTTTCATTAGCATTTGCCAAGGTGGATGAGGTATTCAATGCATCTAAAGCCTGCTGCTTTTTACCTAGTGCAAGATACACTTCGAATAAGGCATTATTGACTTGTATGATTCGAAGCTCATCAGAAGCCTTACTCCAGACACTGCGCAGACGCTCCAGCTCGTCCTGGGCAAGTTTCATCTTTTTCTTGAACAAACCGACTTTACCAATTTCCTTATAAAAAATTCCTTTATCACGTTCGCAAGTAGCAATATTGAATTTCAATCTATCGATATGATCTTCATCTTGCATCTCCTGTCTAAAAGAAAGTGATTGATTATAAAATGCAATAGAAGAATCTTGATATGCTATCGCTTTCTCAGATAAGCTATCCCTATGGTATTTCCAGCTAAAAGAGGAATACAAATTACCCAGGTTATTAAAAACATTTGCCAATTTGCTGGTATCACCTAAAGACTGACTAATCGCCATAGATTTTAGATAAGACTTCTTAGATTCTATATTCCTTGCTAAAGAATACTTTACATTACCCATAAGGTTATATGCATCAGCCTCACTAGATTTAAGATCTGCCAACTCCTGCTCATCAAGACTATTTAAACTGGCTTGTTCCTCCAGGTTATTTAAATACTTGTATATATATTCAATAGCCTGATTAAAATGACCGAACTCATCATATAATTTAGCAATATTATAGGCAAGATTTCCTGCCTTTATTGGATTGTCAAGCTCCTCATATATAAGCTCAGCCTGCCTGTAATAAAGGATAGCTTTTGTAAAATCATTCTTGTTCTTGTAGAGAATACCCAGATTATTATAAATCTTCGCTTGGCCCTTTTTGTCTTCTGTCTCAATGCGGATTTGGAGCGAAGTTTCCCAGTATTTTGCAGCAGCATCTAAGTTTTCTCGAATACTCTCTAGCACTCCAAGATAATTATAGGCATCTCCTTGAGCAGAGTATAATTCGTTTCGCTCCGCAATCTCAGCTGCAAGCAGTAAGCGTGTCTTTGCTGTATCGGGCGCTGCCACCTTCAACTCCCAACCAATCTCATTGAGCAACTCAACGATTCTTGTTGTGTCTTTTTCAAATAAAATTAATCGTTGCATACTATCTGCCTCAGAACGCTGAGCAATAAGCTGCACCTGCAACAATAGCAAGATTGAAATAAATAGAAAACTAAATTGGGACCTCAAGACAATGGCTTTAAATAAAAGAAAAAGAACCTAGACAAAATATAGGAGTTACTACATAATGTATGTTAAACAAAAAAGGAGATAAAAAAATTATCTCCTTTTGATTTATTTCATGACTTGTACGCCAGAAGCATAAAACTTCAGCTGATACTCTGGATCAATGATCTGCTCAATTTCCTCGGCAGTTTTACCAGCATCTTCTGCATAATGTCTCAACTCATCCACAGGAGTCATCTCAGAAAATGCTTTTCCATTCATAGCAATTTTCGTACCCATAAGATCTTTAGGAACGAAGAAACCATAATCCTTAAATCGTACATTTATAACCTGAGAAGTATCCGAATCAGAAACTACAGTCATCCAACAACCTTTAACCTGACATACATCTTTGACTGTGCCATAAACAACAGCATCCAAAGAATCAGATTCCGCAATCGTTGAAGGATCTATAACGTTTATATCCTTCGCATCTTCAGCATCAAATTCAGCACCAAATAATGAAGGACTTGCCTCTACTTCTGTCGAATCTGCTGGAACTTCCTCATTATTTTTCTCATTACTACATGCCGTAACTAAAACAGCAAGTATTCCTAATATCCAAATACCTTTCATTTCATTCTATTTTAAATAATTATCTGAGTACAACAAATTTAATATAATTCTGCCATTTCTTATTCCATTAAATGTATCTAAATAAAATTGTCATTCATCGAAAAAAAATCTAAAATTCGATAGATAACAAAATATTAGTATATATAAATAGTTAATAAAACAAATAAAATTATGCTTATGTAACAACTATACATAACAAAAACCAACTTACAATGAAAAGGAACGTGTTTGCTTTAGTTACGTTTTTTTTACCAATCTTCCTTTCAGCTCAATGTATAAAAGGAGATTGTTACAATCATTTTAGCACCTTCAAATATCCGAACGGCAGTATCTACTCTGGACATTTCAAGGGTGGATTACCCGCAGGAGAAGGAAGCCTTGAATACAAAAATGGAGATAAATACATTGGTACTTGGGAAAAAGGAGTGTTTAGCGGCCAAGGAAAATTATTCAAAGACAATGGGCACTATGAAGGTTCATTTAAAATGGGAAATTTTAATGGCATCGGAGCATTCTATTTCAAAAGTGGCGACTTGTATATTGGCCATTGGAAGAACAATCAACAGCATGGACAAGGTGTAATCTATAAACCAAACGGAGCTAAATTCGAAGGATCTTTCGTTGAAGGTCGTATCCATGGTAATGGAATCATCACAAAAGTAAATGGTAGCACAGTAAGAGGAACCTGGGAGTTCGGCTCAATGGTAAATAAAGATCGGACCGCCTTTCTCGATGATCCACAAATCGATAGAAACTGTAATAGCCAAGAATGCCTTCAAGGGAATGGCACCTACATCTATAAGGATGGATCAATGTATAAAGGTCAATTCTTCAATGGCAGGCCAAAGGGAGTTGGTCAAGTCAATTATAACAACGGCGATAAATACATAGGAGGATTTGAGCATAATGTTCCGCATGGCAAAGGAGCACTCAACTATGCCCAAGGGGGAAGTATATCTGGTGAATTCTTTAGAGGAAACCTAATCAAAGAAGATAAGATCCATGACATTAGACCTCAAGACTCAGAACAAACAACTCGAAAAGAACAAGTGGATATCTATGCAGTGATCATAGGAATAAGTGATTACCCTCAAACTAGCCAGGATCTAGTTTACTCGGATGACGATGCAAGAAGATTATACTTTCACCTAAGAAGTCCAGAGGGTGGAGCACTTCGAAAATCACAAATCCGATTACTCGTAGACCAAGAGGCAACAAAATCAAATATTTTACAAGCATCTAAAGAAATATTTGCCAAGGCAGATGACAACGATTTGGTTATCTTTTATTATTCCGGTCATGGATTAAGAAATGGATTCATACCTTATGATTTAAATAATAAAAACACCATAGTTTATCATACTGAATTAAGTACCATTTTTAATACGTCTAAAGCAAAACAAAAAGTAATCATTGCTGACGCTTGTCATGCAGGAGGACTTGGGTATTTAACAGAAAAAGGAATCTCTTCCCCTCAGGAAGATCTTTCTCCAAGTTTTTATCAAAAACTATATGAAACCAATGAAGGCTATGCGTTCATTCTATCTTCAAAATCGAGAGAACTTTCTTTTGAGCACGATGGCCTAAGGGCTGGTGTATTCAGTCATTTCCTTATAGATGGACTCAAAGGATCTGCGAATACAAATAATGATGATATCATAAATATTTCAGAACTGTTCAAGTACACTAAGATCAATGTCCAAAAATTCACAGCAGGCAAGCAAACCCCAATCATATTCGGAAAGATAGATGGACAAATGCCACTTAGTGGATTATAAAAAAGACAGCCAAGGCTGTCTTTTTTTATCACACATATCAAATTCACTTTTTTTACGTTATTAGATAAGTATCTTAAACAAACGCATAGTTAGCGACCTATAGATTTTATTAAATCATCATAATTAAACTAATCTAACACAAAGCCAATGCATCCAGTCATCTCAAAAATAAAGCTTCTCACAATCAGCATACTATGTATGTTATACATCACTAGCTTAAGTGCTCAATCTCCATTATGTCAAACAGGTAATTGTAAAAACGGCACAGGCATTATGATATTCCCTTCGGGAGGTAAATATATCGGACAATTCAAGGCAGGAAAAGCAAATGGAATCGGATCATTCTATTATACAGATGGATCAAAATACCAAGGTAATTGGGTAGATAATTATCCAGAAGGTCAGGGTATAAAAATATATCCCGACGGAACAAAAACAGAAGGTTGGTGGAGCAAAGGAAAACCAACAGCCCCTCCCGTGGTAGAAGAAAGCGAAGCTATAGCTGTATCAACTAAAACGGAAGATGATACCTCCAACGAACTCGTCAACGTGCTCATAGAGGAAGAAAAGAAAATGACGCTTGAAGAGCGCCTGAGAAACCCAAGCAAAAACCCTCAGCAAACTGGCTGTATCAGCGGTGATTGTAACAATGGAAAAGGAATCTACATCTTCCCATCAGGCGCTGCATACATTGGTGAATTCGTAAATGGTCAGATTCACGGTATTGGAGTGTGCTACTACCCAAATAAAAGTAAATATCAAGGTAATTGGGCAAATAGATATCCAGAAGGTAGAGGTACCAAGATTAGTCCAGAAGGAAGTAAATGGACCGGTGATTGGAAAAAAGGTCAGCCACTCAATGAGCAGGGAGAGGTTATCAGCGAATTGTTTCCAAACGAAGCCAAAAATGAGTTAGAGGCAAATGTTCAAAGTGGTTGTATAAGTGGAGATTGTACGGATGGATCAGGTATTTTTGCCTATGCAAACGGCGCTCGATTTGAAGGTCAGTTCCAACAGGGAAAACCCAATGGAGAGGGAACATTTATTTACGAAGATGAAAGTACGTATAGTGGCTCTGTAAAAGAAGGACTTTATCATGGAACTGGTATGCTAATCAGTGCAACTGGGAAAAAACAAAGTGGCCGTTGGGATGAAGGATCATTTATAACGAATGATGAAATTGCCAGCATCACAGGTTGTGTATCCGGAGATTGTAAGGATGGTTATGGAAAGATGATTTTTGATAATGGGACTAGCTATGAAGGCAATTGGCAAGATGGAAAATACAACGGCAATGGTACACTCGAAAAATACGATGGTGCAATCATACAAGGGAACTGGGTCAATGGT
>Ga0206131_10007390_pt1 | contig 11024 bp, 11 predicted proteins | sample Helgoland_Spring_FD_148636 | JGI IMG/M metagenome (GOLD analysis project Ga0206131, IMG submission 148636) | Pelagic subsurface seawater microbial communities from Kabeltonne, Helgoland, North Sea - Helgoland_Spring_Bloom_20160517_1 | ecosystem: Environmental > Aquatic > Marine > Epipelagic ... | reverse complement strand
CGTACTCGTGCCCAAACCGAGGCAATCGCCTCAGTTTAAAGTGGGCGACAGGCCGCAAGGTGTGGCAGGGGACTGTAACTCCCTCGCGGAGACGCACGCCTGGTTCGATTCCAGGGTCGCCCACCATACCTCCTACAACCTTGAAAAATAATGAATCTGGTGGTAGGCTTGCATTGAAAATAGGTTGTTTTCGATACAAACTGGATAAAATTCGATACAATGAGCGAGAGGCGTAAGGTCCGATACCTGAAGATCGACCGGGGTCGGTTTTTCTATCAACGGCGTGTTCCCAAACATTTGCAACGCATCCTCGGTCAAGAGAAGTGGCAATTACCATGTGGAGATGTGCATTATGCCAAGGCCGTTCAACTTGTAGTTCTTTGGTCAGAAGAGCATGATGAACTCATCAGATTATCGAAAACAGCAGATGGCCTTGCAAAAATCAAATCAGAAATGCGTCACATGGAGTGGGAAGTTATCGACACTCAGCTTTCAGGTGAGCATCGCTTTATATATCCAATTATTGGACACGTCAGCGCAAATACTATAGAAGAAAAACACACCGATGAGGACTACAAATACGCTGCACACAAACTTTCTGAGCTAGAGAACCTAAGAAACCCCAAGCGGCCTCCGAAAGACGCTCACTCACAACTCATCGCAAGAGTGAATAGATTCAATAAAAATCCCAGCAGTTTTGAACCCCTAATACTCCCTCCATTTAAAGAGTATAAAGATTTCGTTTCGAGCATAGAAAACGGTGAAATTAGAAAGAGGATTTCTTTTAGCACTGAACTTCCTGAGCCAATCCATATACTGGAATACACGGAAGAATTGCAACGACTGCATTCTACAGTTTTTGGTGACACATCAAAAAGACCAGAAGATTTAGATGACCGAGATGAATATGATTTCGTCAAAAAGAAAATTGAGCGCAAGTTATCTGAGGTCAAACCAAGCCCAAACACAATCAAACATATCTCTGAAAAATACTACACTTTCAATGAGATAAAGCCCGCAACCGCTAACAAATATAGAAGAGAAATCAAACGGCTTATCAAAATATCAGGTGATATTCCCGTTGAACACGTCACTAGGGATCACCTCACGACTTTAAGAGACGACTTAATCGGGAAAATAAAACCTGCTTCTTTGCATGCTGTTTTCACCCCAATCAAAGGTTTTCTTGCCTATGCAATGAATGAACGAATAATTGAATTTAATCCAATTCACTCAATAGCTCTTCCAAGAGATAAAAGGCCACTTGAGGAGCGCAAGTGGAAAAAATTCACTCCAGATGAGACATTGCGTATCTGGAATGCTATTGACACATACTGGGGAAAACCAGTTGCTAATATTAGCAATGATCGCAGAGTTGCATTGCAAATGTTTGTCCGTGTTTTAATGTTTTCTGGGATGCGACCTATTGAGGTCTTCCGACTTAAAAAACAAGATGTGACCGAGAAGTCCATACATATCTTCGGAAGCAAAACTCAATCATCCACCCGTGTCATCCCATTACATCCCGAGCTTCAAGTCTTTTCTAAATGGTTCCACAAACACGGCGTTTCGGCCTTTGAGAGCATTACAACTGACAAAGTCAGCTCCTTGCGACATAACTTCACGATATTGATCCGAGAAAAAATGAACCCACCAATAGCCGACCCTCAAAAAGGGCTCTACTCGCTACGGACAACTTTCGTGAACGCTATGCGTCGAGCTGGAGCAGACATTCAGATGCAAAGGGCTATCTTGGGGCATAAAGAAGCGGGTGCCATTAGACACTACGACGATGGACCAGAATTTGAAAAAAAATATGAAGCTGTAGCGAGAACTGATCCACGAAAATAAAATATTAATCTTTTTTTGTTTTATTGATTATTGGGCTTTGCTTCACATCCTGTGCTTTCTGATCCTTCACCTTCTTCACAAGTCGGCTGATAGCCTTTGCATCTTCATAGGAACTTGTGGGTTCAGCCCACTTACCTGTGGTGTCTTTGGTCTCTTTGTTCATAGATGGTTTTCCTTCTGTTGTTGTGATCCCTTCAGAGCACGATAGACGCTGATCCGACTGATCCCCAGTTCAGATGCGATCTTGGTGGGTCCAAGGCCCTCCTGCTTCAGTTCCACGACCTTGTGGGCATCAATGGTGGCCTTACGCCCTTTATAAACCCCACGTGCTTTCGCCTTGGCGATACCTTCTGCTTGTCGCTTGCGGATGATGGATCGTTCGAACTCAGCAAAAGCTCCCATGAGGTGCAGTTGGAGTTTGGCAAAGGGATCGTTGCTGGATGCAGAGAAGGTCAGGTTTTCTGACAGGAAGGTGATACTGACATTCTTATCCAGAAAGCTCTGGATGATCGTTTGCAGGTCACGGAGATCACGTGCCATGCGATCTATGGACCATACTATGATCTCATCACCTTCACGGGCAAACTCAATCATGTTTTGAAGTTCAGGGCGGTCTTTGGCGGTTGCCCCTGACAGTTTTTCTTCAAAGGTTTTGTCGAGGGGACCGAGGTCTTGGCGATCAAGGTGTTGATGGAGGGAACTAACTCTCCGATAGCCTATCTTCATGGGGTCTCCATGTTTTGTTTCATTTGGGTTTAGAGAAAATAAAAAGGGCGTAACAAATCGGGAATCAGACCCTGTTGTTACGCCTTTATCATATCATAGAAACTGTATCAGATCAGTAAGATTATTTGATACAGATTTATTCCCAACGTTTTTCTTCTTCAATGGCGAACCTGACCGCATTCAAAAAATCCCGGTGTTCATCGTCCAGCACTCGCCAGAACTTGGCGCAGCTATCTATGAGCATCAACACTTCAATAATGCTATTCTTATCAAGATGGTTTTGGGCACGCATGGCGTTCTCTAGGGTATCAAAGTTACTTTTGATCTTTTCTCTGATTTTATTCATATGTCTCTTTTCATCTTCACAACAGCGAACGAATACCCATGCTCAAAGCATTGGTATCCGTTCAAGGTTTTCAGAAATTTTTGATAGATAGAAAACCGCTTTTTATCAGACAAGATGACAAAATTATGAAATCTGTTGCGGTAAATATACTGTCGAACAGTATGCCATATTTTACGAACCAGTTTGATTGGGTTCTTTATCTTGGATTGATTTGAGGGTCCGTCCCACCATGAGTAAAAGCGGTCATGGTGGAACTCTTCATAGACGATAAATTGGTTTTTTCGGAACGCCAAAACGAATTGACGCTCCTCGTGCGAGAACCGCTCTTTCATGTTCACCTGTGTATTGATGCGATTACGTATAACACATCAACAGGTGAATGGGAAGCTATGGATGATCGTTGTCCATGTCTTCCATAACACCTGACAGGTTCCTTACCCTTTACGTGAATACGGCATCAAATGCGGTAACGTTTTTATCATCCGCTTGAGGTATTCTAGTCATCTATACTATTGATACAATGTGCGGAAGTTAGCGCCTATTTCAAAGCATCACTAACAACAATTCGCAAAATACCAAGCTTCAAAAACCAGCCTAATGATCGAAATACATGACCGCGCCGTTCTTGGGGGATGTTGCGCACTAAATCAACTGCGAGTGAGGGGCCTGCGATTGCACACGTCAGGACAAGTCTTACTTCCTCAGGATTCGGCAGGACAATCTTGGCAAAATTGACCATCGCAAGGGTTCGCATCGCCTCCACAGACTCACATAACGTCGCAACATCCGACACCGTGGCTTCCAATTGGGTCGCTTCTGTAAGGATATGAGTGGGATAGGCTTCAAAAGCTGCGAATGGGTCCGGCCTTGCGGACCAGCTTGCCTTTGTGAAGTCAGAGCCAATTGTATGCTTGCGCTCTTCATTGAGCTCAGCCCAGAGGTTTTCATACTGCGGAATTATGTGAGCCCAATCATATACCTCGCGCGCTCGCGCCTGCCCTGCCGTGCCCATCTCACGACGGAGGTCTTTACTGTCGAACAAAGCGGTGAATGCGGCCGTGGTCGCTTCAACATCAACCGCGGTCAAGCTGCACGCATGGCCGATATACATGTCATAAGTATCGACCTCAAGCGCATGGCGCAGAGCAAGATCACCGCCCAACCCTGCCCTCGGCATGATCGTCGGCACACGGAACCCATCGATACCGTGGCGCACTGTATCCTTGTAACCATCCCAGTCAGATACAACGACCGGCAGGCCCGCAGCCATTGCCTCAATTGGTGAAATCCCGAAAGTTTCCTGAATATTATCAGATAAGGAGCAGAACACATCCGCGGCGGCCCAAGCCTTGCCTCGCTCCCCGGCTTTTCGGCCATCTAGGGTCACTGTATGCACACTAGGGCATAGCTTTGCCGCTCCATGGTCAAACGCCCGCTGGATAGACTCATTGACATGCCAGCCGCATTCTATGAGCGTCACACTCTTGCCCGATCTCCGCGCCGCCTCTTCCAACGCCAGATACATGGGGAGCGGATGCGACTTCGCATGAAAACTCAGGCGCCCCATAAACATCACCACAAGTGTATCATCCGCGATCGACAGGGCCCGTCGCGCTGCCAGCCGCTCTGACGCGCCAAAAACAAAGTCTTCTGTGTGAATCCCCAGCGGAATGATCGGCAGCTTGGGCAACACGAACCGCGAAGCGCCCAATCGATCACGCAGGTAGTCAGCTTCACGTTCCAGCAAAAATTCGACGTTTTTCTTGACTGCAGAACTAGTGCAAATCAGCGCATCCCAAGGGTGCACGGGCGCGGTTACGAGTTGCGTCACTGAATCCATAGCTCGTGCGCTACTCGTCGTATGGGTAATTCCACACAGGCTCCACGCCTCATGCCCCCAGAAAGACCTCTGCCGTGCATGATCAGCCAAGCCTGGCCCCGGATGATAGACAACACCATGGGCGCGCAGGCTACCGAGCGTCGATTTATCTACAACGGTTACCGGCTCTTTACGGTCGAGGCTCCAAGCAACATCTGCAAAACTTTGCGCATGTGCCCGCTCCATCACCTGAACAGCAAATCGCTCTGCTCGGCTATGCTGGAGGAAACCACGCATGAAGCTCTCACCGGCAGCGTTGCGGCCCATGAGTTTAGGACCGCTCGTGGTGTATGCTTCGGGGTGATAGTAAATTGCTGCACTCACTCCATCATCTCCAAATTTTGGCGTCCGAGCCAGTCATGATATTGGTAACCTTATTGATAAGAGACTTTAATATCACCTGCCTCGTAAATGCTTATGAAGAATATTAGTTTTTCGGATATTATAAAATACAGTTGGCTCGGCCACCTCACCATATGGCGAATTTTTAATTCCCGCGAAGAAAAAACGATCTGCTGTAAAGCCAGGATTGAGTGAACCACTTGATGCCCACCGCCCAATAACTGGTGCAGTTTTCACAATATCCACCATTAAGCAATTCGTATCAACAAACCCTCCCTGAGATGAAAAATCACCCTTATCTACACCAACCGAATGCCACAAATCCTGCCCATAATTTTCCCCAGTGTCTTCGTCGATTAAAAACCTGTGCGAAAATGCCCAAGCTTTTCCTCGTATCGCCTCAGCAAGCTTACTTAAATGATCCGGAGCCCACATATTATCATCATCAAGATAAGCAACATAGTTCGAGTTCGCCATTAGCGATAGAATAGCTCGCAACGAACCACCATCCATTGCCATATGGACTCCACCATGCCGGATAGATGTAGAGTAAGGTAAGTGCAATAAAACAGCTTCAAACTTTGATGGCATTTTTAATAAATATTCGCGGAGCCATGACAAATCATCATTACATTTATCGACCCCAACAATTATTTGAATCCGGTTAACGTTGGCTTGATTTAAAACACTTTCAAGAGCGACTAAAATTGAACGCCTTCCAATAGTAGGTATTACAACAGCAACATCACACACACCCTCTTTGACACCAAAAAAGTTAAGATGATCTTTCGAATTTATCATTATGGCGAGCCTCTGCGACTTTAGCTTAGCTTAGAGAGAAAAGGTGAAGGGACCATCGACATGCCATCCGATGTTGTTTCTTTATTCAATTGAACTGGGGAGAAATCATGAATCTCCGGAATTCCAAGTTTCTTCAAGTAATAGTTAACCTGTGACTTCTCATTCAACTCCTCAATAGGGATCACTGCAAAACGGTTTGGAAACTCTCGACTAAGAACTTCACACTGATCATAATAATCTTCCCAATAAGCAGCCAGGCAATCAGTCATACTTGCAAATTTATACTTTGGATATGTATTAAACCACTTCGTTTTTCGATAGAAAGTTCCATCATGATCAGACCAATGATTTATAGAACCTTTTCTATCGCCCCCGTTTAAACGAACAAAGGATTGCACAGTTTGATCCTTTGACCTCTTTACGGCAAGAAAGACTGCGTTCGGAATTGAATTCAAGAGGAATCTTGAATATGGAAGCCACCAATGAGAAACATCGCCGCAAATAGAAAAGGAGCCTGATATTAATTTCATTCTTTCTAAATGCCATTTCACAGTCTCTTCATCACCCCCCCACCAAATACGGGAGGGACATTCGTGCGATACATATGATTTTGGAATTTTTTGCAAAATTGATGTTAGCGAAGTCGAGCCAGAGCGACCCGTCCCCAGTCCAAATACAAGCTTTGTATCACTTGCCCCAGCAAAGGGTATTTCAGAAAGAAAGGCCAAGAGAATGCTTCGCGCAAGTTTGTTTCTATGGTCAATTTTTAGCAAGTCGATAATGTCACTAAAGCCTCCATGAATGTCACCACTAGCATAGCGATGAGTAGCCAATACCATAGTTGCTCCCGAGTAAGGCGTATTATCTATGTGGACGCGTTGATGATTTATAAGATTAACCGAGATACTTTTGGCTTTCCCCAGTTCTCCACGCTTGAAGGCTTCAAATGCGTCCCGAGCTAAGCTCTCAGTCATGTGTCTCTCTCCCGCCCAAACCTTTGTTCTGTTGGATTGATCATAGTGATTGTTCGTTAGAGCTTCAATGCCCAGTTCGTCTCGGGCCATGACAGGAGTTGAGCGGACCTCAAACTCAGACTTAATGCACATTTACGGGGCCAGCACATACCTCATAGGCTTACGAGCTTGCCCATTTGGCACATGAATCGGCCCTATTAACTTCTAACTTCTGCCACCAAAAATCTTCAACCAAACTTTAGAAGCGCCACGGATTAGCGTGAGTTATCGAATGGCGAAAACCTATACTTAAGTTGGAGGGATTTCTCTCATATAGCCCATGGCCGCACAACGCGAGCATGATTGCGGAGAGGCGATACTTTCAAAGCAGAAGTAAAGATCGCTTATATGTCTGCGTGATATAAATCCGGATTAGAGATCACACCTTCCAATTTGAATATATTGTAAAAAATTAAATATTATGACATAAACGCAAGCGTCAAAGATATGGCTCTTGATGAAATCAAGTAACTAAGTAAAGACACAGATTAAAAAATAAAATCACACGAACAAAGACAAAAATTTGAAGAAAACATAAATAATTGATTTTCAAAATTTAACAACTGGTTTATTATAACATCAGCAAACCTAAAGAAGTCTTCCAAAAATATCAACGCGCCGAAAATAATGTAACTACATGCTCCCGAAGAGATAAGAAGCTCAAATGAATTAACGATCATCTTGGAAATAACGGCTCAATAAAAGACCTATTAATCATGCAAATTAAAACAGGGGGGGGCACGCACACGTCCTCTTTCTTCATTATACAAACCACTTTTTTGTTCTATCTCCACCTCTCTCTAATTCCTGAACATACATATCAACCGCCTCATGTATCAACTGACTGCGGTATTTCCCTTCGCCTTTATACGCATCCAAACGAAACAATAAATCAGATTCCATATTAACATGAATAGGTCTATAGGTTTTGGTCTTATCCATTTACAATCCTCCTCTTTGATAAGTATTTATGATTTTTCATAAGACTGAACCTGTTGCTTCCAAAGCTCATTAAATAAACGATTTGCATCAATCACATCCTGATCAGATGCATAAAGATCAAATGGGAAAACACTTGGCTCATGTATCAATATACTTCTATTGACACCTTGAAGATGGGACTTCATTGAATACTGGATGTAATCTCCTAGCGGAGATTGGTGCTTCGCACCCTTCACCTTTTTTTCATCAAAGGCATCAATCCAAATGGATTCTGATTTTATACATCCATAACCATCAATTTCACGATCCTTTATCTCCTTAATATCAGATATTGATGATCTTATCTCACCTATCCAGTAAGAAATATTTTCGCACATGATTTCCCAATCAGGTTTGCTGAAAACCATCAAGCCATGATAATGTGGCAATATCGGATTTAGTAAAACTTCATCAGGAACGTATTTACGTCTACTTGATTCAACATCACTCGCTATGAATAAGGAGAAATTAAATTCATCTGGTGATGATAGTTTATCATAAAGTTTTCTATGAATCTTTTGATACATTGCTTTCTTTGAATGGTTGGGATTTTTCAAATCTTTCGCCTGTGCTGTGAAAACCAAAGCCCTCTTTGCAGCATCACCTTTTTGGGTGTGACCCTGAAGTAATCTTGATAGATACATTAAAGTATTTTGCTGTTCTTCTATTCTGTTCATTAGAAATATTCCTTTCTAAGTATATAATTTTCATATGGGTATAGTAAACTATATGCAGGATTTTGCCCCTACATGCGGTTTGGTTAAATTTTTGGCAGTCTTCAAAACGCATCAGCGATGCGTCAGTTTAGAAGGGCAAAATCTGCCACGTCTATTTATACGTCATATGTATGTATCTTTGGCAGAAACTGAAAAATATTTGATGTTTCTGGCATTTTTTGGTCTAGTCCTCGACACCTGACATAAGATACCCTGCGAGGCAGCTCATAGGACACAGGTCCAACATCCCGAGCGAAACTGTCAGATGACAGAAAAGAGCCCTATCTTTAAATACTACCTTAAACTTGAACGGAAACAATGTAAAAGTAGGTTTGCCAGAATGCCGCCGTGAGGATAGCAAAAAGTAAATGTCACATAGCAACTCCGACCGTGCGTGATGTTCCCCTCACAAATGTGATCCGAAAAAGAGGTCTCCACCATTGAAGTTATTTATTGTGGGAAATGGTTTTGATCTTAATTTTGGGCTGCCAACAAAGCTAGCCGATTTTGGAGAATATTTGCAATCAAATGATCAAGACGTTTTCTCCACGCTAAGAGGCCTGCATGGACTGAGCGCCGAAAATGGGGACGCAAGCGACCTCACGCAATGGAACCATTTGGAAACAAGGATGGCAAATTTTGATGAAAAATTCATAATCGATGAGGCCAAGTATAGCTTTGATCGGCAAGAGGATTACCCACCGCCCAGCGATGATTTTTGGGCGTATGCGGCGGATCATTTCGAGGATATGGTAAATCCGATAATCCACGAGTTACCTCGGCTTGTCCGAGAGTGGGCACGTAACATAGACATTTTTGACAAGTCAGGTGAAAATATAGAGGCATTTAAAAAATTTGGCCGACGGCACCAAGCTGCGGCGTTTTTAACGTTCAATTATACAAGGGTTTTGGAGGATATTTGTCAGTCAAAGCACATCCAGCACGTTCATGGCGAAGCCAATGCTGGTGATGTCGTTCTTGGCCACAGCACTGAGTTTGTTCGACATGTTGTTAAGCCCAGTGACATAGATGAAGTGAGCTATTTTTATTCCGGATTTAAAACCTACAACCATCACTTCAGGAAGCGTCAGAATGATTTATTCGAGGGTGTTTATGATTTCGCCTCCAGACTTGAGCTTGATCGCCGTGTTGATGAGATAATTGTATGCGGCCACTCCATAGGCGAGGCTGACCGAAAATATTTCCTAATGGTGTCTAAGCTTATTCCCACCGCTAATTGGACATTCACCCCTTTCGGCGGAAGCGGAAGTCAGGATCATAAAAATATTGCAAGCTTAACTTCAGATTCAATTTTTCGTTCGGGCGGTTGCCATCTGAGAAGCCTTGCAGACATCATAGGCGGGTAATTTCTTAATTTTCATTCGAGGTCATCCTTTGCAAGACTTCCAGCTTGAAGCAGACATTGCAGGGTTTGCCACCAACGGCAGCTCCGCCCGCATAGCTGCCCCAGACCTTTGTCTTAGCAACCGAGAGCGCACCAAAGGCCGTCTAGGAATCTTGTTTCAGGAGGCTAACACTAGTATTCAAACAGGCGTTTGCCTGATGTGCTTCGACGGAATCCCGCATCTGACATTTATCATACCTTTCCGGCATCAACATCTAGCTGTTGATGTTGCCTTCACGGTTTGAACCGCAGCTAATCTTTGGAGTTTCGTGAAGACTTCGAAGAATCAATCACTCAAAAGCTGGACCAAACAGTCCAGCATCGCAGCCGATATCTTGGCAGCCACTCGATACAAAACTCGGATTTTTCGATACAAGCCTACATATACGAACACGGCTGATGACTATAAGCATATGATAAAAATCATTTTTTATTTGTCCTGCTCTGCCTCATTGGTTCGATTCCAGGGTCGCCCACCATTTTTCACCGAAAATCCACATGTATCCCAGGAATTTCACCAAAAACCAGGTGCCCCCCGCAGGTCAACGCTGCGCGTTTTTGTGATTTGGGCTCTTCCACACTGGCAAGTCCATTGGAGCAAGCGGGGCAAGCCCTGAGATGGTATCACTAAGCTTTTCGGCCAGCATAATCGTGGGCGCATTGGTGTTGCCATTGGTCACAAAGGGCATGATTGAGGCATCCACAACACGCAGCCCTGACACTCCGTGCACCTTAGCGTCTGAATTCACCACCGCCAGCCGGTCCGTCTCTGGCCCCATGCGGGCCGTGCACGACAAATGCCATTGTGAGCTGGTATGGCTGTTGAGCTTCGCATCAAGCTCTGCCTCCGACTGACATTGAGCGCCAGGGAAAATCTCAACACCTTTGAGAGCAGAAAACGCAGGTTGCGCCACCAATTCGCGTACCCAGCGAATGCCTTTCCGCATCAACTCGCGATCCCGCG
>Ga0206131_10007386_pt1 | contig 11028 bp, 10 predicted proteins | sample Helgoland_Spring_FD_148636 | JGI IMG/M metagenome (GOLD analysis project Ga0206131, IMG submission 148636) | Pelagic subsurface seawater microbial communities from Kabeltonne, Helgoland, North Sea - Helgoland_Spring_Bloom_20160517_1 | ecosystem: Environmental > Aquatic > Marine > Epipelagic ... | reverse complement strand
ACGTTGCTTTTGTCCCCCAGAAAGTTCGCTCGGAAGATGGTTTGCACGATCTCCCATGCCCATTCGGTCTAACATCGCTAACGCCCTTTTCTGGCGCTCCCGACGGGGAATTTTTTGATAAAACAGAGGGAGAGCGACGTTCTCGAGAGCGCTTTTGAAAGCGATGAGATTGAATGACTGGAAGACAAAGCCCAAGAATCGACTTCGGTATCGAGCCGATTGCCGTTCCGATAATTCTGACATGTCCACCTCGTCGAGGTGGTAGGAGCCTGCATCAAAGTTGTCCAGCAATCCAAGCACATTGAGAAGCGTGGATTTCCCGCTTCCAGAAGACCCCATAATGGCGACCATTTCACCTTGCTCAATAATCAAGTCAATGCCCTTCAGTACAGGCAATTGACCTCCAGCTAGAGGGTAAGATTTTTCAATACTGCGCAAGGAAAGCATAAGCCAAAGATAACCTAAGCACGAGTGAAGAAAATCGAATTTTGAGTCTGTTGATTGCCAATGATTTGTAAGGAATTTTTGGAAGTGGCTTGGAAGCGCGTCGGAGGTCTTCTTACCTTATGCCTGGTTGTGGTTGCTGTGATTTGTGATTGAGGTGCTTAATAGTATGTGTGAAATATGTCCACATTGATTCAGAAGGTTTCCTTGAGAGACTTCGTCGACAAGATTGAGTCGAATGCGCCGAAGTCCTTGGACTATGACGCGCTCTGTCGTTGGGTCGAGTCCCGGGATTGGTTGTCGATGGACTGGCAGTCGGCTGTGCCGGCCATTGAAGATCCGTCGGACTATGCGCGAAACATCTTGTGCCTTGAGCCATTTGAAGTGGTCATGCTCCATTGGCCCCCCGGCGTCGAAAGTGCCGTGCATCACCACGAGGGATTTTGGGGGTCCGTCGTTTGCCTTCAAGGAACATTGGAGAACGTTTCCTACCGTTTGACTGGAACGGAGCTCGAACGAGTCGACTTGCTGCGGGCTTATCCCGGAGGTATTGTTCCTGAGCCTGACGGCACATTGCACAAGATTCGAAATGGCAGTGCGACAGAAGCCTTGATAACGCTTCATTTCTATTATCCGGCGCTGGATACGCTAGACGGTTTGGCCTTGTATGATTTAGAGACGGGAAGCCGCTATATCTGCAATGAAAAGGCGCCGACGGCTTCAATGAATTTGTCTCGGGATTGTTACCGGTCGATGGAAACGAATGTCTTTCACTTCAAGCCCATCGTGCCTTCATCGCATGTGCAATGCAATGTGGTGCCAAAGCCCGATTCCGCTGTGATTGAAAAGATGGTATCCAACTATTTTGACGAGCAGGCGGCCGTGTATGATGCTCAGGATGCGCAAGTGCTCAAGCGCAGGCAATACACCCAAGCCATTGATCTCAAAGTGGCGGCGTGTTTTCAAGCATTGCATGCAGACCAGCCCTTAAAACAGGTCATGCACATGGCGTGTGGCACTGGGAGAAGAGCTCAAGGGATTCAGGTCCAAAGCGGGTTGGATTACGCGATGTATGGAATCGATTTGAGTGAGGCAATGGCCAAGCAAGCAACCTTGCGAGGGGTGAATACCCATGTTGGCTCGCTGTCGTGCATTTCCAACGCTGAGGAATTGCCATCGTTTGATGCCGTTACCCTCCTGTATGCGTATGGTCATTTACCCGATGAGGCGAACCGATTGAAGGTTTTACGCAGCGCTTACGAGATGTTACGGCCGGGTGGAGTCTTGATTTTTGATGCCTTTGACATTGCGGATGAACATGAGTGGGGTCCCGCGGCCTTGGCACAATTTGAACACCAACGGTTGGCGAGTCAGGGCTATGAAGTGGGGGATGTTTTCTACCGCCGAAATCAAGGGGAAGAACAAGCCTTTTTGCATTATTGCTCACAAGATGGCCTTAGCTCATTGGTGCAAAAGGCCGGCTTCATGATCCGAGAAATGATCACGGTAGGCTACGATGATACTTCCGGAGAGAAGGCTGCCGATGGCAAATTATTCGTTGTAGCCGTGCGCTAACGGACGGGCTTGTCAGACCTTGTCTGTAACGACTTTGTAGGTCGGGTCTTCGAAGTGGTTGACTTCGATGATCTCATCTGCGCGATCCAATAGTCTGCGACAGTCTTCGGATAGATGCCGTAAATGCACGGTTTTCCCAGCTTCCGCATAGCGAGCCGTGAGTCGATTCAAGGTTTCGATGGCAGACATGTCGGAAACACGACTTTCTTCGAAATCAATGACCACGTGTTCAGGATCGTTGGTGACATCAAATTTTTCCTGGAAAGAGGTGATGGAGCCGAAAAACAAGGGACCATATATTTCATAATGCTTCCAACCATTTTCATCCACCCGCTTGCGAGCGCGAATGCGAATGGCATTGTCCCAAGCAAACAACAGTGCCGCTATGATCACACCGATCAGAACAGCCAGAGCCAAGTTGTGCAGCACCGCTGTGACAATGGTAACGACGAGCATGATCAACACATCACTGGTTGGCATCCGACGGAACGTACGCAACGACGCCCACTCAAACGTTCCAATGGCGACCATGATCATGAGCCCTGTCAGCGCAGCCATCGGCAGTTGTTCAATCAGTGGAGCGCCAAAGAGGATAAAGACCAAGAGCATAACTGCGGCGACAATCCCTGATAAGCGAGCTCGCGCTCCCGATGAAACGTTGATCAGAGATTGGCCGATCATGGCGCATCCGCCCATGCCACTGAAGAGTCCACTGAGGATATTGGCACTTCCTTGCGCGACACATTCGCGGTTGCCCTGTCCTCGCGTTTGTGTGATTTCATCGATGATGTTCAATGTGAGTAAACTTTCAAGCAAGCCAACACCGGCGACAATGGCGGCGTATGGGAAGATGAGGGTCAATGTGGCCCAAGTCAATGGGACATTGGGAATGTGAAACGGTGGAAATCCGCCTTTGATGGAGGCCAAATCGCCGACCGTTTTGGTGTCCAACCCGGTGAAGGCCACGATGGCAAAAACCACCAAGATCGCAGCCAAGCCTCCCGGAATGGCCTTAGTGAGGCGGGGTAAAAAAGCGATGATTGCCATTGAAAGTGCCACAAGCGCCCCGAAAATCATCAACGATTCACCGCCGAGCCACCCGCCATCGCTGGTCTTGAACTGTTCAATTTGGCTGCCTCCAATGATGATGGCGAGTCCATTGACAAATCCGAAAATAACGGGTTGTGGGACCAAGCGCATCAATTTTCCCAAGCGAAGCAGACCCGCGCCAATTTGCAATATTCCCGCCAAAATGACGGTGGCGAAGATGTATTCAGGTCCTTCTTGAATGGCGAGTGCAGCGATGACCACCGCGATTGCCCCGGTGGCTCCACTGATCATGCCCGGTCGTCCGCCTAAAACGCTGGCAACTAGCCCCACCACAAAAGCGGCATACAAGCCCGTCAAAGGACTGAGCCCTGCAATCAATGCAAAGGCGATCGCCTCGGGAATGAGGGCCATGGCAACGGTCAATCCGCTGAGAATCTCCAGCTTGTAGTCTACCGTTTGTCTCAGATCGAATAAGGCGAGGCGCATGCGAGGGGGAATTGGAAAAATGCGCGAAAGTACTCCATTCAATGTGTTAATGGACTATGATTTCCATGGAATTGGCAGCAACTTGCCGGCATGAAACGATTTCGATTTCTTCAAAGCCTGGGATTCATCGCAGCAGCACCTTTAGCCGCCTCATCATTGGGCCCACTAGTGGCAGGTAAGTCACGCGGTATGAGCGGAGGGTGTGCGCTGGTTCCAGCAGAAACAGCGGGTCCATTTCCATTGGATCTAACGGACACTCTTTTTTATTTCAGACAGGACATCCGCGAGGATCGCACAGGCATTCCCTTGCGCCAAAAAATCCGGGTGGTGGGATTGGAGAATTGTGAACCCATGGCCAATGTCCGCGTGAACATCTGGCATTGCGATGCAGAAGGAAACTATTCAGGCTATGGTTCGGAAGTGGGCACGACTTATTTGCGTGGTTACCAGTTGACCGATGCCAATGGTGAGTGCGAGTTCATCACGATTTTCCCGGGCTGGTATCCCGGTCGAACCACGCATGTGCATTTTCAAGTGCATGTGAGTACGTCTTACAGTGCGGTTTCTCAGTGGACTTGGTCAGGAGCTGACGCGCAAGCGCCGACTTTGGCGCATCCAGAATTGTATCCAGAAGGACCGGACCCTTTGCCACCGACGTCCGATGGCGTTTTTGCCGATGGGTTTGACTTGCAAACAGCGGATTTGTCGTGGGATGAAGCCGCTCAGGAGTATGTCTCCACGTATGAAGTGACGGTGCAGGGCACAGGTGTGAGTGGAGTAGGCCACCTCGAACGGATGGCTTCTGCGGTCATTGAGGTGGAGCAAAACGCCCCGAACCCATTTCGGGATCGCACCACGATCGGTTTTGTTTTGCATGAACCGGCCAGCGTACGGTGGTCTTTGTGGTCCGTATCGGGCCAATGTGTTTTTCAATCCGAACTCGGTTCTCTTGCTGCCGGTCAACACGGAATTGACGTGAATCCAGGGCGTTTGGGTTTGCCGGTCTCGTCCTATGTGTACCAGTTGAATGCGACGACTTCCAATGGGACGTTTACGGCTGTCAAGCGCATGATGCACTTAGCCTCTTGATGAGTTCGCCTCCTGAGGGCCCCTTGCAATCGTTTCAACATTTCGGTACCGCCTTGAACCGCCTTCTGCTTTGGGAAAGCAACCTAAGTCAAGATGCCGTAGTTTAGCTTTGGAGGGTCATCACGGGGGCATCCGTTTCGACCTTCATGTTCGAAGTGTGAAGAGTCCCTGCGCGTTCCGTCGAATGTCATTTTACAATTCTAATTTTTGGTCTTTTTGTCAACCCGTTCCTACCAGTTTTCGTATTCAAGGTTCAAGCTTATCGCCGGTTTTCTATTCTGTGGTTTCCTCGGGAATGGATGGACTCAGTCGGATTTATCCAGCCTGATCGACACTTGGACGGACGTTTCTCAGCCAATTGAGAAGCGGTTCGAAGCCTTGAATGAGTTGCATGCAGAGTACCACTTGAGCAACCCCGATACGGTTCTCCATTGCCTGGAGGAGCTGCGCATTCTTGCCGATCAGTTGGACCATCAGACTGCGCTTTATTCGGCTTACAATCGCAAGGGGAATATCCTTCGAATGCAGGGGGTCAATACAGTGGCGTTGCAGGCGTACATGGATGCAGAGAGTGTGGCACGTTCCATGGGTGACTCGAGCAGGTTGGCAAGCGTGTATGCCAATCGTGGAAACGTACATTATCAACTCAACAACTACGTCGAGGCCACGCGTCATTTTTCAGAGGCACTCGAGATCCATCGCCAGCGTGGAGATGTAAAAGGGCAGCGCAACATGCAAATGGCCTTGGGCAATGTGTTCACATTGATCGATCACTTCGACCTAGCCAAGGTCCAATATGAAATGGTGTTGAAGGGAATTGAAGGAGAGTCGGACACGGGATACTTTCCAGGTCTGCTGAAGTTGAACATGGGGTGGTGCGAGTTTAAGCTTGGAAACTTCGACGAGGCTTCCGAGCTCTATCTGTCGAGTCTTGAGATTTTAGAAAGGGAAGAGGCCGTGTTCTTTTTGGCCGGATGTTACGACAATCTCGCGGCGTTGCGACAGGAACAGGGGAGGATGAGAGAGGCCATGCAGCACGCCATCACTTGCACTGAGCTGTACGGTAATTTGGGTGCAAGAGGGGATGAGCTGCATGGGTTGCTGACGATCGCGGATCTGACCCTCCTTTCTGATCCCGCCGAAGCTTTGCGCCTTGCTCAGGACATTCAGGGGGAGCTGCTAAAGGAGTCTGATTATCAATCCAAAAGTGAACTATACCTGCTGTTGTATCAGGCTTTTAAAGAGCTTGGAGATGAGCCCAATGCCCTCGAAATGCATGAGGTGTTTGTTCTCTATGACGACAGCCTGCAGACTGAGAAGCATCGTCTCGCGGTGCTTCGTGCGGCCTACGAAAAGGATGTAGAACATCAACTTCAGGCGGTCCAATGGGAAGGGGAACAAGAACAGAGCCGTCAGGAAATCAAGCAGCTGAAGACGTTGCTCGCCCTCGTATTGGGGTTCTTGCTTGTCATTGGTATCCTGATCACGTATATCGTCAACATTCAGAAGCGCCATCGCGGTCGACGCGATGATCTCAAGGCCCAGATTGAGGAGCTTCACATGAAAAGCGGGCAGAAGTTGATTCTCGATACTCCGGTGTTCGAATTGGATCGCACCGGCCTGAATCAGGCGTTGGGTCGAACTCTCAACGAGACGGATTGGAAAGTGCTCAATATCTTACTGGAGGACCCCGCCTTGACCAACCGCGGCATCGCGGAAAAAGCAAGCCTCAGCGTTGATGGCATCGGGTCTTCATTGAGGAGGATGTACGGATATTTTGAAGTCAAGGAAACCAAGTACAAAAAAATGGCCTTACTGCACTCCGCTATGAAGATTTCAGCGGGGTAAAGAGGTGAACTGAATTGATTTACCTGAGTTTGTTGATTCACATGGTTTTGGGCTTCTTTTTCGGGCGTTGCTTTCACCCTTTCGCGTGAAGCCTTTGTGGGGATTCACGCTCAAATTTGACAGGCGAAAAAGAAAATCCAATTTCCCGACTACATGAAACACCGCCTACTCTTATTCACCTGCCTAATCAGCGTGAACTCATTCGCACAAAGTTGGGAGCAGACCTATGGCGTTGGCGTCGAAAATACGGGCCATTCGCTGCAGCGGACTTCAGACGGAGGCTTCATCATTCTCGGATACACCTACGCAGCAGGCAATGCCAGTGCAGATGTGCTGCTCATCAAGACCGATGAATACGGGAATGAAGAATGGAGTCAAACCTATGATGACTTCCTCAACAACGGCATGTATGACAACACGGATGACAAAGGGTATTTCGTTGAGGAAACATCAGATGGAGGGTTCATTGTTGCAGGCGTTACCAACGAAGAGGGTGAGAACAGTGAAGACGGTGGCTTGGATATCCTCTTACTCAAAACCGGGCCAAGTGGAGAGACTGAATGGGCCAAGGTGTATGGTTACCCTAACAATGATGTAGCGTGGGCTGTATGCCAAATGTCAGATGGTGGCTATGCGGTCGCGGGTTACACTGTAACAAGTCCGTGGGATAAAGAGGGGCATTTCAAAGAAGTATACCTCTTCAAAACCGATGCAAACGGAGTCGAGGAATGGTCACAAACCTTCGGAACCGAGGAAATGACAGCAATCGGTTACGCGTTGGAACAAACTGATGATGGGGGGTTGATCATTGGAGGCCGGATTGGTCCGGGGAGGAAAATCCAAAACAACACGAGTTCTGATGCCTACCTCATCAAAACCGATGCAAGTGGCGCAGAGCTTTGGAGCCAAACGTATGGAGGGGATTATTTCGATACGGGATATTCGGTGCAACAAACGGCAGACGGGGGATACATCTTATCGGGATTCACGAGCGAATCAAATGAAAATCTGACCGATCGCGATATGTACGTGGTCAAAACGGACGGTATTGGCAATGAGGAATGGAGCCAAACTTACGGCGATGCTGACACCCGAGAAATGGGATATTCTGTTCAACAGACCATGGATGGGGGCTACATCATTGGAGGCACCCGAGACCATTGGCCGCCGAGCCTCGGCGACAGCGATATGATTCTGGTCAAAACAACGGAAGCCGGCTCCGAAGAATGGACTCAAACCTTCGAAAGTGAGGAAGGATCAGAGGATTCAGGCTATGATGTGCTCCAAACAGCAGACGAATGCTACGTCCTGATCGGAACGACTTCCAATGAAGAAGGGTCGGATGCATACGTGATCAAAACCTGTGAGGACGGCACACAATTCGTGTCGTTTCTGTCCCCGCATTCAAGCGAGAGAAAGCTGGAGAAGGTCGTCGATGTCATGGGGAGAGAAGTGAACCCAGTGCCGAATCAAATCCTATTCTACATCTACACGGACGGTTCGGTCGAGCAGAAGTTCATTTGGAATTAATCGAACGAATTCACCTCCTGCTGTGGTATTTTCACCCCTAAACGTGAATCATTATTGCATACTTTGGAACGTACTTTGTCAAAAAGAAACCCATCATGAAGAAATTAACCGCACTCCTTACACTTGCATTGGGGCTGACTCAATTTGCAAGTGCTCAAGTCACAACAGTCGATTGTGACATGATGAACCTAGTCGTGAATGTATCTGACACGGGATTGGTGAAGTTGTACCATCCGGGGCATTATTTAACGCACCCGCAAAGCGAAAACGTCATCGAATGGGAGGTGACTGATGCAGCTGGTAATGTGATCGCGCAAGAGACGTTGATCGATGACAGTGACTTTCTATTCGATTTCAACACGCCTCTCACGGAAATCATGAACGTATCTGCGCATCTCACCAACGACTCTGCCATACACAATGGCTTTCCTGTAAACTGCCTCATCGAAGATCAATTGTTCTGGGAGGTCACCGAAATCATTCCCGGCTATATCAGCGGAAGATGGGAATTCCTTCACGGAAATGTAGGTGTTGACCAGAACGAAGTTTCGGGCATTTTCGACGTCGCGCCTGCCGCCGCTGCAATGGACAATACAATCTACGATTTGTACGGAAGGGAACTGAGTGAAGCTCCTTTTGGACAGATGTACATTCAGAACAAGAAAAAGTACATTCGTTTCTATTGAGGACTGACGCTATTGAAATTCGATAGCGTTCACACGTGCTCCGATCACATGACGGACATCGCTCAACCTTGTCTTCCTTTGCTCGTTCGACTGGCCGCAGCGCCTGGAGAAGCCGCCCTACCTTTGAGTTTAGGGGAATTCAAAAATTGAGACAACCAGATGGGATTCAATATTGTACTCGTAGAGCCTGAAATCCCGAACAATACAGGCAACATTGGGCGGCTGAGTTTGGCTTCCGGGTCGACCCTTCACTTGATTCAGCCCTTTGGATTTGAGATTACAGACACCCGCCTTAAGCGCGCCGGTCTGGACTATTGGCAGCACTTGGATGTTCGCATCTACGAGAGTTTGAAAGACTTCATGTCTGTCCACCAAGACGCCCACTTTGCGTTCCTCTCGAGCAAGGGGACGCAGCCGCATTACGCCATTGATTACCGGGACAATATGTTCTTCGTCTTTGGGAAAGAATCGGTGGGTCTGCCCGAACATTTACTGGCTGAGCATCCCGACCGTTTGTACCGGATTCCCATCTTGAGCGAGCACATCCGCAGCCTCAATTTGGCCAATGCCGTGAGCATCATCGTCTATGATGGACTGCGGAGTTTGCAAGGAGGTCTTGACGCTGAAATGGAGTGATGGTCGTTGTTTGGGGATTCTGCGATGAGGTGAGATTTCTTCTCATGCCCTCTGCCATTCGTTCCGATCAGGGCCACCACCGCATCGGTGTCGTTGATGTCCAATGACGACCTGCCTCACTGAAACGCTGTCACAACTGCCCCATGCGGCCTTCCCTGTAATTCCGGAAGCACTGCTCGATTTGTTCCTGATTGTTCATGACAAAAGGGCCATAGGAATAGACGGTTTCGTTGAGCGGTTGCCCTCCGAGGAGAAGGAGCTCACAGCCCTTTTCTGAGTAGAACCGGACGTGGTCTCCGCCGCGCTCAAACAAGGCGATTTGCTGACTTTTCAATTGCTGTTGTCCTTCCAACTCCACCTGTCCGTCAATCACATAGCTGAAGGCATTGAATGCTGGATCAACCGGAATGTCGAGTCGTCCGTTGGGTTCGATGTGCACATGGTAATAGAAGGCTGGGCTAAACGTCTGGGTCGGGGATTGCTGTCCGAACAATTCACCCATGATCACCTTGATCCGGCTTCCAGGCCTTTGGATCATGGGCAGGTCTTCGTGATCATGGATCGCCGTTTGGGGAGTGCTGAATTTTTCAGCAGATGGAATGTTGAGCCAAATCTGAAAGCCATGCACACTTCCGCCATCACGTTTGATTTCCTCGCTACTCACTTCTTCATGAATGGCCCCTGATCCGGAGCTGAATAACATGAACTGTCCCTTGTGGTACACAATGTCATTGTTCAGACTATCCGTATGCCGCCCACTTCCTGAAAGAAGATAGGTCGTCGGGGTGACACCTGCGTGGGGGTGGGCTTTGATTTGCATGCCCTCAGTCCCTGGTTCAACAACCATGGGGCCAAACTCATCCAGCAAAACAAAAGGCGAAACAAAGTCCATTTTTCCGCCGGCAAAGGCCCTCAGGATCGGCGTGTTCTGGACCATGCTTTCCTTGGCATCCAGTATTTGAGCGACGCGCCGTTCGCCCAGGAAACTGTACATGCCAGAATTGGACCAAGCATAGCGTGGAAGAGCGACGCTCGCGCACACGATGGCGGAGCCGCGAATGAATTCAATGCGTTTCATCAGATTTCAAGATAACGAAATAATAGCGACCTGATATTGCTGGATTTCTAAGCACACTTGTCCGGATGCTTGTCCCGAACATGTTGTGCAATAGGAATGCTTTTCCCATCGTCATCCAAGCGAACAAAAATCAATCGGGTAGTGCAGACAACGGCCTCTTCATGGCTGTAAACATTAAACTTCCGAGCTTCCAAAGTCACCGTAATGCTTTTGGATCCGATGCGGTCGATTTGGCCGTAGAACTTAATCAAGTTGTTCTCCTTCACAGGAGACTTGAAGAGCACTTCCTCCATCTTGAGAGTGACCATATTTGGACTGTGACAAATTTCATTGACGAAGGCCACAGCGAGTTCGTCGACCCAGCTCAGCATTACCCCTCCAAAGAGGTTGTTGTGCACTCCGAGATCGTGTTTTTTGCAGACTTTGGTTCCCAAAAGTTTCATGAAGTAAAGATAATGGGAGCGTTTGAATGAGAGGTTTTGTTTTGAAGAGTAGCAATGTATGTTCATTCATTGAAAACTAAATTCAGGCTTAATTGCCTGTTAATCAGCATTCAGTGTGCTATAGAATCATTTGTTAATTTGTTGGTTTTCTTGTGGTTTGGGC
>Ga0206131_10007385_pt1 | contig 11030 bp, 14 predicted proteins | sample Helgoland_Spring_FD_148636 | JGI IMG/M metagenome (GOLD analysis project Ga0206131, IMG submission 148636) | Pelagic subsurface seawater microbial communities from Kabeltonne, Helgoland, North Sea - Helgoland_Spring_Bloom_20160517_1 | ecosystem: Environmental > Aquatic > Marine > Epipelagic ... | reverse complement strand
TAGAACTATATTCATTTAACAACTCTAAATCGTTTGTATTTGTTTTATAGCCTAATCTGCTTACAACTGCTCCTCCATCTTGCTTTAGTATTATTTGGGCATTATCAGTTTCGGTAACATTATCGCTATCAGCTTCTATAAGTAGTCTAGCTGGACCAGTTGAGCGTAAATGCAATAGCTCTGAAGGGCTGTTTGTTCCAATACCAACATCGCCATTATTAAGTATTGAAAGTTTTTGAGTAGGAGCTGAAGTTCCTGTGCCAGACAAGAAGTCAAATCTAGTACCAGCTACATAGTTAATTTCTGCTTGACTATTAGCTTGTCCTGTTTTTTTATATCTTAAACCACCTAGATTGGCGCCAGTGCCTCTATTAGATTCTATATCTAAAGAAGCATAACCGCTATTAGTGTTTTTTATTCTTATGCCACTAGCACTTGCTGTAGATTCCACTTCAAGCTTAACGTCTGGAGTAGTCGTTCCGATTCCAACGTTGCCGCCAAGCGGTTGAAGGTTTAGGTTGTATAATGTGGTATTGCCATCTGCTCTTTGACTTTGAATAAAACTCCATCCGGCGCCTGCAACACCCATGTTGATGCCGTAGGATTTATTTACGTTAGAAACAAACAGTCCTCCAGTCGCAGTTCCTGCTGTAGGAGCGTCGCTACCGCTTGCGCTAGCCACGTGGAGTTTTGTCTTTGGGTCAGTAGTGTTAATACCAACGTTGCCTAAGTCATCAATAGTCATTCTATCTATAAGCGTTGTGTTTGGATTTGGGTTGGTACCGCTGTAAGCCAAGGTTGAGAACCTTATTTCGCCTCCTTGATTTCCACTACCATTCATTATAGTGTAAATCTTAGCTGTTTGACCCGTGTAATTGCCTCCATTTTTAAACGCAATACCTGTTGTCATGTTTGCTGCCCAGCCATAATTTTCCAAAAGCAACATGTCAGAGCTTGAAGCTGTAGGTGTTTTTATGTGTAATTTAGATTCTGGGTCGGTCTCTCCAATACCAACATTGCCGCCGTTTAATATGGTCATTTTTGTATCTGAAAACTGAACGTTTCCAGTATCAGGTGCAGAGTCTAAAGCAAAGTGCATATCACTTCTTCCCCAACTGCCATTCGCATTTCTAGCTATAATAGCCGCTTTTTCAAAACCGGTTTCAGTAGCAATAGTGCTAAACTTTAAAGTAGCCTCTGTTCCAGCGGCGTTATTGTAAGCTAGTATTTTTACGTCAGTATTAGAAGTTCCATTTCTAACAGTAAGTTTTTCACTTGGGCTAGTTGTTCCAATACCTACGTTATTGTTGTAGATAACCATTTGAGAGGAACCTTGGGTTTTAAAGTCATAAGAGGTGTATGGCTGAGCCGTAGTTCCACCTATATTTCCATCCCATTCCCACGTATTATTGTATTGAAAATAACGGTTAAAGGCCTCAGGCGTGTTTGGCGAGCGTTTTAAGTTTAAACTGTAAGTCATGTAGTCGCTAGCCCCACCTATAATGTCTATTGTTCCACCTCCTCCATAAGAATTACCATCTCCTATTAAAGTTAGCTTCGCAGCGGAGCTAGAACCTGAATCTATAATAACGCCAGTAGTTCCTACAACTTCTAATTTAGCGTCAGGAGTAATCGTTCCAATACCTAATCTCTGGTTAGCGTGGTCTACATATAATGGAGTCGGCACGTCGTTAACACGTCCCGCGCCAAATACCTCTATAGTACCATTAGTATTATCATCTCTAATTACAACACCTACTTTTTGAATATACTTTACTCCAGTTGGTTTTGTAGTAGTAAGACCTCCTGGAGCGTCACTTACAAACACCTCGTCGCCAACCTGAAAAGCAGATGTATCAATACCTGACACCTTACCAAACATGATAGCATCACCCTCGTCGTTGTTACCGCCAGCCGCATCTAAATCTTCGTTTAGTATACCTAAAGCTGGCATTCTGCCTGCAGCGTTATTGTCAGCTAAAGCAACTTCAATTAAGTTGCCGCTTGGTGGAGAGATAGATACATTTTCGCATATAACTTGACCTTTGGTCATTGCAGATAACGTAGAGTTTTTAACTCTTAAAATAACAGACTTAGCTTTATCAGCTTCTCCCGCTACAACGTCACCTTGGTCTATCCACTCGACGCCAGCTACGCCGTTTCCGTCTACTCCTAGTGAAGAAAGTATTTTCCCATCGGTTCCAGCTGAACCAGCTGAATCTTCAATACCAGCTTGAGACTCTATGTTACTTTTAAACTTCATAAATTAAATTTTATTTTTATTGTTACCCTATTTTCTGCACTAGGATAGTAATGTCTGTTGCTTCTGCTGCAGCTATAGTAGCTACAGAAGTTGAAGGGCTTCCCACTCCACTTGTTGTTGTTCTAGTAACATCACAGTGAACTGTATCTCCAGAGGAGTTTATAGTTTGAACTAATGTGTTTATTCCAAAATTGTGATTAACAGTTCCAGATAAAGAACCTGCTGTAATTACACCCGTTGCAGACGTGTTTAGTTCTACAAAACCAGAGGCGCTAACTGTAAAGTCGTCTTCATTGTAGCGAGATATCCCAATTACAGCGGCGTCAGCGCCAGTGTTTGTTCCAGCTGTAGCAAAATCAACATTGTTTTGAACGGTTGTCCAATCGGCTAAAGCTGTAGGAGCGTCTACTTTAGCGATAAGCAGATCACCTACTCTAACTTGTTCATTAAAGAAAACCCCATCAACCGTTACAGTATATGCCCAACCTGTTTTGATATTATTAGGATTTGGGTTGCTGTCTAAGTTAGGTGTATTCTGGTCAGCGTCATACCCGCCTTTGTATATTAATCCACCGGCAACAGCAGTATCAATGTAATTTTTTACTAACGTTAAAGCTTCTGCTGGTATATCTCCAAAAGTTGTTTTCTTAACAACATAGGTGTCAAGTACTGGATCTACATTATCTGTATAATTACTAAAAGGTATTGTATCATCAGCGGCAGCTGTTGCGCTTCCTTGATTAACTATGTAGTTATTTTCAACACCAGCTCCGCCATCTAATTTTAAGCCTACCTCCAACTGCTTACTCGTAGTTGCTTGTCCTGTTAGATTAGAAGTTAAATCTCCACTTGCGGCTATTTTAATAGTGTCGCCTGATGCTATCGTGCCGGTTATAGCAGGATTTGCATTATCGCTTAAAGTGAACTGATAAGTGTCTTGTGATACTTTACTCCACTCGTAAGTTGGAGGCGTAGTAGCAGGTATTACTTCTATACCTACTCTAAGCTCGTTATCTGTCGTGTTGTAATACAATTGACCCTCTCTGGGCGTCCCAGCAGCAGCGTCGTTTACTTCGTTTTGAATTCTTGGGTTTAAAAGTTGATTTTTATTGTAATCAACGTTGTTTAAAAAATTAATTGCCATTAGTTTGTTTTTGTTAGTTTATGAAAGCTTGTCCTGAGAACGCTGCTGAAAAGTTTATTGTTAAGCTGTTTAAGTCGTTAAATACAACTTCGCCATACATTTCTATATTGTTTGTATTAACGGAGGTTACTGAGGGAAATTTGTTTAAGTTATGTTGAACCGTCCATGTAGCAGACGCCACAGGTTGTGGATGCACATAGTTCTTATCTTTTTCATCTTCTTTAGCTTTAGGGTAAGTTATTAAACCGTAAGTTTTTTCAGAAAACAAAGAACCGTTTGATTCTATTAATGTAAAATTGGCGTTATAAAAATCTGTTTCAGTAACATCTTGTGTTAACGAATCAAGCTTGTATACGCCAAAATTATTTAAGTCATCTACTTGAGCTAACATAATTGGTTCGTCAACTAATGTAAGTAGGTAATTTGAAGCTAAAGTATTAGCTAAAGAATCTTTGCTTATTCTAAAACTAGTCAAGTCACTAAAAGCAGTGTTATCTCCGCCTCCAGATATAAGGCTTACTGTGCCTGGTCTTCTTCCTCCTGTTAAATTAGTTTGAAATTTAAAGTTGTTCTGATTAACAATACCTATGGAGCCATTGTCGTTAAACAGGTCTGCTATTGATTGTGCCGTAAAGTTTTTTGTAGCATTACCGCTATTAGAATCAGTACCAATCCATTTGTCTAGTAGTGTTACTACTGCGTCTATTGCATACGTGCTAATTCTAGCCATTTATTTAATCTTTTTTTGTTATAGCTTTACCTTTTTCCCAAGATCTTCCTACAAAGTAAGCTCCATAAACGGTAACTAATAGTGTTTGAAAAATTGGTATATATTCTTCAGCTATAATAAATTCACCAACATTACCATCGAAAAACGCACATATAGTAAATATAAAAGTTAAGTATATAAGAACCATAGGGCGAATATTTTTAGACAAAAAGCTATCAGACTCCATATCTGCTTTCCATCTAGCCGTAACTTGTTCTTGTGCTTCTTTATCAGCTTTTTCAAGAATTTCCGTAATAAGACGTTGGGCTTCTAGCTTTTCTTCTTTAGTGGTTGTTAAGTTATCTAAAACCTCGCCAACTTCTTTTATGACGGAACCCGTAAGCCATTTGCCAAATCTTTTCATTTATATGGAAACATTTTATTTAACTTATCTTTTCTTTTGCCGCACCCACAGTCAGGGTTTACTTTTTCAACTACTTTTTTAATACCAGTTGCTTTTGTAAATTTTTCTATTGAATCGCCTAATCCTTTTGATTTCATTATATTATATTTTAAGAATGTCTACTACAGCACCATCTCTTTCTAGCGGCTTTACCTCTTTTGCCAGTCCAGCTTTTAGATCTAGAGCAAAATGCTTTTTGTCTTTTATAAGCAGCTGTACCAACTTTAACGTCACATTTTGTTACTGCAGTTTTTAGCTTACTACCTGGGTTTTCTTTTCTGTATTTTTTAACACCAGTTTCAGTCATACCAGCACCTTCCTCTGTTGTTCTAAAGTTTCTACCTTTACCTTTAGTGGTTTTTCTGACTTTTGTAAACGGTGAGTTTATCTGCTCGTATGCCATAATTTATCTTCTTGATCCGTAGCCTTTCAGTTTGAAAGCTCCTGGTTTGTTTGTCATTTTACCAACACCACCTTTTTTTATTTTATTAGCAAAAGCTGATATCGATGAATCTAACCCTTCAAATAAGGCACCGGTATTTAGCGTAATTGGCTTATAAGATGTTGCAGCCATTTCACTAAAGCTTGATGTAGGAGTAGTTGCAGTTTGAGGGTTAGAAGAACCGCCATTAATTCCTAACTCTTTTTTAAAATTAGATTTAAACTCTTCTTCTGTCTGCGTTCCTTTTGGAGCTTTAACTGGTCCAGCATCTTGAGCGGCTTTTAAATTTTCTCCACGATCATAATCCATAGTCTGCGTAAGGTATCTATTACGCATGCCAGATGCTTGCTGTCCTATATTTTCACTTCTAGAAACAGTATTTGCTAACTCGTCTTCATAAGCTGTTAAAACTTCTTGGCTAATCTTACCGTCATTGAATTTTTTTTGCATTCTTTTAAGTTGCTTAGAAGCTTTTTTAACATTTCTTGCAGCTATCTTTCCAGCACGTGTATTACCTCTAAGTTCTTGAGGCCCCATTAAATCAATCTTTGAAGCCGCTTTAGCATCTTGCATTACAGGTTTCGATTCGAATTTAGCATTTCCAGGCGTGTTTGTCGTTGTTTGCCCGGGGCCTCCAGACACACCAGTTTTAGCAAACATATCAGCTTCAAATGCTTGGGGATTATTTTTGCGCTGCTTCTCTCTGTCTATTACATAATCATCAAAATTTGCGTATTTACCACCTGTTCTTACGCCTTCTATATCTTGGTCGTAAGCTTCTCTGTACGAAAGTCTTTTTTTTGTTTCAGTACCACCTTCATTTCCGGTTCCTGTTGTGTTTTGTAGGTTGTTTTGTGCGTCAGCAGTTTGTGCTGTTTCAGTAGTCTGCTTAGCAACAGAAGATTTATGTTGAGCTATTTTTACTCTTTTAGTTATTGGTGTATACATATTATTAGTTTTAATCGTTTGGTCCTTTTCTACCTACTCCTCCAGTAAAGTCTTCTGAGAGTTCTGTAGCTCTATCTATTCCTTTACCGATTTCTGCACCGGCATCTATAAACTTGTTGCTTTTGTACATGCTTTTTAAATCACCTACCAAAGCAGCCATGTACTTGTTAGGTGAATCACAGTTAGCAGCGACTGATTCTTTAGCTTTCTGCGTGATTGGTTTTGTTTTGTTCATTATTGTTAGTTGTTAGTTGTTATGAGTAAGCTTCGTCTTCCCACTCAAAGTTGCCACCCTCGACATCTTTTTGACCGGAGTCCATAGCTATTAAATTACCTTGATTTCTCTTATACACTCTAGAAGGCGACTTAGTATCTTTTTTCCAAGTTACCATATTATCGTCGTAATGTAATCTACCTTGCTTCATTTGGCAGTGGTGCACGTTTTCATGTTCAACCGCCTCCTTCTTTTGAGCAGGTGACAAACTCTTGTCTATAAAAGTAGTACCGTCATTATTAGCCTCAGCCATAATGTCACCTTTTAAGTTCTTTTCAAAAACAGGTCTACCCCATTCAGAAAGCTCTTCATTGTACCCGAATATTTCGCCTTTAGTTTTAAGTTTAAATGCCATTATTTTCCGTAGTAACCTTTTTTATAGTTTTCAGCAGGAACATCCTTACCTTCTTTAGCTGTTTGTTTTGCAGGAGCTGCAGCACCTTTAGCGCTACCAGCACATCCGCAGTCTTCCGTAGAAGCTTTTTGCTTTTTCTTTGGTTCATTAACAACTCTTCCATCAGGCGCCACAATAGGTCCTCCTGAACCATCAGCGTTTAATGCAACCTCTTGATTAGTTGGTGTGGTTAAGTTTTTGAATGCAGCTTGTACTCTAGCTGTAATTGGGTTGTTAGCTTTCATAGTTATCTTTCTTTGTCTTTTATCATATCATCAATAGCCTTATTAAAGACTTTGTCTGTATATGTTTTGTTTTTGTAAAATACGCTTACATGTGAAGTGGGTAGATCCTCTTCTGCTAGCAGTATTCTATATATTCTACTTATTAATCTTTTGCATTTTGATGACGTTTTGTAAACGCTGTATTTGATGGTAGTTCTATTGCGCTCACGCCAAACATCTATCCATCCAGCTTTACGTAATCTTTCCCATCTAGCTTTATCCCATGAATAAGTGTAAACACCATCTATAAAATCATTACGTGTAAAATGCACTTTACAATCTAAATATATCAGTAATTCTAGATCAGCATCTTTTAAATCATAAGTTTTACAGGCCCATCTTCTGACAAGCCTGTAATACTTTAATAAATTTAATTCTCGCAAATCATTTGCTTCTATCCTCATTCTACAACAACAATGTCTGACACTTTGATTACATAGTAAAGATGATCTTTATGCTCTATACCGCTTCCAGCGTGTTTGTCATATCTTACAATATCACCTTCTTTTACAATAGGAACTTGATCTCCTACACTTATAACTTTACCTTTTAAGTACCTAATGTCACTGTCTTGCTTCTCCGTTAACTCTAAGCCACCTACTTTCTTCGGGGCTTCTTTTATTTTGTCAATGATCACGTAGAAATTAATTGCTTGCATCGTCTAATCTTTTATTACTGATTATACAATCTGCAGACACAATTGTGTTAACTACACTCACAGCATTTTTCAATGCCGCTTTTGTAACCAAAACCGGATCTATGATCCCAGCTTTAACCATGTTCACTGGCTTGCCCGTTACAACATCTATTCCCCATCCTTTTTTATTGAGATCTTTAATGTCAAGACCAGCATTTTCTAAAATGGTTTTATAAGGTGCTCTAATAGCTTCTAGCAATAAGGCTTCTCCTTCATTCTTAGGTTTAATATTATTTGATGCATTTAACAAAGCAACACCACCGCCTGAAACAATACCTTCTTTCAACGCAGCTTTAGTAGCGTAAATTGCATCTTCTACTCTGTCTTTCTTTTCTTTTAACTCTACTTTAGAATCAGCACCAACTCTGATGATACCTACAGTACCAGCTAGAGTAGCTAATCTTTGTTCTAGCTTCATTTTAAAGAATCCATTCTTTTCATCTTTAATCTGATCTTTAACAGTTTTTATTCTTTCCTGAAGCGAATCCCCTAAATCGTGTACCTGCAATACTGTTGATTTATTATCAGTAACAGCTTTTACAGCTTCACCTAAAACAGAAGGCTCAATTAGATCTAAATCATCACCTAACTCTTCATTGATAAGCTTAGCGCCTGTTAAGAAAGCTAAATCCTCCATTGAATCTAATCTTGTTGGTCCAAATCCAGGTGGATCCACGATGTTCACTTTAATATTACCTTTAACTTTATTAGCTATTAAGGTAGCGTAAGGCTGCTGGTCCATATCAGCAACTATAAGTAATGATCTTTTTTCTTTTATAATGAATTCTAAGACACTTTGTATTTTTCTAATGTTTGGTATTGTAGATCCGATTATAAGCACATACGGGTTGTCTAAGGTACACGTAAGTTTGTCTTTGTCTGTTGCTAAATGCTGCGACTTTAATCCTGAATCAATTTGGGCGCCATCAACAAACTCTACATAAGTTTCGTTTGTATCAGACTCTTCCATTAGAACAACTCCATCGCTGCCAACTTTTTCGTAAGCTTCACCAATTTTGGCTCCAAGCTCTTTGTCGTTGTTGCAGCTAATTGTAGCAACGCTTGTAAGCATTTTCCCTTCAACTTGTATACTGGTTTTATCAAGATAAACCATAACTTTTTCGCTACATTGTTCAATGCCTCTTTTAATGCTTCTAGCCGTTTCTTCATGCTTTGTTTGTGTTATTGTTTTCAATAGCGAGTGAGCTAAGACGGTAGCTGTTGTTGTACCGTCTCCTGCTTCTCTCACTGTATTACTAGCAGCTTCCTTTATAAGGGTTGCTCCTATATTCTCGACCGGATCCATTAAGACTACGCTTTCCGCAACGGTTACACCATCTTTTGTAATTACCGGTCTGCCCATAGCGTCTTCGTAAATTACGCATTTTCCAGAGGCACCTAGTGTGCTCTTTACTGCGCTTGTTAATTTTTCGACGCCTGTCATTATTTTACTATTGGCTTCTGAGCCAAATGTCAGATCTTTTACAATCTGACTAGGGTTGTTAAATTCCATTAAATTAAATTTTATTTGTTACTGTTTATTTGAATGTTTTTACTACTTTAGGTCCGTTAATAAATTCAACTTTCTTTCGGTAGTGCTCAATAGTTGTATCTATTGATTTTTCTGCGCCCTCTAGTGTTTCGCGTCGAGTAACGTCTTTCCATGCCTCTTCATCGCGAGGGTCCTGGTATTCCGTTTGGTAATAGCCGTTTTGTAATTCTACAATCCGCCAATTTGCTTTATCAGCAATGTGGTTCCATAGTTTTAAACGGTTTTCATCTGGTTGTGGGTGACTACTCCACGATTCAGTCTGGTAAAATAGTGTCATTTGGTTTTGGTTTTGGTTATTATTAATATTTATATAGTTACGTGTATTTTTACTTTATTTATTTATCTATGGTAATAAAGTATCCACAATGTATAAAGGCCACGACGCACCATTTGCAAAGTTAGAGCTTGCAAACGAGACAAAATAATTATCACTGTATTCTATTGACGTAAGGCCATCACTCAACGTAAAAGAGTGTTGTCCTGAGTTGCTAACACCGCTAGTTTCAGTACGAGAATTTGGTATAGTGCTAAAAGTTGCGCTTTGACCATAATCGTTTGAATATACAAACTCTTGTGTATCTGTCCGATAAAACATAAAATATCTACCATCTGCGTTAATAGAAGCATCCCTTATCGCTGTTTGGGGGTAATTTTTAAAAGTAAAAGTTTCCCCGTAGTCGTTAGACCAGCTAGAAGAGCCATTTCTACTAAAATGTATTTGATACTTACCATCTCCTGACACTAAAGATGTATACCATTGGTATTGACCTACCGTAGGATTAATATCAGAGCTTATATCTACAAAGGTTTCTCCATGATCGGTGCTTTTAAAAACATGCACACCGTACTTCGGAGAATATGTGCCATTAATAGCGACGTTAAGTAGAATCACTTCACCGTCAGAAGAAATACTAATAGAATTTACAGCTGCAAGGATTCCACCTGAAGGAATTAATGAGGATAAATCAATATTTGTAAAGCTATCTCCGTAATCATTTGAAATAGCATAATCCTTACCGCTAGAATTAATATTAAAAATTATAACTCTACCAGACTTTGACATATAAACGTATCCAGTTCTAGTATTAAAGTTAGACATTTGTGTCCAACTAACGCCTCTATTTTTTGAGATATATCCAGGACTGATCCAGTCATTTGGAAAAGCTGCGACCATGTAATTTAAACTGTCACTTACGGCTGCTATTTTAAAATTAGGGCTAGGTAAGCTGCTAAAATTAAAATTAGAGCTTATTTCGTTAAAATTAGCGTCAAATAAGCCGTAGTAGGGCACGGTTGCTTTATTAGAAATAAATCTAAGTTCTCCACCATCTACTGGCACATATGGTGTATCTGATGCAGGCCAAACGAGTTCAGATCCATTGTATATTTTCTGCACATCCGCTCCGCCGAAGTAAATGCTTGTTGGTGTTACATTATTTAATTTTAAATCTGCCATCTTATAATATTATATATAATGTGTTAGCATCTATTGTTCCAGCGGTTACTAAAGCATCATATTCTGTTTGCGTTAAAGATGTAATATTTGTTACTTTAGGTGTTGACGTGTATGAATCAGTAGCATTTACAATTGAATTAGGTGCAGAAACAACAACATCTCCTGTTGTTGGTGATACAACTATATTATCACCTGCTGTAACTGAGTTTACGCCTCCCGCTGGTCCTATTGGTCCAGTGTCTCCTTTTATACCTTGCTCTCCTCGTAGTCCTTGCGCGCCTACTGGTCCTTGTAGTCCTGTTGGGCCTATTACACCTTGTGGTCCTATTGGACCGATTGGACCTTGCTCTCCTTGAAGCCCGGTTTGTCCTATTAGCCCTTGTTCCCCTTGAATACCCTGAGTT
>Ga0206131_10007382_pt1 | contig 11033 bp, 14 predicted proteins | sample Helgoland_Spring_FD_148636 | JGI IMG/M metagenome (GOLD analysis project Ga0206131, IMG submission 148636) | Pelagic subsurface seawater microbial communities from Kabeltonne, Helgoland, North Sea - Helgoland_Spring_Bloom_20160517_1 | ecosystem: Environmental > Aquatic > Marine > Epipelagic ... | reverse complement strand
AGTTTAGCAAGAGTAATATTAGCATCTGCTATATGAACAGTATCAATTGATCCATCAGTATAATGTTCTGAGTCAATAGCATCATCAGCAATTTTGGCCCCATTAATTGAATCTGCTGCTAAATGAGCATTGTCTATACTTCCATCAACATATTGATCTGAGTCTATAGAGTTAGCTGCCATCTTAGCAACTGTAATTTGTGAATCTGCAATGTGTGCTGTGTCTATTGAACCATCAACGTAATGTTCTGAATCTATACTGTCATCTGCAATTTTACTTCCATTTACAGAGTCTGCAGATAAATGTTCAAGATCAATTGATCCATCAACATATTGATCGCTATCAATACTGTTTACAGACATATGAGCTAAGTCAATACTTCCATCTACGTATGAATCTGAATCTATTGAATTGGCTGCCATTTTTGCAGCTGTAACTGAACCATCTGCTATATTAGCTGTTCCAATAATACCAGTAGGTATTGAGTTATTTGTTTTAGCTAATACACCAATGTGTACACTTGTAATAGCTTCACTAGATAAAGATCCTGAATCCCAAGTTACATTAACTGTAGTGTTTGTTGAAAAAGATGTACTAGATATAGTACCATATATTGTGCCTGGCGTTGATGCTACAACTTTAACTCTACGTCCAGCATGATAAATAGCTGTTACATCTGCTCCATCAATAGTAAATGATGTACTTGATGCGTAAGTAGCTGTGTAAGTACCTGCACCATCACCATACTCAATCCATTCAGCACTATTGTAATGCTGTCTAATATCTGCCATAACACTTCTAAAAGCATTATTGATATTTGACGGTAGCATTCCTTCAGCAACTGAAACTGAATTAGTTCCTGTAGCTATATTGTTTGCTGATGTTGTATCGTATTTACCTAAAAATGTTCCTGCCATAATTTATCCCTACTCCATAAACCAAACGAAAGCTTTATCGCTTTCACTATTATTTTTATTTACTAATGTATTAATTGCTTCTTCAATTTGTCTTTGAAAAAATTCTTGTGTTTCCATAGAATATCTAACATTATCTATGTCTGTTGAATCACTCATTATCTATATCCTGCTTTTGATGCAACAAGATCTATTCCTTGTGCATGTTTAAATGATTTACCTGAAGCTATTTTTACATTAGCTCTTATGTATCTACCTGATTGTCTAACAGGATTGATACCACTATCTACCATAGAAGATGAACTAGACTCTGTTTCTGTGTCTGCTAATCTTTCTCTAGTTTTTACAGTAACTGTTGCTTCTGCATCTACTATTGGTCTAACTCCTTGAATGTTTGTTCTAGCTCCTGGAAAACCTTCTATCTCAGCTGTTTCTATTTCACATTCATTTGAGTTTCCTGAAAAGATTGCAGCTTTAAAATCTCCATCTATTGCACCTAAAAACATTTGTCCACCATCCCAATAATCTGTATCTAAAGCAGCGTTAATATCTTCAAGGTTTTCAGATATAATATCCATTAATTCTACTGTATAAGCTCCTACAAATTGTGAAAATATTTGACTAGCATTTGTTTTAGCTAAAGACCATTTTTGTGTAGCGTAATTATATATAATTATTCTATCACAAGTACCTGTTGTATTAGAAGTATTATTTACACTTGGGTACAACCACATAGCTAATGTATTAAAAGGATCTGTTGCTGCTACTATTCTATCAGAATATGCTTTATTTAAATCAGCATCAAAAAATCTATTAACTTTTTCTACTCCAATACCTACTACATTATCACCTTGTATTTCATAGAATCCGTCATCAGCATAAAAGAATACACGTCTATTATCTTGACATACTGTCTTTCCAAAAATAGCTCCTCTGTTTGGAGATATAACTGACAGTCTAAATACTGTTGCTCCACCAACATAGTCCATACGAACTATTTGATTTTGTCTAAATACATAACCTACTTCTCCAGAAGTTATAGCTACAATTTTACCACCTGATCCTGGAAGGTCTTGAAAGTCTGATTGTTTACCTGACCATACTGTTATGTCATTAATACCAGACCATTGAATTCTGTTTGTTGCTCCACTAATATTACCTGTAACTAAGAAATCCCTAATAACTCCAGAGACTCTAAACAAAGGACAAGTTCCTGCAGTTTGAATTGATGTAAGATCAGCAAAATTAGTTGATGTTCCCATTAAATAATATTGAGCTGCATCTACTCCATTACTTGCAATTACGTATTCACCAAACTGTGTAAATGTCCAATAGTCATCATCATCTCCTGTTAAACTTCCTTTACGAGAAGTAAAAGATCCTGATGCTAATTGATATATATCTGTTTTAGTTGCTACAAAATTAAATACAGCATTAGAGTTATCTCTAAATGAACCTGAACCATGTGCATCTTTACCAGTTGTTGATGCTCCTGAGTATGATACTAATGATGGGAATCTTTTATAAGATCCTAAAGCATGGTAAACATTAGTTGCTACGTTAGCCCCTTTCATACCATGTGCTGGTTGATCAGGCATCCATTCTCCAAAAGGTATTTGCATTATCTAGCCCTATAAAATGATAAGTCGGTTTGTATATCTGTTCTTTGTTGAACAGGAGCTCCACCATATGAATCTTGTTTGTCGTTATTTTCGCATCTTTCTAATGCAGATATATACATTTGTAACCATTGTTGTACTTGGTTAGGATCTATACCACCTAAGAAGTTTGCTGCATGGTATAAAGAACCATACAAATATATTCCAGGATGATTAGTTAATATGTAATTAGATGTAGATGTATCGCTTAATGCTGGAAATCTTTTATAATATGATAAGTAACCAGTATAAGCTGAGTCTGGTGCAGGGCCAAATCTTAAAGATTCTGCTGCGTTATCACTTTCAATTGTATAAACTCTAGGTCTAGCAGTTGTAGATCCTGCTTTAATTTCAAACATATTATGAGGTGTAATATATTCTAATGCATACTTAGTACCAGCAGATAGTATATAAAATGATCTTACTCCAATAAAACCAGTAGGAACTGTTTCAGTTTCTGAGTCTATTGTAATAGCATCAATTTGTTCCATTTGTCTTATTCTTAACTTAGCATTAAAATCAGCTTCAGCTAATCCAATAAAATCGTCAATTTGATTTGTTAAGTCAGATCTATTAAGCCAATCTGCTATAGATGCTTTTAGTCCTGAATATGTTGTTAATGCCATTATAAATTTCCTTCAGCTGTTCTGAAATATCTAAACTCATTACTATTAAGTTTAGTTCTCATTATTTTTCTTTGAATATCTTTAGGTAATTGAAACCAGTTGTTAGTTCCGTTATATTCTTTAGCCCATATTGAAAGTATTAAAGGTGGAATACTTGCCACTCTTTTCATTTCTTTAGCACCAGATATATAACCAGAGTCATGATTATAAAGAGCTTTATTTCTTTTTAACAAAGGATTTACATCTTGAGAGTTATTAATAGTTAATTGACCATTAGACTCTTGAATGTATTTAGTCTTTACTCCAGCATCATATTCAACTGATCTTATTCTACCCATACTATTCTGATAGTTCTGTTACGTATAAATTTACTGATCCGATTACAGCTACTTTTTCTCCAGCTGATACTTTAAAACATTCAGAAGTTTTAGCTTCTAAAAAAATTTTAGATGTAGTTGCTGTAGGATTAACTCCAAATTCTATATGACAATCAGCATCAGGTATTACTCTAATATATTCTATATTATCATTAAATGCAGATGATTGTGCAGAAGAACCAGAAGATGTAACTTTTTCTGTAGTTAAAGGTCTCATTGCGTAGTTCATGTTTTGTTCCTTATTGTTTGGGGATGTTGCCACCCCCATAATTAATTATCTTCTTATAACGAAAGTAAGTTCCATTTTAGAAGTATTAGTTGAACCACCATCTGTGATTGCTTCTATTACTGATCCTTCATTTACTTCGTTTAAACCTGAAGGTTCTGTAGTATATTGTTTTCCAGCAGAACCAGAAGCTACATGACTAATAGCTCCAGTTGTACAAGCTACACCATCTATTTCAAAAGTAATCTCTGCTGTTCCTGTAGTAGTTGCTTTATTATGTGCAAAAATTTTAATAATTCTTCCTGCGTCTGGCACAACAACAAAAGTTGAAGATGCTGATGATACGTCAGGTATTGCTGATGTTATAAAGTAATCGTTTAATGTTCTCATTTTATTATCCTATTGTTCCGATCATAACCTATCTCTGATCTTCAATTGTTTAATTAAGTACTAGGGGAGTAGTATTAAGGTTACTCCCCTAAATACGTGTCTTATTATGATGTAGTTAAGTCAGCAACTAAACCTGAAGCTGCTTCGTTTCTAGATTCAAGAGTTGCTTCTACAAGAAGTTGTCTTTTCTCTGAGTCACCAGTTTTTGCTAGTTCATGCATAGAGAAGTCTCTTAAGAACGCTATTCCCCAATATTCCATATCAAGTACATAAGCGTCTCTATCTCTAGAGAATCTATTAGGTACTACTTGAAGTTGACCAAAGTCAGATGCGTACACGTCTACTGAAGTGTATAAAGTTGCGTCTGCACCAGCGTCAAATCTAGTAGAATTACCAGTAAATCCTGATAATTTTTGCTTGTTGAAAGGCCCACACATAATCATAGATGGGTCTCCACCAGCATTCCATACTGACTTGATAACATTTTTTAGAGATGCTTCAGTGAAAGCTCTTTGAGTTCCATCAGTTCTAGCAGTGTTTCCAAGACCAGTTCCTGTAGTACCATCAGATGCTTTGTCATCATTACTGATAACCCAAGATCCAAGAGTTCCCATTTTTCTTGCAGTTGTTGCATTTCCTGCTACTTCAGCAATGTTGCCAGTAATAGTAGCTTCCATGTCTCTTTTTAGTTCTTTAGCTTTTTTAGCTATTTGGTAAGCGATTTCAGATGCTCTACCAGCTTTATCTACAGACTCTTGAGTTCCAGTAATAACTACAGTTTTATCCATAATTTGAGAACTATTAGAAAGTCTTACAGTTGCTACTGATGCATCTAAAGTTGCTTCATCGCCTTCGATAACAGCATTACTTGATGATGCTGCTGCAAGTGCGTCTGTTTGCCATTCGTGAACTACTGCAGTTGCTTGTGTTTTAGCAGCAGAACTTAAAAATGGTGTATCTGTTGGTGAGATTGAGTAGATAACGTCTGAAAGATCTTCTCTTTCACCTACTGAATCGTACGTGTCAAACGTATTAGTTGGTTGTGCCATTGTTTATTTCCTTTGTTGAGATTTAAGATTAATCATATCAGCTATGGCAGATTGGGCATCTTTAATGTGACCAGTCTTTCTTAGCGTATTGATTTTATTTCTTACTTGCTCTCTACCTGAACTAACATCCGACTTAGCAACACCAGCTTTTAAAACCTTAGGAGCATTTGCTACCTTCTTAGAAGCTATAGGTCTTTTATCTGTTCTAGATTTAAAACTCATAGCGTCTTTTGCAACCATTAAAAATCTATGGTCTGCAAGGCTTCCTATTTCTTGATCATTAAAACCATAGTCTCGTAATGTATTACGCATACTAAGTTTAAAATTATCAGCTTTATTAGGATCGCTAAACTCTGGTATTTTTGTTGCAGCTAATTCTTTTTGTGTTTCAAGATAAGACTCATATTGTTGAGCTTGGATTTCTCTTGCTTTAGCTTTTAAAGATTCTATTCTGCTATTTTCTTGTCTTAATTCAAAGTCAAGTCTTGAAGCTTCTGTAGGATCTTCTTGATAAAGTTTAGCAAGGTCTTGTCCACCTTGTTTATTTTTCACAAATTGATCAGCTGTCGAAATTAAATCGTTTAGTTCTGATAAACGAGTTTCGTAATTTTGACGCAAACTATTCTTTTGAGTTTCAAGATCTCTCTTTTCCATCCCTAAAGTATGAGTTTTTTGTCTATAATCCGAGTCTCTAGAATATCCTGCTTTCAGTTCATCGAGGCTCACCTCTAACTCTTGACCACTTACTTTAACACGGTGGAGTTCAGGTGTCTCTAATTCTGTTGTAGTTTCTTCTTCAGTCTCAGTATTCTCAGCTGTCTGTTCTACTGGAGTTTCATTCGACTCTGATTGACTCTCTTGAACTTCCTGTGTCTCAGGAATTGACTCTGAAGGTTCTGCTTTAGTTTCTGGTACTTGATTGTCCTGTTGAGGATTCAGTAAACCTGAAATTTTTTCTGCTGCACCTTGTATTGGATCTGCCATTATATCGTTCCTTTCATGGTTGACGAAATTGAAGTTTCGTTAGATTAACTTCGTTTGTTTAATTGCTCTATATCGGCTTGAGCTAGCCTTCCACTTGACATAACACTTAGTAAATGTCCTTTGATTTTATCCACCATATTAAAGGCTACCCAAAGGTTTCTACGAGTATCATCGTCTGCGAAACTTGTATTAAAGATCTCTAGTCTGTAAATTTCAGAAAGATCTTCAAATGCTTTCTTTAGAAGGGGATCGTCCAGCAGCTGCTGAGCTCTCTTGCCCTCCCTGATTAGTATTTCTTTGTCCATTATTAAAGAATTGTTGTTGTCCTTGTATCATTTGTTTCATTAGATCACCTGATTTTTGTAAATCAGTTTGTTCTAACATAGATCTTCGTTTCAATTCTAGTTCATCAATTTTGGTATTGTATTTCAATTCCATTTCTTTGATGGCTAGTTCATAGTCTAGAAGTGCTTGTCTCATTTTACCCTCTAAACCTTTTGCTTCCGTCTCAGCTTTTAATTGTGCACGTTGGTTTTCACCTTGTACTTGGGCTAACGTCACCTTCTCAAATTCAGTAGGTGGCTTCGGAGGAATAGGTGGCATTTGAGCTGCTCCTACTTCTGGATCCATGAAGTATGGTTCTATACTATTTAGACCTGCATTTTCAACTAATTTTTTCAAAGAATTGTAAATATTTCTTAGATTAACCATTGGGCCATGAACATTTTGTTGTAGATTGATTGCTGACATTTGTCTTTCTAATATAGCATTCATCAATATTAACTGCTGTTCTTTTGATCCAGTACCTAATCCTACTTGTACTGTAATATTAACTCTGTCTTTCCATTCGTAAGGTCTCATAGGAATATACTTTCCTCTGATTCTTACTATTTGTTCTTTATTCTGATATTTGCAAGTAAGCTCAAACATCTTTAAGGCTAAATCTTTCACACCAGTTTCAGCAAAAATTCTGGCAATTAACTCCATTCTCATTTGCGATTGTGTTAGACTTTGGTTTTGACCAGTTGCTGTACTACTTAATGCATTTGAATCTAGCCCTTGTGATTGTCTTGTTACGCCTGTTCTAGTTTCTTTAACAGAATCTAAATAAGCTAACATACCACTTGCCTGTTCTGTAATGGGTTGAGCCTGAATAGGCATCATTACATTTTGAGGAGGTTGTTTCGTTCTCACGATTCCTCCAGGACGATTAGTTAATAAGTCGTCCATAGACACTTGTCCATCTTGTACTGCAACTCTGTTGTTATTTGTTAGATACATATTGTCTAACATCTGTCGCATTACAGTTGATTTTATTAATTGTATATCTTCTACTAATTCAGCTACACTTCTTCCATAGAATCTGTGTGGCATGATAACTGGAGTCATAGATATAAAAGGCATTGTATCTATTTCTTCCATATCAAGAAATTTCTTACCATCACCTGCAACAGTGATTTTTAATAACTCTGCTTTACCATCACCATCTACATCCATTCTTACATAGCATTCGTGAATTAAAACATCCTGTGTACTTTTATCTCCATCTGTTTCTCCATGAGAAAAGTCTACATTCTGATGTCTAGTAAATTTATCTTCTGTATAATAATCACCATCACCTTGTGGTAATGATGCTACTAAATCTTTATCATAACCCATCTCTATTAATTCTGTTCTTGTTTTGTTCACTCTGTGACAAACAAAATTAGCAGTATCAATAGATTTGCATCTACGTTCAATTAAAAATTCTTCTGGTGGTACTGGTTCTATTCTAACCTTACCATGAGTTTCTATTCTATTAATTACTACATCATGTAGTTTAACTGTATCTATTTCTTTACCAGATGCATCAGTTATTTTTTCTTCATATTCAGTATGATTTTTAACTTTAATTTGATCCATAGAAACCAAATCATTAAACTCATCATCTGTTAATCTAGAATATTCTTCTCTTTCAATTTTTTGTGCATTATCCCAATATACTTTTAAAATTCCATTCTTTTGAATTAATGCATCTTTAAATGCTGTATATAACGCTAAGAAACCATCATTCTGTTTATAGAATATATAGTTTAAATAATCAGAACATTGTCTAGCCATTTCTTCATCTTCTGGCCCTTGTCCTTCACAATTAAATACATTATCACCTGATGTAAAAATTCTCATCAATGATGGCATTAAACTTTCTACTGTATCTAAAACATCATTAGAAACAACTTGAGATCTACCTTCTTGTTCGTTACCAAGAGGTTCTCCTAAATAATATTCTAATGATTTTTTTCTTCTAGCTACAAGTTCTCCACCAATATAACCTGATGCGTTATGTATCTCTCTACTTACTACTGATAATATTTCTTTTTGTGATTTTTCTTTATTTTTCATACTACGTATTTTGTATCTATATTAATTGGTTTATCCCAGTCTGATGTATCAATTGGGTCGTGTACACATCCATATCTAAATGCATCACTTGCGTGTGAACACCAGTCATGAAGTGGTTTGTTTTTAAATACTTGATTCTTATCGTCCCATTGTTTTCTATACTGCCTTAAAGCATCTAATCCTGTTTTACATTTTACTCTATCAAAATAACAATTTGGTAAAGTATTTCTTACAGATTCAATTCCATGATCTACTTCTAACTTAGGTGCTACTTCAAAGTCAATACCTAATTCTTGAGAAACTTCTAACCTTGACTTACCTGTTCCAAGCTCTCTCGCCATAATATCGTGAGGTGCTATATGTCGACTATATGCATAGTCTTTTTCAGTTAGTATATCAGCATAGTGTGCTAATGATTCACCTGAAGTTTCGTAATAATCTATTAAATGAATTTCAGTTCCAACTCTTTGTGCAAACCATATTGCAGTTGAATCTCCAATACCTAAATCCCACCAAGTTTCTACACCTACTGATTCATCATAAGGTACTTCACCAATTCTATTTTGTTTATCTGCTTTAGTTATTAATCTTCCGTAATAACTTCCTGATACTGCTGCAGTAAATGAACATTCAAATTCCTGTTCATACTGTTCAGGACTCATAATAGCTTTAGCTTGTTCTAATTCTTCATCTGGTATTACTTGTGTTTCAGATGCTCTGTATAGTTTTCCATACCAATCTTTATGACCACGTTGTGCAAAGTCAAATACTTCCCAAAACTGATTGTGTCCCATTGGAGTTCCAATAAATAAAACTGATCCTAGTTTATCAGATACTGCTGGTCTTACAATTTCGGTCCACACTCTAGGGGACATAATTGCGTATTCGTCCATAACAACTTTATCAAAACCCATACCACGAATACTATCTGGATTGTCTGCTCCAAAAATTTGAATACGTGATTGATTAAATAAATCTATTCTTAATTCTGTTTCATTTCTACTACCACCAAATTTCATTAAAGGTTCTGTGTAGAATTTTAAATATTCCCAAGCGATGGATTTACCTTGTCGGTAAGTCGGAGCTATGAATGCACACAAAGATCTTGGTTTGTCTGCTGCTGTTTTAATTAATTCGTTAATAGCTAATACTGATTTTCCAAATCGTCTGTGACATACTAGAACACTAAATCTTTTAAGTGAGTTATGTACGTCTAACTGATAAGGTCTTGGCTTGTAAGGTATTTCTACTTTAGCGACTTTTTTATTAGTCGTCTTTTTGCCAAGAGACTTTGATTGCGATTGGTTCATCTGTTCCTATTTTAGATGTTGTTGACGCTAACCTTGGGTGAACAAATGGAGCTGCTTTTTCGGCTGCATACATTTTACGTTCAGGTGAGCTCATAGGATTGTTTAACACAGCTAATAGATAATCCAAAGGAGAATGTTGATATTTCTCAGCCATCTCCTGCATAGATTTCCAATTTTTCTTAGTCTTAGCACCTAAAGGTCTACCAGAACCTGGTCTTTTACCACCATGATTTTCTGTTTTTGTTTCTTCTTTTTTATCTTCAACCATTATAACATCCATTTACCTTTTTTATTATATTGTTTAAAAGGAGTTCTTGATGCAGTTTTTTCACCTTTATTAACTATAGCTTTACCACCATAATATAAACCTGTAGCTATTGCACCTGGCACACCTAATACTCCTGATTTTAAAGCAAACTTACCTGTTTTTGATAAAGCAGATCCAGTCTTTTTAAATAAACCTACAGTTGGAGATATAAAATCTTTGTAATTTTTAGCTGCAGAAGGTATTACTTTTTTATTAATAAACTTTTTACCTTTATTAACTCCTACTCTTATTTTAGATTTAAGAGCTTCTCCTTTAGAATAAACAACTAATTGGTTGTTTTTGTTTTTATAGTTACCATTTACATTAGCCATGTTAATAACCTTTTTTAACTTTCTTACCTGATTTTTTTGCGTACATCTTAGCTTTCTTTTTACCTGCTTTTGTGTATGCGAACTTTTTTTTTCCTACTTGTGGCATAATTATCCTTTTCTGTTAGATTTACCTGCTTCATAAGCACCACCTACAACAGCTGCACCACCTGCAACTTTAATACCTGTCTTGTAGTTTTTAGGTAGTTTTTTATATTTAGCACTTAACTCACCTATAGAGTTAGATGCGTCTTTGTAAATTTTAGCTTTTTGCATTTTTCCAAATGCATCTAATGTTTTTTTTTTAGCTGTTTTTGCATATGCTTTACCAATATACATATATGTTTTAGGGTTCATCATCTTAATAATCCTCTCATTGCAGCTTCTCTTGAATTAGGCATAGGCATATTACCACCTGGTCGTTTACCCATCATTGCCATTTGTTGTTGAGCTTGAGGGTTTTGCTGCTGTAATAAACCCT
>Ga0206131_10007381_pt1 | contig 11034 bp, 9 predicted proteins | sample Helgoland_Spring_FD_148636 | JGI IMG/M metagenome (GOLD analysis project Ga0206131, IMG submission 148636) | Pelagic subsurface seawater microbial communities from Kabeltonne, Helgoland, North Sea - Helgoland_Spring_Bloom_20160517_1 | ecosystem: Environmental > Aquatic > Marine > Epipelagic ... | reverse complement strand
CTTGTTAGCTTCAATAGCATTTTTACGTTTCATTTCCTCCATCTTTCTTTTTTCTTCAATCGCTTTTTTCTTGTTAGCTTCAATAGCATTTTTACGTTTAATTTCCTCCATCTTTCTTTTTTCTTCAATCGCTTTTTTCTTGTTAGCTTCAATAGCATTTTTACGTTTAATTTCCCCCATCTTTCTTTTTTCTTCAATCGCTTTTTTCTTGTTAGCTTCAATAGCATTTTTACGTTTCATTTCTTCCATTTTTTTTTTTTCTTCAATTGCTCTTTTTCTTTCATACACAATTTTTTTATTAATTTCAATTGCAGCTTCACGTTTCATTTTTTCAAGATTTCTTTGTTTTTCAGCCATTATTTTTTTTTCAGCTATTATTTTATTATTAGCTTCAATTGCAGCTTTACGTTTAATTTCATCAAGTTTCCTTTGTTCTTCAGCTAATTTTTTCCTTTTAGAAACAATTTTTTGACGAGCTTCCATAGCAGATTTATGTCTTGCTTCTTCTAATTTTTTTATATTATTTTTAGAATATTGAATAGCACGTTGTCTTAATAATATTTCTTGTTTCTTTATTTTAATTAATCTTTTTAAACTATTTTCTCTATTTTTCCTATCTTGTTGTAGTTTTTCAATCGTTATATCTTTCTTATTATCATTTTTTAAATTATCTTTATTATTTTCTCCCATACTTTTCAGTAGGCTCATTTTATTATAATAACTTAATACACTTTTGCTAGATAATTTATTAGAACAAGCTAGTTTAATTTGACCAAGTTTATTAATCGAATCAGAAATACTACTAGTTTCAGAAGATACATTATCACTAGTAGACTCGATAGCTCTTCTAACATCTATCATGTTAACATCTATCATGTTAATATCATCTTCAGAATAACTTAAAGATAAATTATCAAGATCTTTATCTATTTCTCCTTTAGATATCTGTTCTAGAGCATCTGGTTTCTTCAAGAATAATTTATTATCTTTGATAATATATTTATTTTTAAAAGAGATTAATTTTAGTAATTTTTTAATAATATCTCTTTGATTACTATCTAATGTAGTTTTTTTATCAATTAATGATAATATTCTATTTTCCATTATAATAATATATAAAACTTCATTTTAAATATTATTAATTATCTTCGGACGTTTCAACTTCACTATCAGATTCAAGTTGGTCTATATTAATTTCTGAAAAATTAGATATTAATTTAACATTTTTCTCAGATATTTTTTTAATTTTATTACTTTGAAAACTATCTAATATAATTTTCTGTTGTATATTTTCTTCTTTTTTAATTTTATTACTTTGAAAACTATCTAATATAATTTTCTGTTGTATATTTTCTTTTTCTATTTTAGCAAGAATATTTTTTTGTTCATTTAAATAAAGTTTCCCTACATTATATAAATATGCAGCCATATACAATAAATCTATATTAAATATATAAGTTTTTAACCCACTCGGGAGTTTCTTTTTTATTTTTCTCTTTATTTTCTATAAATTTTTTTATAGCATAATTAAAATCTTCAAATGTAAGATTTTTTAAGATAGTTTTATTATCAATACATTCTTTCATTAATCTTAAACTAAATTGTTCTTTAGCAAACTTAAAAATAGTCATCATATCACCTCCCATAAATTTAAAATAGTCATAATTTTTTTTAATTAGTTCCAATATTTTATCATCTAAATCCCATTTTTCTGATTCTACAAATTTCTTTAGGATCATAAATAAATTTTCAGCAGAATATTTTTCAATATTAAATCTTAAGGGAAATCTTCTTTCTAATCCTTTGTTATAGTTAAAAAAACATTTGTTAACATCATCATGATATCCTGCTATAATAACTAATAATTTATCTGCTTTTTCTGTCAGATTAAGATTAATAGTATCAATACATTCTTTGGTAAAAACATCCCTTTTTCCTGGATTTCCTAGACTATACACTTCATCAATAAATAATACACCACCTTCAGCTTTATCTATTACTTTTTGTGTTTTTACAGCAGTATGACCACAATATTGTCCAATAAGGTCGCTTCTTCTAGCTTTTAAAAATACATTGTTTTTTAAAAAACCTAAATTTTTATAAATATTTCCTAATAACTTAGCTAAGGTAGTTTTACCTACTCCTGGAGGACCTGTTATAACTATATGATTTAATTCTTCTGGATTATTTAAGTCATGTACAAAATAACATATCATTTGGAAAACTTGAGTTTTAATTTTTTTCATTCCAATCATTTTATTTAATTCTTCTAGACTAGGTATAAGTTTGTAAATATTTTCAAATTTCTTATTTTTTAGATAATCATATAAATTATCAATATCTTTTAATTCAATAATATCATTAATATTATTTAATTTTTTAAAAATATTTAAAATTTGTCTATTTCTAATTTCAACATCCATGAATTTATATTTCTTAGGTTTCTTTTTTTTAACAGTTTTTATCCAATTATCATTTGAATCTAAAACTTCTAAATCATCTCTTTTTCTTTTATTTTTATTTTTTTTTGGACGTAAATGATAAATTTCATCTCTTAATTCGTCCACTTCATATGCTAAACTACTATTTTCTATTTCTGAATCCTTTATTTTTTTTTTATAATCAGTAATATCTTTATCAAGAAATCTTATTTTTCTTTCTAATCTTCTAATTTCTTCGTTTGTAAATTGATTATAATGTAGTAAATTATTCATGTCTTTTATTCTAGTTTCCATAGACTTTTGAAACCTTTTTTGGATATCATTTTCTTCCATTAATGATAAAATATATATTTTGTTAAATAATTTGTATTAAAAATAAATTAAGTATATGTATATACATATATAATAATGGAATTAATTAAAATTGATAATGATGTGGAGAATAGATTAAATAAAAATAAAGATGATTTAAATGATATTAAAAAAGAAATTAGAAATAATGAGATAAAATTGAACTCTTTCAACTACTGGATAAATAATAAATATGTAAATCTTGATGAAAAAAAAATGTTGTATGATTCTATCATTAATGAAATAAAAGAGTGGAGAATGGCAGTATTTAACATGAATAAAAGTACAAAAAAGTTTATCAGTTATTGTATTTTAAACTGCGAATCTTGTAGAAAATGGTATAATATGGAAAATAATGGATATTCTAAAAATAAAGAACCTACTGAATTAATTCATCACACTCTTTTTATGAAAAAATATGAAAAATTAAATTATGTATGTTGTACTAAATGTAGATATTTACAACATAATGATAATATTATTGAAGAATACAATAAAAGATTAAAAGATATGAAAGAAAAGGAAGAAGATTTAGAAAAATTAAACATAGGGTACATAGTAGCATTTGAACAGCAGAAAAATTTAGTAAGACAATATGCTTATCTTACTACTAAATTTAAAGAGAAAAATTCAGTCATTTTATTGAAAAAAAAAAGAATACAGTTTTTTATAAATTGGATTCAAATTAGTGTCATAATAATATCAACTATCATTACTTTTTTTGAGTCTATTAAACAAGTATTTAAGGACAGATTAGATGATTTTACATTAGTATTAATTCCTATTATTTGTTCTAGTTATATCGGGTTAATATTAACAATTTCTAGATTTTTTAAATTTAGTTCTAATAGTGAATATATTGTAAAACTTTCTGAAAAATATTCTTTTATTATAAATAGTCTTAATATGAAAAGAACAAAGTTTATATCTTTTGATTTTAAAATAAATACATTAACTGATTGGAATATTATAGTTAAACAACTTGAAAAAGATAGTATTAGTGATATAATAGTAAAAGCAAATGAAGAATTTGATATGGTTATGTCTCCTAAAGAATTTGTAAAATATAAAAAGAAGTATACTAAGATTAGATTAAAGGAATTAATAGAAAGAAGGAATTTTAAGGAATTAGAGTCTGTTGTTAGAAATGAGGGTAAATTAACAAAAAAACAAAAAGAAATGGCTCAAAAAATGATAAAGAAACATAATTGGTTTAAATATTATTTTTGTATGATGTGTTGTTTTAAGGAAAGAGATTATGTTGATTATGACGAAGTTTTAGTATATAATAGAGATGAATTTATAGAATATTTTGATGAAAGTGTAAGATTTGAGAAAAAAAATAAATTATATTTAAATAAAGTTATTAAATTAGAAAATAAAATTAAAAAAGAAGAAGAATTAACAGAAGAAATGTCACATCAACCACATATTATTTTAGGAATGTTTAATAGATGTCCATCTGAAAAAGAAGAAGATAGTATTATTGAAAAATATTCGTCTAGTCCTAATAACGAACAAGTTGTAGAAATAGAGAATGATGAAGGGAAAAATATTGATGTTTAATATTATATTACTATTATGACTAAATATAGTAATATATATAATTTTTGGTTCAATACTTTTAATAATCCATTAAAGTGGTTACATGGTAGGAAAGATTATGATGATATGATAATATCTAATTTTTCTAAAGATTATACTGATACTATTGATACTACCGATAGTATGAAGTGTCTTATTAATATAATTATCTTGGACCAATTTTCTAGACATATGTTTAGAAATAGTAGTAAGATGTATAGTATGGATAATGTTGCTAGAAATATAGTATTGAATAATATAAATTTTTTAGCTGAATATAATTTTTATGAAAGTATTTATTTCCTAATGCCTCTCAATCACAGTGAGAATATAGACGACAAAGATTTATTAATATCATATTATAAAAATTTATTAAAAAGGTTTCCAGAACAATCTAAAAGAATAGAAAGGTTTATTAAAATAATATTAGAAAGAAAGGAAGTTCTGTCTAAATTTAATCGGTATCCTAAAAGAAATAGTATTCTTAATAGAAAATCTACAAATGAAGAAATATTTTATTTAAATAATGATGGTAAATATTGACTTATGAACGTATTTAATTTACTATTAATATGAATAGAAAATTATTAGAATATTCCGTAATTTATACAAACCGTGCTGTTAATTTGATGTCAGAAGAATTTCAATCTTGTATGAGAGAACTTAATACTAATCTTTGTAAGATTTATCATGCTAAAAAGTGTGCTCTTATTCCAGGTAGTGGAACCACCGCAATGGAATCTGTAGCTAGACAATTTGGTAATAATAAGGATTGTATGATTATTAGAAATGGTTTTTTTAGTTATAGATGGAGCCAAATTTTTGAAAAAGGAAATATAGCTAAATCAACATCAGTAATTAATGGAAATATTAGTGATAGTAATAAGATTAGTCCTCCAGATCTTAATATAGTTGTTGAAAATATCATACAAAATAAACCTGCTCTATTTTGTGCACCACATGTAGAAACATCTACAGGTGTTATGCTTAGTCAACATTATATCAAAACAGTTGCAACTGCAGTAAGAGAAAACGGAGGGTTGTTTTGTTTAGATGGTATTGCATCTGGAACAATGTGGGTTGATATGGAAGATATGAATATAGACATTTATATAACAGCACCTCAAAAAGGATGGAGCTCTCCAGCTAGTTGTGGAGTTGTTATGATGGGAGAAAGAGCTGTTTCCATGTTAGAAGAAACAGAAAGTTCTAGTTTTACCTTAGATCTAAAAAAATGGGTTGATGTTGGAAATGCATATGACAATGGAGGTTTTATGTATCATTGTACAGTTCCTACAGATGCTATGATGGAATTTAATGATAATGTTAAGGAAACACTGGAGTTTGGTATAGAAGAAGCTGAAAAACAAGCACAATTATTAGGAAATAAATTTAGACATTTGTTAGAGAGTAATGGTTATCCTAGTGTTGCTGATGATGATTGTAAATCACCAACTGTAGTAGTATCCTATACTAACAGTGATACAGTAAATCAGTTAAAAAATAATGGAATAATGGTTGCTGGTTACGTCCCTTTTATGATTGATGAACCAGAAGATTTAAGAACATTTAGAATAGGTTTATTTGGATTAGATAAATTATATGATATTGACCATACTTTTGAATTATTTAAAAAGGCTTTAGATGTTAAAGAAGAAGCTGTAGATAATATTAAATATTTATAAAATATATAATTATTTAATATGGACGAAATTTTTAGTATTAAAAATACTTTTGTTAAAAAATTTGGAAATAAAGTATATGAATATATTAATCAATCAAAACCAACAGATATTAAATTCTTAAAATATTACAGTATGAAAAATACTAATTTCTTTTTTTCACCTAATCTGGAAAATGATTTTTTATATAAAACTCTGGTATTTTTAGATCCGATATTTTTAAAAAATATATTTTTTTATTATAAAAACTATTTTACAATACAAGAAATTGAACTCTTATGTAATAATGTTAATATGGAAATATATGTGTATATTGTTGAACAATATTTACCAGAAAAAGGTTCCAGAGATAGGGTACATCTTATTAATAGATATAATTTTCTATTACCATTATTCTTTCATAGCACAACTATTGAATTCTATTCTAACGCTAGATGTATTTTTAAACACGATATAGAATTAATAAGATTTATAAAAAAATTTAATAAAAAAAGTTTTTTAGAAAAACAATCATTACTTATAGGTAGAAATTTCAACCTTTATACACTTGGTCTTGTAAATAAAATAATATTAAAAACTGCTAATAATAGTGAGCTTATTTTTAATGGTAATTATCATTATTATTTTTTTGGTATAAAAATTGTTGATTATCCATTTTTTTTAAATAAAACTATTAACAGTTTTCCAAATATTAATTCTATTTATCATGTAGTATTATATTTTACTAAACTGAGGCTTAATAAAGAGTTTTATACTATTAACGAAGATTTTATTAATGATGTTAAAAAAATGTGGAAAGGAATGATTAGAAATTTAAGTAATAAAGAAATTAGTAAATTAAAAAAATTAACTAATTACAATAAAGATTTTTTAATAAAATTATTCGATTAATAATCATTATTATTGTTTTGATTCCAATTATTATCAGGTTGTCTGGCAATCATATGTAATAAATGATTAATATTAACATCTGTAGATAATGAACCATTAGGTAATGGTTCATTAGATTCATGTTCACCTATTCCGTATATTTTAATTTTACTAATCATATTATTTCTACATAATGGACAGGAATTATCTGTTAAGTTATTAAGACACATATCACAAAATAAATGACCACATGGATTGATACAAGTATTTACTTTATTAGTATAACAAATTTTACATGTTACTTTATCATTCATTCCATTATCTACAAATTTCTTGGCAATATCTTGGTTAGTTTCAAATAATTCTGAAAATTTACTATCTACTAATTTAATAGTTTTCTTAATTTTTGTATATTTTTCTTGAACCTTATTCTTCATAATATCAATTTCTGATATTTTTTTTCTGATATTTTTGTATGTTATATTTTCTTCTAAAATATCATTAATATTATCTACAAAATCATCATTAATTCCTAATATGCCTTTATTTTTATAATACAATGATTTTAGTTTCTGACCAGTTGTAGCAAACTCATTAAATACTTTATTGAAATCTGTTTTAATATCATTATACATTTTGATTCTTGTTTTATAATTTTCTGATTCTTCTCGCAGATCAGTTGTTAATTCTATTAATTTTACTAAAGAATCATTTTTTACAGTTTCACATATTTTTATAGTTTCAGTTATATCTTCATCTATCATTACATCAATAGGATTTTCTTTATTTTCTGCTGTTCTTTGATATATGGTTTTCCTTTTCTCAAATTCATTTTCTATATTATTCATTTATAAAAAATAATAACAGTTACTTAAATATATAATTTAAAAAATTTACAAAGGTACTCGATTATTTACATTTTGGAGTTTCATATTCATAAACAAATTTACAAAGGTACTCGATTATTTACATTTTGGAGTTTCATATTCATAAAAAAATTGAAAATAACAATAAAATTCTCTGCAAGAATTTTATATTTTCCTTTTTTTTTTTATTTTAAAATTTACAATTTTAAAAATAATAAAAAAATTGATTTATATACTAACTTTCCTAATCATGTAATATGTGCGGTATTTGGGCTCTAATAAATTTAGTTAAAGATAAACCAGACATTGCTAGGTATCTAGCAGATTTTTGGGCTATCAACCGAAGAGGTCCTGATAGTTCATGTCTTCAAACTTTTCCTCAAGCGTGGATAGGTTTTCATAGACTAGCAATTATGGACAAATCTTTTGATTCAAACCAACCTTTTGTCTTTCAAGAAAAAGACAGAACAGTTGTTTTTATTTGTAATGGTGAGATTTATAATTTTAAACAATTAATCACCAAGTATGAACTTGATATTAATAATAATAGTGATTGTAAGACTATTCCTCAATTATATTTAAAATTCTCTAAAATTAATCGATTAGATTTATGGTATAAACTTTTTGAAACTGAGATTAAAGGTGAGTTTTCTTTTGCATTATTTGAATTTGACCATCTTAAAACCTTAAGGAAGATTATAGCAGGAAGAGATATGGTTGGTATTAGACCAATGTATTATCATAAACCTACAGAAGATTCTAAACAACTTATTTTTACATCTGAAATTAAAGGTGCTAGTTACTTCCCTGATAAGGTAGAGGAATTCCCACCTGGTAATATTCTTACATTTAAATTGAATGAATTTGGTAGTGTTAGTGTAGAAAAGAATTCATTTGATTGGATTTACAATGTTGAAGAAATAGCTCCTAGTATTGAATTTAATGAAAGTTATCATCTAGAAAAGGTCAGAACAGCTGTAATTAATGCAGTTCGTAGGAGACTTGATAGTGATAGACCAATGGCTTTTCTTAATAGCGGAGGTGTTGATAGTAGTTTGGTTGTAGGAATTGCTAGTAAAATCTTAGGAACTCCTATTAAAACATTTTGTTGTGGTATGAAAGGAGGGACTGATTTATTCTATGCTAATAAGGTTGCAGAACATGTAAAATCTAATCATACTGAAGTATATTTTACTGCAGAAGATGGACTTAAAGCATTAGAAGATGTTATTTATGCTACTGAAACATGGGATACTACCACCATCAGAGCATCTGTTGGTCAATATATAGTATGTAAATATGTTGGTACTAAAACAGATTGCCGTGTAGTAATGGTAGGTGAAGGTCCTGATGAGGTTTGTAGTAGTTATATGTTTAATTGGTATGCTCCTAATAGTGAGGAATTAGATAAATGTGCAAAGGATCTAGTTAAAGACCTTCATATTTACGATTGTAAGAGAAGTGATAGGTGTATTTCATATCATGGTTTAGAAGGCCGTGTTCCCTTACTTGATCCTGAAGTTATTGAAGCATATTGGTCAATCCCAGCTGAATGGAGAATGCCTAAATATAAAGGTATTGAAAAATGGTGGTTAAGGAAAGCATTTGATGGATATGATATTATTCCGGATGAAGTTTTATGGCGTAAGAAAGAAGCTTTTAGTGATGGAGTTAGTAGTAAAGAAAAATCTTGGTATACTATTATTCAAGATATGTGTGAAGAATTAATATCTGATGAAGATATGGCTAAATATCAAGCTCCAAGTAAAGAAGCTTGTTATTTCAAGAAAAAATTTATTGAAAAATTTAATGACAGAACTAACATTATTCCAAAATATTGGTTACCAAGATGGAACGGTGACGGTCAATTGGTAACACAATATATGGATCCTTCTGCTAGAGTTCTAGATGTTTATGATTAATATATAATATTTATTTTAAAAATTAGTTACGTCTTTCATAACATATTTAGGTGTTGTATTTCTAGTTTTATGTTTGTAATATTTTATTGTTTTAACAATCTTAACACCTCTATTATCATTAGGCATAGTATCAGCAAAATCTCCCATCTTATCATTATCTAAATCTATAAAAAAGGGTCTAAATTTATCTAAACCATTAGTTCTCATTAATCTAGCAAGATCAAATATTGTATTATTTTGATAATAGTTAGATAAAACTTCAAATGTTAGAATAATATTATCAGTTACGCTATAGTTAGAAGCATCATCTTTTTTTATTCCGGTTAAGGCTCTAGCATTAACAATATAATCTAAGAGCTTAAAGCAAAAAGAAACAAAAAAGTTATATTCTTTCTTAAAGTTAAAATATAATTGTAAAATTAAAATTATTATAGTCATTTTATCAAAATCACTTAAATTATCTAAATCATCATATTCATCTGGATATTTTAAACTAAATACTATAAAGAATTTTTTAAAAAAGTCTTTAAATACACGTTCTCTTTCATTTGATTCATTAATAATAAAACTAGCACTAATATTATATGTAAAGTTAATTATTTTAGCTAATTCATCTAGACTGCCAGTATTAGTTTTGATATAATTAAATAATTTAATACTATCCTCAGTATTATTTTCAGGATTATTAGTAAAAAATTTTTTTAAATTATTTTTTGCAGCTTCTTGTGCTGAAGAATCATACAATGCTAAAAACTTAGAATAAAAAGATTCAAATTCACCTTCTTTAACATCTATTTTTTTAAATAAATCATTATCTAATCCTATGGTTTCCAATGTGTTATTTGAATCTGTATATTCTATACTATGGTCCGTTATTGATAACTCATTAGTTATTTCTTTAAAATTATCGTATTCAGTATTCACTAAAATATCTACTTTATTTACAGGTACACTCACATCGATTACATCCGTGCCAAATAAATTCTTATTATCTTGTTTAAATTCTTTAATAATATAGTTACTATTATCTATCACAATAAGTTCACTTTCATCAAATACACTATCATTATTAAAATCTAATTCAATCTTAGTCCCAGTTCCATTATCAGTAACTTCTGTTTCTTTTTTAATATAATCAACAGTTCCATCATTATCTAAATCTACTGTTTTTGTAGTAACATTATTAGTATCATTAGTGGTGACCTTATCATCAATACCATCATAATTAACGTCTGTTAATTTTATAATAAAAACATCGTTAATAAAAGAATGTAATATCCTCATTATAATTCTAAATATTTTTTTTTTAGTTTAGGTT
>Ga0206131_10007378_pt1 | contig 11036 bp, 7 predicted proteins | sample Helgoland_Spring_FD_148636 | JGI IMG/M metagenome (GOLD analysis project Ga0206131, IMG submission 148636) | Pelagic subsurface seawater microbial communities from Kabeltonne, Helgoland, North Sea - Helgoland_Spring_Bloom_20160517_1 | ecosystem: Environmental > Aquatic > Marine > Epipelagic ... | reverse complement strand
TAAATATTATAAATGCATTGTTACTAAAAAAGGTGCAGACGCAAAATTACATACTGAAAAAGGTATATGTGAAGAAGGCGAATCTGTTAAATTTGATAGTAATCTGATACCAGGTCTCGTTAGTAATGGTTTTGTAGTTCGAGTTATTGATTAATAACGTCAGCTAAACTTTTACCATTAATGTAGAAAAACATTGAACGCTTGCCGTTAGCATTAATAATTACATCAGCGCAGGCCCATGTAGATAAACCGACTTTGTAAGGTTGTTTTAAAGTAGACACACCTGTTTGCCACGCACCGCCACTAATACCAGGCGAATGACTGTGGCCTATCACAGTTTTATACATAGCATTGGCAAAGCCTTTAATACTACCTCTTGAGCCATTAGCGCCTCTATCACCATGTTGTGATACGTCTATTCCTTTTATATTGGCACGTTTGTTTGCATTAACAAACTTATAACATCCTGGTATGTATTTTTGAAACGCACATTCTAATGCTGATTTATTTTTGTAAGCTATCTCAGCAAGTAATTCAGAACCTATCGCTGCATTGTGTGGCTCTTTGAGGTGTCTGCCTTCATTTAAGTAACGCTCAATATGCCTGTCGTGATTGCTGTCTACTATCCAATTTTCTTTACCGCCTGTTTGCACTATATGTGCCGCAGTGTGTTTTAACTCCCACGCCAGACTGTTCATACGCATATTAAAGACTTTTATCTTATCAAGTAACTTATGGTGATGTGATATAGATACGCCATCAAATACGTCATGGAACACGTGTATATCTGGTTTAAGTCTATCGCACAAACTAGCTCTAGCTTTTAGTATAACTCTATCATGCATAGCCGCGTGGTCATCACCCCTAACAATAGCTGCTGCGTTTTCACCGGGTTGTAATCCCTCTGATGTCCAATACTCGTTTAAGAAATAAAAACCCTTACCATCCCAAATTATTTGCGTGTGGTAAAATTTATCTCCAACAAGCTTGACGTATGTTGCCGCAAATACATGATTGAATTTAGCCTTACCACCAGCCTTTGTCCTAGTGTACGTTTTACTGGTACAGCTACCTGTGGTTTGTAGCATTTTTGGTAGTTCATCGCCTGGTGTTGCGGCTAACCGCAAGTGTAGTGATGTAGCGCCATATACAACAGACCTCTGGCCGCTGTGTGCTTGCATACCAGATAAAGGGTCTACAGCGGTAGCTGTTAGGCGCAATCCAGATACCATGAATGACTTGCTAAGTATCAAATCATCAAGCAATGCATAGTTATGTATAGCGACAGGCCATTGATAATCTTTTTTAGATATCAGTGTATTGTGTCTGTATTTGAGGGGAATGATTAACAGCTGGCTTTTATGATGTTTACTAAACAACTCTAGCGTATCAAAAAACTTTTGGTTTAATGTGCTGTTATTTGTTGCAGATGTTATTAAAAATGACTTATACTTCTTCGCAGCTTTTATATCTAAGTTGCTTGGACACTCTACGTCATTCGTTTTATACTTAGGATTATGTGGCTCTAATTTAATACCTAAAATACGTTGCGCATTACTTTTATGTTGTCGCATTGAGCGCTCTGTATTTGTCTTAATGCCAGCCTGCTTCATAGCATCAGCAAGGGATGTGCTGTTAGGCCAAACTTCTGCTATTTTTTTAGCGCGTTCAATACTTGTGTGTGTTTTCATTACGCAGTTCTTTTGTAATGCTCATCTTCATAGCTAGTATTTTGACCTCGGCTACCAAACCACCAGCCTACAACCATTGCTGTCATGTTGACAAGAGCTAAGTCAAACGGATTTGCAAGCATCTGGTCAAACGCTGTGCCAATCAATGCTACTTGGTCATTCAAGTTAGTTACATCTTGCGTTAGCTTATCTGTGATAGCGTAGTATTCGCTTGTGCGTATGCTTGTCATCAAAACTAGATACCAAGTGATACCGGGGCGTGTTATTGAGCGCATAAAGTTTGCAATGTCGCCTAACATTGACTTACCCCATCTAATCTTGCTTAGATTGTTTTCAGCGTCTTGAGAGTTGGTAAACGCAGATATATTGCCAGCTATTTCTGTTAGTGCAATCTCTTGCTCAGTTTCTTCACGCTTTGCCTTCATTGACATTTCAGTCAGTGCTAACTCTTGCTCAAACTCCAGACGCATACGCTCTGTTTGATGTTTAAACATATTGCGTTCATGCTTACGCTGCAAGAACGCGCCAAAGATACCAACGCCTGTTGATAGGATAGGGGATAAAATATCAATCATTTGACCAAAACTCCAATGATTTATCACCGCCAAACCAATGTCTGCGACGACCTGTATCTATGTGTAGAAATGTCTGATAATAACCAAAACCTGTAAACCCAGCAGACTTACACATAAAGTTTAATTCTTCTTTGTTGTGATTACGCAAGGATATATCTACAGCAAGTTTTCTATGCTGACTCAATGGCACACCGCCAACAGCTAGGTTATGCCTAAAGCATCTGTGTGCAGAATTTATATGCAACGGCTTTTCTATTTTTGTACGCACCCATTGCAGCTTATCTAGAAACTCTGGGTTATGATAGTATTGACCGCAGTGTCTACATGATAGCTCCTTGGCACTAAAGTTAGGCCATCGGTCACTATCCCAATCGACTTTTATGTAATGTTTAGTTTTCATTCTTAATAATGAGTGCAGTGAGGTCTTTATGGTTTTGACGCATTTCAACGCCCAGTGACTCAATGCTGCGCTCAACTCTTTTAACCGATTCACGTACATCATCTTTCCTTGCGAAGTTTTCATTCATATCATCTTTTAAGTCATCTATACGCCCATGCGTTTTAGAATTGTCATTGCTTATCTTAGCCGACACTTGTCTATCCCTAGCAATAACACCGCCAACAAACGTAACTAATAATGCACAAAAAGTTAATAATGTCTTAACATCTACGTTTGCTGGGTTTTCCATGATACTAACTTTCTAGCGCTTCTAAGCGTGTTTCTAATGCTTCAATCTTAGCAATCGCATCTTGCAGTGCTGATGTTAGCAATGGCACAATCTTACTTTGGTCAATGCCTTGGTAATCTGGTACTTGACGTGTTGCCATAACCTTCTCTGTTGTTTCTCGCCATAGCTGTCCTTCTTCAAGTTCATCTGGCTCTACAACATCTGAGCTATGTATAACCTCATCAACAGCAGGTGTAAGCTCTTGTTGTTGCTCCTCATAGGTTGCGTCAACAGCAGGAGTAACAAGTTGCTCTTGTTCTTCTGTTACTGCTTCAATAGCAGGAGTTAGCTCATTGCCATCTTCGTCATATGTAGCTTCTACAGCAGGGCTTATTTCTACTGTTACTGTTTCATAAACAGCTTCAACAGCAGGTGTTAGCTCAACTTGAATTGTTTCATATGTAGCTTCTACCGCAGGCGTATATATGTCACCTGTTGCTTCGCTTTCAACATACTGTTGGTCACGCATTGCATCTTTTTCGCCATCAACTGCTTCTGGCACTACTTCTTGTGCTTCATGTGCCAAGAAACCATCTATTCTAGTGCCGTCAACAATCCATTCAAAGTTTACTGGTCTCAGTGCTTTAAGCCTATCAATAGAGCCTGTCATTGCTTGCACATCAGTTTTTAGTCTGTAGTCTGAGCTAGTTACGTAGCTAGTGCCAGAACCTATTGTGTTTATTTTACCAACTACACCATTTGGATTATCAAATATAATATGACTACGTAACAATGTACTATCAGTTGTAGATGCTATAGCAGGTGTACCAAACGCCAACACACCAACCTCGATTGCACCATCTTGTGCAGGAGTTAGTGAACCAACTTCTATTGTACTTGATACTGTTAAGTCACCTGCTACACTGAGCTTAGCAGTCGGAGCCGAAGTCCCTATACCTACGTTACCTCCCGCTTCGTTTAACGTCATATTATAGGCTGTTGCTGTACCATCTGTACGTTGTGCCTGTAACCACACGTGTCCATCTGCACTGCTGTTGCCAACAACTAATCCATAATTTGTATCGTTGTTTGTTAAATACAATGGTGCATTGGACGATGAAGAACCTAATGATGGGGCATTTAACGTACCGCCTGAAGTAATTTGTGTTTTTGTTTTTGGTGCTGTGGTTCCCACGCCAAAATTACCATTACCTAATAGCGTTGTCCTAACTGTGTTATTAGTAATAGTATAGATTGGAATGTTATCATATGTACCAAACTGAAAATTAGTTGAACTACCACTTTCTACGCGCATATACATAGTGCCGTTATCAAGCGCATATACACCCATTTTAGCACCTGCTGTACCAACAGACCACTGCCTAGTGTTACTTGCACCTACGGTATCGTTTGAACCGTTTACATCTAAACCACTGCCATCTATAGTAGCTCTAACATTACCAAAATTATCTTTCCAAGTAGTTTTACCTAATCCGTCTATTGTAAAAACTGGATAATATCCTGACGCTGAACCATCCCAACCCATAGCCGCTTCAAATATTGTTGAAGTGTTACTTGCCCATGCGTTCATAACGGATAAACCGTTCTTGCCTGTTGCGTTAGAGTTTTGTTGTACTTTAGCTAAGAAATCGCCTGTGGTTGTATATGTTGTTCCATTAGCAACATCTATACCACCTGTTACATCTATACCACCAGAATTAATACGCATACGTTCTGTAGTACCACCTGTACGCAGTAGTATTTCGCCATTTGATTGTAGTGCATCTATATTTAAATTTGCATTGGATGTTGAAGTACCTAAACGCCACATATCGCCTGAAGTCGTAGAATTTCCTGTTACATATACTCTATTTGCATCTGTAGTTTTTAATTCTAATGCTTCAAATGAACCTGCGCCTGTGTATGTGCCTTTACCTGTTACATCTAGCCCTGCAGGTTTAACACGCGCTACTTCTGTTTCATCTACTCCAAATACTAAATCGCGACCAGATGAGTTAGTGTAAAGATTAGCTGCATCAGCATCTAATGCTATTGCAAATCCATAACCACTGCCTTGTACTTTAAAGTGTCCATTTGCAGAAGCATCCATGCTGATGTTAGTTACATTTGTTACTTGTATACCATTAGCTGTTGTTTCAAGTTTTTTGTTTCCGTTATGATACGCAGAAACAGAACCATCTTTGGTTGCAACAACCATATTTTCTGTACCACCTAACAAACTAATATTACCGCCTGTGGTTTCTAGTTTTAAGTTACCTGAGCCACTGTCCTTTATATATGAATGACTACCATCGTGATAGATTTGTAAATCATCAGAAGCGCCTAGTAATAATTTACCATTGTCTGGCAAATCTATATCACCTGTTACATCTATACCAGAAGATGTTAACCTCATACGTTCTGTTGCCGCACCAGTTTTGAATATTAATTCATTACTAGCATTAGAGTGCATTCCTGCACGTTCACTACCGCCAACTACTTCTCTAAACGTGTAAGCACCTGCTACTCTACCAATACCTATGTCACCATTTACTTCAATTTTAGTGCTCGGTGCTGATAAACCTACGCCCACGCGACCTGAGCTATCAATACGCATACGCTCTGCGTTTGCAGTTTGGTCACGTATAGCAAACCACGCAGTTGCCTGTATTTGCCAATCTTGATTGTTATCAGTATCTTCGAATGTAATGTAAGGTGCATTTGCTGCTAAATGTAAAAGTGAAGTCGGATTTGTACTACCTATACCAAAATTACCGCTATTTGTTAGAGTTGTTCTAACAGTGTTATTCGTAATAGTGTAGATTGGAATGTTATCAAACGTACCCCACTGGTAATTAGTAGCATTACCTGTGTCTAATCTGTGATAGAATGTACTGTTATCATAGGCGTATATAGCTAGCTTCTGTCCTGCAGAACCTGCTTCCCATTGCCTTGTGTCAGCTGTACCTTCAACAAACATTTTATCAGCAACAACTGTACCTGTTACATCTATACCTGTAGATGTTGTTTCTAACTTCTTAACGTTATCATAAAATACTTGAACACCTGCATTAGGCTGTGCATATAGCATATTTTCACTGCCATTAGCGTACAGATGTATTGCTGAGTTAGTGTCTAAGAAAAGAGCACCTGTTCCAACATCTTTTATCCAGTTGTGTGAACCATCGTGAAAGATTTGTAAATCATTTGATGAGCCAAACTTAGCTTTAACATTGTCGTTAAACAGTATGTCACCTGTCATAGTGCCACCAGCTTTAGGTAGCGCAGCGTCAGCAGTAGTACCTTGCGCGGCAGTAGCATAATCAGAAGAATCAAATGCTTTAACTTGTGCTAAGTTAGTAACCTCAGAGTCCATCAAGGCTCCTGCGGCAGTTACATTAGCAGTATCTGTTACATCAGCAGATGCTTCTATACCATCAAGTTTAGTACCATCAGCAGCTACGTCGCGGCCATCTACTGTGCCTGACAACGTAACATTGCCTGTAAAGTTTAAATTACCTGTGCCTGTGATATCGTTGCTGTTTAAATCTAAATTACCGCCAAGTTGCGGTGTAGTGTCGTCTACAACGTGTGCTATGCCGCTAGTGCCGCCTGTTGCAGATATAGTACCATCAGCCGCTATAGTTACATTTGTGCCAGCTGTTAGTGACGCCACAACATTTGTTGTATCTGTAACATCAGCTGCTGTTTCTATTCCGTCTAATTTTGTGTGGTCAGCATCTGTAAATGCATTTGTATCTGCGTTGCTCTCGTATGCTGTTTTAATCTGTGCCGCTGTCTGGTCTGCCGTAGCGCCTGGTTCTATTCCGCTTAATTTGCTTACATCAGCGTCAGCAAAATTGTTTGTGTTTGCATTACTTTCATACGCAGTTTTGATTTGCGCAGCTGTTTGGTCAGCTGTTGCTCCAGATTCAATGCCGTCAAGCTTTGTGCCGTCTGCTGATACATCACGCCCATCAATAGTACCTGTTATTGCAATGTTGCCTGTACCTGTGATATTCCGATTATTCAAATCAAGATTACCACCAAGCTGAGGTGTCAAATCCTGTACGATAGCAGTAATGCCAGCATTTTCATCTGTGCCATTTACCCATACATTACCATTGTACTTTAATACTTGACCGCTAATTGCATTGTTAACTTGTACGTCTGTGATGTTTTCAAGTATGTGATTGTGACCATTATCTACAACAGTAACTACAATATCTATATCGCCTGTAGTGTAATCTAATGTACCACTACCTGTTGCTTCCCCAGTAAGGTTTGTTGTCAGGTTTGTAGGAATGGGTACAGGTGAACCACCAGCACTATCTTCAGCTATTGGCATTTAACTCTCCATTACCATTTTACGCGGTTAGCCCAATAGGCTGCGCTTGATTTACCTTTTGCTATGTTCTTGCGATGTCTCGCTTTAAAACTAGCTCTCTTTTTTTTCATACGTTGGCTTTCACCAGACTTAGGCTTTCCTGCTGTACTAGCACCTTGCTGTCCAAAACGTATTATCTTCTCTTTGCCGTCATAACACGACTTTACAACGTGCGACTTTGTTTTATGCCCAGGCGTACGTCTAGGCTTGTTGCATTTCATCTTGGCCTTTAGTATAGGTTTGCGGCTAATCATAATTTTGTTCTATGCCTTCAAAATTACCACCTAATACTCTAGTTAATGCATTTTTATATTCTTCTTGTTTTGGCGTAAGTCTTTTTGTTAGTTCGCCTAATTTTAATTCGCGTAGATACTTTTGCAGCATATCACGCCCAGTTTTTGTACGTGCTAACTTAGCAAGTTCTGTAGTGGTTACATATGCTATTGCCGCAGGTATTGCAGCACCGCCACCACCTGCAAAACCTGCACCAGTTGCCGTAATACCCATAGCTCCAGCCGCGCCAAGTTTACCAGATGAAATTGCAACATCTCCTAATGCATTACCAACCCTTTGTCCAAGTGTTGGCATTGCTGCACCTCTAAGTGTATTAGCTGCATTTGGGTCACTAATTGCATTAGTAAATTTATCATAATTTTGTGTAGCAAAATCTTCCATTGCTTTGTATGCACCTTGTTGTTTCTGTGCTTTTTCTAATCCAGTAATTGGTTTTATTTTTGTAGGTTTTTTACTTGCTGTCGTACCTAAAAATTCTTCAGTTTCCTTTATTGGTATCAATCTAGCCGATTCTTTTTGCGCCTGTTGAAATAAATTATTTGATTGCTTTGCTGCATCATCGCCATAAGTTTTTACTGTATCATCTAACATTCTTTTTATTGAATCAAAGTCACGCCTTTGTTTTGGAGTAAGGTTTGCATAATCTTTGTTTATTTCTCTTTGTAAACTTTGCAAGTTATTTAAACTAACTGGTTTGTTACTGTTTGCTTTTTGTAATATTTTGTTAGCGTAATTCAATACAGGGTCTGGGCTTAATTCATCAATACTGCCAGTCAAACCTCTATCTCTGTAAAGTGTAATTATTCCATCACGTACTTTATCATTAGGTAGCGTTGCATTTATTTTATCGGCTTGTGCATACAGACTATCTTTATTTTTTATTATACTTTCTGTTGTAATTCCTTCTTTTTTTAATAATTTTTTATTTAAATGTTTTCCAATTACATTTCCTGCTACGTTTAACAATCCTGCTGAAATCCCACCTGCTGCACCACTTGCTAGTGCGCTACCAGCAATATCATATGCTGTTTTATCGTTATCTTCAGCAACATCAGATACAACGCTATATGTAGCTGCATCTGCAGCAACATTACCAGGCTTCATAGCTAATTTGCTTAGATTTTGTGTATTGCCTCGTACGCGTGATATTAGTTGTGATGGCAATTTGCCAGCTCTTGCTAATTTACCAAATCCAACCATTGAGCCACCAATATTTGCAGCCATAGCAGATTTAGGTGCAGTTTCTTGTGCGTATGTATTTAAATTAGATATTCCCTTTCTAGCATCTTTATATGTTAATTTTGGTGATAAGCTTAAAACACCAGCTAATAATGGGTCAGATAAATTAGCAGTAGCTCCTCTAATACCTTGATACCCTATTAGTTTGCTTAAAAATGGGTTTACTGTATTGCCTTTAGCGCGTGCTGGTGTATCTGCAATTTTTTCTTGACTGCGTTTCTTTTGTTCTCGCAATCTTTTTAAATCATCTTGTGTTAATGTTGGCATTTATTTACTCGCTTTGTTAAGATTCATAATCTTTGATATCTGTAATAGTTTCGTAATTTACATTTTTGTTTGGCTGCCAATCAGATTTTGCAAAGCCTGTATCTACTTCGTAACCTACCATGCCCAATCTTGCTTTTTGATTATTTGCTAGTCGTATCATGTTTTCTCGATGTTCTTCTAATGCTTTAATAAAAGTTACTGGGTCTAATGCGCGATTAACCATATTGTAAGATGCAGCAACTGTAGCTGCTTCAAATTCAGTAATTTGACCAGCACCTTTTAATGTGTCATAAGCAATTGAATAGTCACCAGATTTAAATGACTTTAATGCACCAAATATTTCTGATGTTTTGCCTGCTTTTCCAAAAAAGGACTGCAACATTGTAATTAATGTCTCATTGCCTTTACCAACAACTGGCCCTATTATTCCTTCAAAATTTTTCCTTATTTCATCATCACTAAGCAACTCGCCACTTTCATTACGAGCATAGCTTAATAATTTTTGTGTAAATTGGTCTTGTGTAGCAAATTTATCTATAAATTGTTCGTGTTTTTGTATTTGTTCAGGTAAATTATAATCTTTTTGATATTGTTTTAAATAAAGAGCATCAAATACTACTGGTTCTCCATTAACTGAGACTGTAAATCCAGCGCGTTCAAAACCATTTTCATCTTTATAAGTTGTTTTTACTCCCCCTGCGCTAGTAATTCCTACTTCACCCATATCACCACCCATCGACATTTCTGGTGTTCTTACAAATGTTCCATCTGTAGTGTAATAACCGCCAATATTTTGTGGGCCTTCTGGTGTATCTACACGATATATTCCTAGTGTTCCAGCTACCATGTTTTTGTCAGCACGTAAACTATCACGCAATGCTATTGCTTCATCACGTCTTTTCTCAAATGCTTGCCTGTCTTGTAAATCTTGTGTTTGTGTGTTTTCTAAAAACTGTCCAAAATTATTTGTGTCTACAGTTGGGTCGCCATATCTGTCAGCTAATATACTGCCAACTAATCCCATTAAATATTTTTTATTATCTCTGCCTTTTGGCATATAATCACTGTCTATCAGTTCATTTAATTTACTTAATCTACTATCTTCAGCTCCAAATGCCTGTGGGGTTAATAAATTACCCAACCTACTTTTTTTCTCTTGTGCAACTTTTTCTTCAACTTTCTCAACTTTTTCATCTACAGCTTCTGCATTATTTGGGTCTAATTCTAAATTAAAATTACGTCGACCATCTGCTGTGTTAAAATTAAATAAATCTTTATCTGCATTTACTACTTCTGCATCTGTTGTTTTACTCGTGTCAACAAACATACCAGCTCTGCGTTTGCCTTTGTTTGTTTTAATATAATCTTCTATATCTTCTCTTTTTATATTACTTGGTATATAGTAACTTGTATATCTACCATCTTTACCTTGTATATTATACATTATATCATCTTGACCTGGCACATCATCAGTTAATCTTGGACTGTAATCACGTTGACCAGAGTATGGTATTCCAGCCTTAGCATCAAAAACATCACGACTGTAACTTTTATTTTTTTCTACATTTGAGGCTCTACGTGTTTTATTAATAGCAACATCATCTTGACGTGTTCTATTACTGCCAATTGCATATGGATTTTGGCGAACATCTTTTTCTTGGTTTTCACGTCTAGCTACTGCTAAATCTTCTTCTCGTTGTTTTTGTTCTTGCACTCTTTGTTCATATCCAAGTGAATAATTTGCTCTACCTTTGTAGTAATCATTTCTCATCATATCCTTGGCGCTAATTACTGGTTTGTTAGAGTCACTTGATAAATCTACATTTATTCTGCCACGATTACTTGGGTCAAACAATGGGTTTGCTATAGCACCCTGATTATTGCTTGGTGTTGTTTGTTCTTTGCCAAATGCTCT
>Ga0206131_10007372_pt1 | contig 11039 bp, 8 predicted proteins | sample Helgoland_Spring_FD_148636 | JGI IMG/M metagenome (GOLD analysis project Ga0206131, IMG submission 148636) | Pelagic subsurface seawater microbial communities from Kabeltonne, Helgoland, North Sea - Helgoland_Spring_Bloom_20160517_1 | ecosystem: Environmental > Aquatic > Marine > Epipelagic ... | reverse complement strand
CCCGGCTATGCAGCTCTTAAGCCGGCGATGGTGAGTAGGCATTGCGGTTAGCGCCGATTATCGCCGCGATAAAAAATTAATGAGGACCGCCCAATGGCAAGAAAGTCAGACCAATCACTCACGGTAAAAAAGCACTTCGCCCAGCTCGTTCATGAACTGTATTCGCTGGGGGACGGTCGTGATGGGTCAGAAGCTTGGCAGCTTCAACGCTCTCGGGTGCGTGGGTTTCAGGAGTGTGGGCGCCTACTAGGGCTAATGGATCTTGAGGACGTACAAACAATGATTGACGCAGCCCACTTAGAGATTTTGGGAGAGGCCCTGCTCGATCGCAGGGAGCGCATAGACGGTATCGGTGCCAAAGCCGAGCGTGGTGAGTGGGATGATTTCGACTCTCCAGCGTATGAGCGCTATAAACAAAAAGCACCGTAGCGACTTAGTAGATAACCGCCTAATCACTGCCACAATTCAACATTATTTCGCTTAACTGAGACGCAATTACACACGTCAGCATCCATTTTTGTTTGGCCTAATGTCAGCACATTAGCCAATGAAAGGAATGCCGCATGTCGTTAAAAACAATAATCGCTTCTGTCACGCTGGTCTTGAGTGTGGCTCCCGAGGTAGGCGCCGACTGGGAGAAAATTCAAGAAACCGAGGCAGGTGATTTTTATACATCGGTAGATAGCACTAACGTTTCAGCCAACCAGCTAGTTGTTTACTTTCGGGCTGACCAACGCTGCGCGCCGCAGTTAGTTATCTTCGACTATTACGAGATTGGGCCGGATAAAACAGAGGCGTGGGATGACTTACAAAATCAACGCTTCGACTCGGTAGTAAGCCTTAACCGAGTAACGTCTAACTCAGTTCTCGACAGCGTTAAAAGTAAAGGCGTCATCGGGTTTAGCTACGAGCAAGGTGATGGCGATGCGTTCTTGGGTGTGTCCACCATTGAGTTTCTCCCTGACCCAGAGGTCGTGAAGTCTTTCTACAAGTCTGAGGGGCTGAGCGTGCGGTTCCATGCACCCAATGGCGAATGGTCACGAAGCCACGACTATGCGTTAACAGGCGCAACAGAGCCGTTAAAAGCGGCAGAGCTGGCGTGTAAGAGAGAACTCGCACAGCGTGCACAGTTCAACCCCACACCGCGCATGGTGAAATTGGGAGATAGGTCGTTATTTTACCTTTGAGCTACCAGTTAACTTGGTGGACCCAGCATATGCGGTGACTTTCTGTGTTGGGGTTAGAGAGTGGAGGTGGTCTGAGTCAAGCTTTAAAGGAGAGATTGATTTTTATTGAAGGAATGAATCGCCCCCTGTTTGCTAGACACTTTTCAGTCATACAAAATGACTATGAGAGAGGTGAATATGAGCAAGAAGCGATATCCAGACGAGTTTAAGATAGAAGCTGTTAAACAAGTAATAGATGCTGGCCACAGCGTTGCCGATGTGGCTGGCAGGCTCGGTATGACAACCCACAGTCTGTATGCTTGGATAAGTAAGTTCGGCCCCGATTCCAGCGAGCACATAGCCAAGTCTGACGATCAGGCCGAGATTCGACGATTGAAGAAGGAACTCAAACGCACCACAGAGGAGCGTGATCTCCTAAAAAAAGCCGCGGTGTACTTCGCCAATCAGTCCGAGTGAGGTACGCCTTTATCAGGGCAGAGAGCGCGACATCATCTATTCGCCGACTCTGTGATTTGTTTGACGTGCACCCGAGTGGATATTACGCCTGGTTGCGTCAGTCGCGATCCAAGCGGGACATTGCAGATACACGGCTTACCGGGCTCATCAAGCAGTTCTGGCTGGAGAGCGGTGGTGTCTATGGTTACCGCAAGGTCTATAGCGATCTGCGAGAGCTGGGGGAAGGTTGTGGTGAGAACCGGGTTTATCGTTTGATGCGTATAGCAGGACTCAGAGCTCAAGTAGGCTATCGGCGACCACGACATCGAAGTGGCCCACCCCATGTTGTTGTTCCAAACAGGTTGCAACGTCAGTTCAATACAGCCACTCCGAATGAAGCGTGGGTGACAGATATCACGCACATCCGCACCCATGAGGGTTGGCTGTATCTAGCTGTGGTTGTAGACCTGTTCTCCCGGCGTGTGATTGGCTGGTCCATGAAGTCCAGGATTACTAAGGAACTGGTACTGGATGCGCTGTTGATGGCGGTATGGCGGCGAAAGCCCAAAGCTCAAGTGATGGTGCATTCAGACCAAGGTAGCCAGTACACCAGTTACGACTGGCAGAGTTTCCTACGGGAACATGGTCTGGAAGGGAGCATGAGCCGGCGAGGAAACTGCCACGACAATGCGGTTGCCGAGAGCTTCTTCCAACTACTGAAGCGAGAGCGAGTTCGGCGTCATGTCTACGCAACTCGGGAAGAAGCACGCAGTGATGTGTTCGATTATATAGAGATGTTTTACAACGCTCGGCGGCGTCATGGTTTCAATAACCAGCTATCGCCGGTAGAGTATGAAGAGCAGTACGAAAAGCGGCTGTCGAGTGTCTAGAGAATTGGGGGCGATTCACACTGTTATCGCTGGGACACCTCTGAGACTCAGCTGATGCGCTACATGTAAAGACAATGCGATTTTGAACTATTCTTTGTAACGATTACCTGATATCCGCACCTCCTTCGAGTTTCCTTGCAACGCTCAGTGGTGTCTAGGTAATTAGAGTTAGAAATAGTATACGGGAACTTCGACTTGACCAATCTAAAATTAGAGTATTAATTAAGCAATCACCCAGCGAATGGAGGGCACATGACGGTATTAGTCACACTAAAATTTCCTGTAAAACCATTAGTATTAGAAAACTTCTTGGTTGTGCTAAAAGAAGCATTGAAAGATACCCGGGTGTATGAGGGCTGTGAAACAGTACAAACCTTTGTGGAAAGAGGAACTTCAGCTGTCTTTCTGGTGGAAACATGGGAGAGTGCTGAACATCAGCAACACTATATGGGCTGGCGAATAGAAACTGGCCTGATCGGCGCTCTAGAGCCGTACCTAGATGGAGAAATTGATGTCCACATCTTCGACCCCCTCGCGGCTGTTTAGCAGCAGGGAGCGTGCCTCGACTTCTTGGTAAAATTTCTCGATGCAAAACCTCACAATCCTTACTGAGGAAACCGGACTCTGCTTCAAAGCCTTCAAGCAAGAAGGCAAAAATTTGTTAAGGCTTATATCCTGAAAAGCTAAACATTTACTGCGAATCTAAAAAGGCTGAATATTAAGCAATGAGGTTTAATATTTTGATTATTTGGGCTCTTTAACCTAAAAAAACAAGTTGGTCGAACTGATAACATGGAATTTAGACATGGCAGAATTTTTAGCAGGTTACTCTGGGCTACTTGATGCAAGCTCATTTATTTTCGTTTTAGCTAGCCTTGCTGGCTTTGCTCTAACCTCCTCTTTTTCTAAGGCAAGCCTTACTATAGTGGCGGATTTAGCCTATCCGGTCGGGTTGTTGGGATCATTGCTTGGTTGGGTGATTATGCTTACAAACCTATCTGACCCACAGGCAGTAGGACCGGCATTAGCTATTTCTTTCCTGACAGTTCTTTATGCGGCTGTGATACATGGCCTCGCTTCAGGCCGATCTCGTGACTTGTCAGGAATAGGCAGCACATTGGTTAAGAGGTTGTTGGGTTCATTTATCTTTGTCGGGTTAGGTCTATGGGTAATGGATTCTGGTCCAGGAATAGGCGCGTTTATAGATCTAAGCGCTGTGGTCTTGTTTGTTCTTTCTGTGCTGTTTTTTGTGATTTTTGACCGTGTTTCAGGCGATACATCTAAAAATGGCTGGGGCGTTAGGTTCTTGGGCATTGGTCTGCTGGGATTTTTCATCGGAATTATAATGATGTTTGCAAATATCGACAATCCTAAAGCCATCGGTCCTGCAGTGGCCCTCGCATTCCTTAGCTTGATGTATGCTCTCTTTTTGCTGTGTATGGGGCGGATATGGTTCCCTAGCGAGACATTAGATTCGGAGCAAAATATCAAAACAGGATTCTTATCATTAGCTTTTCCAGTCTTGACTTGGTCAATGATTATTTTCGGAGTAATGATGATGTCGTTTATGTAATAAAGGTTTCGGCTTATTACCTCCAAGGTGGGGTAGATAGCGGCACTGACGGTGGTTTATGGATACTTCACAAAGGCTCTCTGCAGGATGCTAATACTGTAAAGAGAATCTGATTAGCTTTCAGCGAACTAAGGCAGCCCACAAATATGATAAATGCGTTTCTACTGTTCGGCCTGTTAATAGCAGCCAATGCATATTTCTTTATCAGGAGTAGACGAAAGTCTCATGAGCATCGTAAGTCTCAAGATGATACAGAGGCGTAGATTCCAATGATGAGACCCAACCTTCCATTACTGCTGTTCCTCTAGGTTTCCGTGTTGCCTGTGAAAGGCGCCGACTGCTCCACTGCTTTTGTTTGTGAGGTTGTGAATTATCAAAGAATGTATCTTGATGGTCGTTTGCAAGAGCTAGAATCAGAGCCTTTTGGTTTCAAGCTTGAGGGTAAGGAACTGGTTCCGCAACTATGAGGATCTCCTCTAGTTAATAGAACGTTGAACTATGAACTACACAAGTTTTGGTTGTGTGACGCTGACGGTAAATTGTCTACTAATGGCTTCAACGACAACTATCAGCTTGAAAGCAAGAACGGTCTGTATGCGTTTGAGTACGTAAACGGACATCTCCTTATCAGCACTCACAATTATGATTACTTTTATTTGGCTTCAGCAGGGTGCCGCGAGTTACGAAGTTGCTGCCTGACGCTCCACTAAAACTCACTATCTGGTTAGTGTTAGCCATTTTTCTTGCTGATGCCATTGGACTAGCCCAACAAGCTATAGCCATCGTTGCAGTCGTTTTCACGGGGTTCTACGATTGGTTAATCGCCCGCAAGCACAGGCTGACTCAATCTCAAGATCTTTCCTTGGGACAAAGACACCGTTGTACACCTCCGGGCTTCTTGGCTTTAGTGGCGAATCATTAACGTGGAGAGCTGTGTCTGGCGAGGCGAGCAGAGGCGCCTTAGAGTCCATCCCAGGCTATCTAACGGATGCTGACTCACAACTGACATGGATGGCGACGGTGAATCAAAGCCGCTCACAGACGGCCTATTGCTCATACCTTACTTGTTTGGATTCTCTGGCGACTCATTGATCTCAGGTGCTATTGGCACTGATGCTCCGCGTAATACAGCTGAAGCTGTCGAGGCGCATACCAAGGAGCGCATTCCAACTGAATAAGCAGCGTCAGGTGGTGTGCTCGTAGGATTAGCTGCTGCAATATTGACATCCTAAAACCGCGTCAAAATCTCCGACCACTTGTTGCATACGAGAGAAAGGGCTAGGGCCTCCTGCGCCAACTCCTTTACAGCTTTTAAATCCCCTCGACCTCTAGTCACACTTCCTGTGAGCAGCTGGCGCAGCGGGTTGAGGCTTTAAAAAGCCAACGGTAGTCATGACGGTAGACACCAAGATGCCTTTGACAGTGAACTGAGATTGATTAAACTTTTTAAATACAGGCTTTCAAGGCTTACGTGGTGCCTTAAGACGGCACAATTGAATCTTTCCGGCGCCATTTTCAACTGTTAAACCTGTTTACCTCCTTGAAAAGTCCAGGAATTCCCTAAGTCTGGACATTTGGAGTAGACACGAAGGTTTTAAGATTGCGGAAGGACTATTTTCTCCATCCAGCGGTAGAGCAATTCTAAAGGGTAACCATCGCCATATCCCTGTCCTACGCTTCTCAAACTCCATCCACCCAATTGATCAATCATATCAACAGGGGCTTCTACGGCTCTTAATCTGTCTCTGAAGCCATGCCTGAATCCGTGAATCACAGCTTGTGTTCCTGCTATTGTTTTGATCCATTTGTTGATCGCTGCACTGGCTGAGTTGCTGTTACAGTTATGAGTATCGCAATATCTTTCAAAACAAAACGACGAGTTTTGAGTTTGCTTTATTCGTTGCGCAACCCGGAGCGATGGTCCCACCAAAGGTATTACTCGTTCACTTGAACCGGTCTTCAAGCTCCGATGGGGATGAGCGATAAGGTTAACGTATGGCTGCTGAGCATCAATAACAAGATCATCTACAAGTAACCCAACAGCCTCTGAGAGTCGCATACCTGTATCGCTAATCAACGCAACCAACCAGCGGATGTCATCATCTAAACGAATACATTCCTTTTGCAGCTGTTTGAGTTTTGCTTCCTTTATTGGAAGTCGTTTTTTGTTAACTTCAGAGGGCAGATAAACGCCAGCAAAAGGGTTCTTACAATCTAAACCTTGTTCCTTGATACTAAAATTAACAACAGCTTTTACAACGCCAAAGATTCTTTGTAACGATGTATTGCCCAACCCTTTATCAACTAACCACTGCCTGAATTCAGCTGCATCAGCTGTGCTATAACAATCCAAAGGACGTGAACCTAGGCTGGAAACAAGATATGAAATGTTTCTTTTTGCGTGGCTGAAGAAGAGCTTTCCTTTTGATTGACCTTTGACGGACAAGTACAACTCTAAAGCTTCATCGATTGTCGGGAGTGTTGACTCTAACTGCTCACGTGGAACGACTAGCAGATGAGCTGCAGGAACATCAACGCGTTGCAGACGTAACCCCAACCAGTAGTCTTCTAACCTTGATGACAGTGATCGTGATGCCGTCTTAGCGCGGCTGAGCGACTTGGTACGGAGCGATTTAACTATCCTAGGTCTAGCATAGAAATCAGCTAAATCTTGAGGAACAGCTTTAGAAAAATAATATACACCGCCTTTACGGTAGGTGTATGGAGGGTGCTTCAGTGTCTTCAATTTTGTCTACTCCCAATCAGAGATTTCGGAAACATCCGAAGCTGATCAAGGAGTTAGAAGCTTTTAAAAGAAGAAAATGGTGGCCAGAGGTGGAATCGAACCACCGACACGAGGATTTTCAGTCCTCTGCTCTACCGACTGAGCTATCTGGCCATTTTGAACTGTTATTTTGACGCGCCTGTTTCCAGACCGTCTTTTACAGGCGCACATTAAACCCAAGCCCAGTCTTGTCGTCAAGCTGGATCTTTGGATAACAGCGAAACACAAAAGATGTCAGAGTTCGGCTAAATAGAACCCTATCCAGAAAAGGCCGCAACGACAGCCGGAGGATACTCGTTTTCTCAAACACCAGGGCCTCATTCAAATTTTTATAAAGACCGCGGGATATACGCCATCGAGAACGGCATTCGTCAACAGACAAAATCCAATGCTCCTCGGTCAAGCTATACTGGGCAACAACCACTGGCAATCACCGGCCTTATTGCCTTTAGCTGGCGCGAGTCGACGCTTTTTTGCTGTGCTCAGGCAAAAATCTCGCGATCGCGATACAGCCGCATCCTTTATTGATGCCGCTTATCCAAAGGAAGTTTTCTTTTAAGAAATCACGCCGTGAGCGCGCCAAGGATCGGACTCAGAACAGGCGGCTTTGGCATACGATCGATCTAACCGGTGTCACACCGACTCGAATCCAAGGCGTTGAGAACAACGCGAGAAAACCCATTTTTGCGGCTCAATCGATGCCCAAAAAAATTGATTTAATTCATAAATTTAGATTGACTGAGATACGGTCCTTATTTAACATTCTGGCGACCCTCACTATAAACGCGTTGATAAAAGCTGTTTAAAAGCAGAGGCGCGTTTGGCTGAGGCCATGATCAAATCAATGATTGACTCAAAATGTCTTCAAAGTAAAGGCAACACAGAATGAGTTTTAAAATAGGGGGTTATTATGACGTTGAGATTTATTAGCAAACTTTTGTTCGCCTTCGGCGCAGCAGGTCTTGCTTTAACAGCAATCGCCGACGACACCACGGGCCTGTTACGAGGCCGCATTGTTGGCACGCCGGCAGCCGACGTTGCCGTTGAAAATATTGACCGTGGACTGGTCTATCGCACTACCGCATCAGATGGCAGTTTCCGAATTGGAAATCTACCGCCCGGCGAATACACCGTCACACTCACCGAAGGTGGGAGCGTCATCGACCAGCAGATCGTCGAAGTTAAGCTGGGGAGCTCGACGTCGCTGACCATGGGTTCAGCGATGGAAGAACTCATCGTTCAGGGCGCACGCGTCGCAGCCGTTGATATTGCGATCGCGGAATCTGGACTGGTCATCAGCACAGAGGAACTCCAAGAACTGCCAGTTGGCCGTAGCTTGAGTTCTGTCACCTTGCTTGCACCGGGCGTCATCCGAGGCGACAACGCCTTTGGTAGCAACACGTCTTTTGCGGGGTCATCGGTTGCTGAGAACACTTCTTATATCAACGGTCTTAACACAACGAACTTCCGAAATGGTCTAGGGTTCTCAACGGTCCCCTTCGAGTTCTATGACACGATCCAGGTCAAGACAGGTGGCTACAGCGCGAAATATGGTCGTTCAACCGGCGGGGTTATCAACTCCATCACCAAGAGCGGTAGCAATGAGTTCAAGATGGGGGTCAACGCCTATCAGTCTGGACTCGCGACCACCGGTAAAGACACTTATGGCGCTTATAATGACAAAGATGTTAGCCGAGGTCAGACGTATGACTTTTGGGCCTCTGGTGCAATCTGGAAGGACAAAATATTTTTCTACGTACTCGGCTCTGAAGTTGCAAATGAGTTCGAAAGTTATGGCAAGTTAGGCGGCCTCGCCTACTTCAGTGACAATTCCTCAACGTTTTGGGGCGGGAAACTCGACGCCTACATCACCGACAATCACCACTTCGAATATACCGCTTTTAGTGATGAGGCGGATTACGAAGAAGATATTTACAACTATACCTATGAAGAAGATGAAGATGGCAGCAACATTCGCGATGCCGTCGGCGATTACTTTGGCACCACCATCTACTCCCGCGGCGGTGACAACTGGATTGCAACCTATACCGGTCGGTTCGGCGACAATGTCGAATTGTCTGTGAGCTATGGCGAGAACGAAGCCAACCGAACAACCCTGGGTTCAACGGATACCATCCCAACGGTTATCAATTGGTCTCCTGACGCCGGGTTTGAATACATTGGCGTTTCGCCATTTGCGCTCATTGAAATCGGACAGGACAAGCGCGAGATGCTGCGCGCAAACTTATCTTTTGACCTAGGCGATCACTTGATCGAATTGGGGATCGATAACGAGGTCACAACCGCGACCAATAACTCGCAGTTTCCAGGCGGCTTGTACATCTTGCGGGATCCAACCGGGATCTATAATTCAAACCGAGCGTGGTCCAGTGAGGATAATCCCGTACCGAACGCACGATATCGCGACTACAGAATCGGCGGCAGCTTTGATACCGAATCTGACTCATTTTACCTTCAGGACACTTGGTATGTTAATGACCGACTCACCATTGAGCTCGGTTTACGAAACGAGTCGTTCAATAACATGAACTCAGCTGGCGCACCCTTCATCAAAGTCGATGATCAATTGGCGCCTAGAATCTCTGCTGTTTTTGATCCAACCGGCGATAGCACCTCGAAAATCTTTGGGTCGTTTGGTCGGTATTATCTACCCGTCGCCGCGAACACAAACATTCGCCTTTCTGGAGGAGAAACCTATATCCACACCTACTATGCATGGGATGGGGTCAGTGCTGATGAGTACGATGTACCGACCAACCTGGGCGCTGTTCTAGAGACCCAAGTTTTTGCCGACGGTGACGTACCCGACACGCGCTCGGTAACAGATGCCAACATCGAACCCATGTATCAGGAAGAATATGTTCTTGGATACGATAAGTTAATGGATTCTGGTTGGAACATTGGCATCAAAGCCATGGTCCGAGACCTTAAAGTATCCATTGAAGACGTCGCCATCGATGCGGGTGTAATTCGATACTATAACGCCGCAGGTTCCTGGGATGAAGAAATGGCGGGCGGTACGGTTGAAGAGGTTTTCACCGGCTTTCATCAGTATGTTTTGACCAACCCTGGTAACGACATGCGGATTTTTATTCCCGAACAGGACGAGTTCATTGATTTGTCGTCGGACGTGCTGCAATACCCAGGTGCTAAGCGAAAGTATCGAGCGCTTGAAATGACCGCAAGCAAGATGGGCGAGAACTGGTACCTCAGTACGTCTTATACGTTAGCGTCCAGCAAAGGTAACAACGAAGGGTACGTTCGATCAGACAATGGGCAGGATGATGCTGGCTTAACCACCAACTTCGACCAGCCGGGTCTCACCGATTACGGCTATGGCGATTTGCCGAACCATCGTAAGCATACGATCAAGGCATTTGGTTACTACCGGTTCGCCGATATTGGCAACGGCTCTTTGCAGCTGGGCGCCAATGCAAGTTGGATCTCAGGTCGTCCAAAAAATTGCTTCGGTGTGCATCCAACGGATGGTTTCGCTGCAGCCTATGGCGATGAGTCATTCTTTTGTGATGGCGAACCAACACCTCGTGGCAGCCTTGGCACGACATCAGATGTCTTCCGTTTAGACGTCAACACACAGTACACCTTTGAAATGGGTGACAGTGAACTAGACGTGTCTCTGGATATCTTCAACATTCTGAACATGCAGAAGCCCACTGAAATCAATGAAACTGAGCCTCGAGGTGGGATCAACCCCTACTCAGGTTTGACCACAGCCTATCAGTCGCCAAGACAGTACCGTGTCTCACTCCGATTCACACTCTAAGATCTTGTAGTTAGCAAAGAAGAAGGCCCCTTACGGGGCCTTTTTTTGTCCGGAGTTTATCGTCTGAGTCAAACCAGACCACGGGTCCACAAGTCCACACAATTTGTTTTTGTGCGCGCGCTCTTCCCAGCGATGATGCCAGGAAAAAAAGCCTGACTACTCCGAGCTCCAAACCGACAGGCGCCCTAACCTCGTCTTCAGCAGCCCCATCCAAAATACAGCCTCGCGACTAGCTTCTCGCTAAATGAGTGATTACACTCAAGAACGAGGAGGATCTTTATGCCCAGAATTAAATTACTCGAAGATGCGGCCCTGCCACCGGAAACCCTGGCCCAAGTCAAAGCCCTGGAAGCCGCCGGTCGCG
>Ga0206131_10007368_pt1 | contig 11040 bp, 5 predicted proteins | sample Helgoland_Spring_FD_148636 | JGI IMG/M metagenome (GOLD analysis project Ga0206131, IMG submission 148636) | Pelagic subsurface seawater microbial communities from Kabeltonne, Helgoland, North Sea - Helgoland_Spring_Bloom_20160517_1 | ecosystem: Environmental > Aquatic > Marine > Epipelagic ... | reverse complement strand
TTGGTCTCTTCCTAAGCTTCCAACATTAAAATATTTAGCCTCTGGGTGAGAAAAAAAGAGGCCAGATACAGAGCAGCCAGGATACATGGCCCGAGATTCGGTAAGTTCAAGACCGATGTGCTTTTCTACATCTAAGAGATCCCAAATTAAATCCTTTTCCGTGTGATCAGGTTGGCAGGGATAACCAGCGGCCGGACGGATTCCACGGTACTTTTCCGCAATTAATTCCTTGTTAGAAAGGCCTTCGGTTTTCCCAAAACCCCAAAGGTCCCGAACTGTTTTGTGTGCATATTCAGCCGTGGCCTCAGCGAAACGATCTCCAAGTGATTTAATGAGAATAGATGTGTAATCGTCATTATCCACTTTGTATTTTTCGGCCATTTGATCAACCTCGTCTCCAGCACTTACTGCAAAAGCTCCGAGGTAATCCATGCGCTTCGAATCCTTGGGGGCTACAAAGTCCGAAAGGCAGAATTGTGATTGATTGGGCAAGACTTGTTGTCGACGAACAAACCTGAAAGCTCCTAAGGGTTTTTTCTTGGACAAATCCGTGAATAATTCCACATCATCTTTCAATGAATGAGCAGGCCATATTCCCACCATTGCCTGGCAGGTAAATCTTTTATTCCCGATGATATCCTCCAGTAGTTCCTGGGCATGGTCATATAATTTTTGTGCTTCTTCACCGGTATTTTTTTTGTCGAAGATTTGAGGATAAGTACCTTTCAATTCCCAAGCCCAGAAAAACGGAGACCAGTCAAAAAACTCTAAAACCTCCTCTAAGTTAGGAGTTAGGTGGTGAGTGCCTAGATTATCTGCCAAAGGTTCGGAGATTTCCTGTTTTTCCCAGTCAAAAGACAATCCTTTGGAACGAGCTTCATCCAGTTTGAGAAGCGGACGTTCGCCCTGGGCTTCATGCTGTTCGCGCATTCGGGTCTGTTCGGTCTCTAATGCTTCGATGTAAGCCTTTGACTTTTTAGGGTGCAAAACATCGTTGCATACATTCACCACCAGGGATGCGTCGGGAACTTGTATAACCGGTGCTGAATAATGCTGAGTGATCTTGATCGCAGTGTGAGCACGGCTGGTTGTTGCACCACCAATTAGCAAGGGGATTTTTAATCCAAGCCTTTCCATTTCTTTAGCATTGTGGATCATTTCATCGAGTGATGGAGTAATTAGACCACTCAATCCAAGAACATCAGCACCATGTTCAGCAACTGAATCGAGTATCTTGTCGCAGGAAACCATCACTCCTAAATCAATCACATCCCAATTGTTGCAGGCGAGAACCACCCCGACGATATTTTTGCCAATGTCGTGAACATCTCCTTTAACCGTAGCAATAACCATAGTTCCACGCTTTTTGGATTCGGAACCGTCCTTTTCATCTTCCATGAAGGGCTCGAGGTAAGCTACCGCTTTTTTCATGACCCTCGCACTTTTAACAACTTGAGGAAGGAACATCTTTCCATCTCCAAAGAGGTCGCCCACTACTTTCATCCCATCCATTAAAGGGCCTTCGATCACATCTAAAGGGCGCCCCAATTCTTGACGGGCTTCTTCAGCATCCACTTCGGCATAATCGCCAATGCCTTTGACTAAAGAATAAGTTAATCGTTCTGAAACTGATTTTTCACGCCAGGATAGGTCGGGACCTTCGGATTTTCGGTTTTCATTTAAATCCTTGATGCGCTCTGCATGTTCTAATAATTCCTCTCCTGCTCCGGCTGATTTGTTTAAAACCACCGCTTCGACACGATCGCGCAATTCCGGTTCAATTTCATCGTAGACTGCAAGCATGCCCGCATTGACTATCCCCATATCTAAGCCAGCTTGGCAGCTGTGGTAGAGAAAGCAGGCATGCATGGCTTCGCGAACATGATTGTTTCCACGAAAGGAAAAAGAAACATTACTAATTCCCCCGCTGGTACGGGCATGTGGGCAACGTTTCTTAATTTCTCGCAATGCTTCTATGAAATCGATCCCATAGGTATTGTGTTCATCCATGCCTGTTGCCAATGTGAGAACATTGGGATCAAATATAATATCCCATGCGGGAAACCCAACCCCATTAACTAAGATTTTGTAAGCCCTTTCGCAAATGCGTACCTTTTCATCAAGGGTTGCAGCCTGTCCTTTTTCATCGAAGGCCATAACCACGACCGCAGCACCATAGCGCATGGCCAGACGGGCGTGTTTCTTGAAGGTGTCTTCACCTTCTTTAAGGCTAATTGAGTTGATGATGCACTTTCCTTGGATGACTTTAAGTCCAGCCTCAATTACCGACCATTTCGAACTGTCAATCATGATGGGAACCCGGGAAATATCGGGCTCAGAAACAACGAGATTCAAAAATTTTGTCATGCATTTCTCCCCATCAAGCAAAGCAGCGTCAAAATTTACATCTATAATATTTGCTCCATTCTCCACCTGTTGCTTAGCAACTTTAAGGGCGGAATCATAATCTCCAGCTTCGATTAATTTTCGAAACTTTGGTGAACCGGTAACATTCGTTCGTTCGCCAACCATGATCAGCGATTTAGATTGTCCCTTTATCTGAAAAGGCTCCAAGCCGCTTAGTCGCATTGCGGGCTCAACTTGGGCAAGGTTTCTGGGAGCGGCTTCAGCCATTTTTTCGGCGATTGCATGAATGTGGTCGGGAGTAGTACCACAGCATCCCCCCGCCATATTTAACAACCCTTCATCTGCAAAGGTAAAGAGGGAGCCAGCAGTGTCAGCCGGTTTTTCGTCATAACCAGTTGGGGCCAATGGATTAGGTAGTCCCGCATTGGGGTAACAATGTACAAAACAATCTGCGTTTTGTGAAAGTGCTTGCAGGTAGGGTCGCATTGCGTCGGCGCCCAATGCACAATTTAATCCTACTCCCAAAGGCCTGGCATGAGCGATGGAGTTCCAACATGCTTCTGTGGTTTGACCAGACAGAGTACGCCCAGATGCGTCGGTTATAGTAATAGAAAGAATGACCGGTAGCCTTTTGCCACTTGAATCGAAGAAATGTTCCAAAGCGAAAATGGCTGCTTTTAGGTTGAGAGTGTCAAAGGTAGTTTCAGGCATTAGCACATCGACCCCGCCTTCAACAAGGGCGACGATCTGAGCGTGGTATGCTTCTACAAGTTGATCAAAAGTCACATTGCGAAGGGCTGGATCATTCACATCTGGTGAAAGTGAACCTGTCCGATTGGTTGGTCCGATAGCACCTGCAACAAAACGTGGACGGGAGGGGTCTAAAAGCATCGCTTCATCTGCAGCCTCTCGGGCAAGGCGGGCAGATGCTACATTTAAATCATGCACCACATCTTCTAAGTGGTAGTCTGCCATAGCAATGCTTGTGGCACTAAAAGTATTGGTCTCCACAAGATCGCTCCCCGCCGCGAAATAAGACTGGTGGATGTTTCGAATGACATCGGGACGAGTTAGGCTAAGCAAATCGTTATTACCCTTCAATTCACTTTCGTGTTCCTTAAATAATTCTCCTCGAAAATCGACTTCTTCCAGTTTTTCCTGCTGAATCATGGTACCCATTGCTCCATCGAGAATAAGAATGCGTTTGCTGAGCAAGTCCCTGAGGTCTTGTTCTTGGGGTCGGGTGCTGGAGAAGTCTTTCATAAACGTATCATCATATCATGATGCGTTGATGCGTTTTGCCAACATTATTTCTACTCCAAACAATTTGAATGAATAGAAGGATTGGTTTTGCCAAGTGAGAAAAAATAGTTCATTTTATATTTTTTTTGATACGGGACGTAGCGTAGTCTGGTTAGCGCGCCTGCTTTGGGAGCAGGAGGCCGAGAGTTCGAATCTCTCCGTCCCGACCATTTTTCCTTTTCTAAACCAACAAGGCTTATGGCACTTTTTTAATGGAAAACGACGCATATGGAATTTCCCGTTGGGGAGATGGATTAATTGGTGTACTAACAAATGGGAATGTTTGCCTGCACGATCCTTTAAGTACAGATGCAAGCCCGGTTGACTTAGCAGAAGTGATCCAAAAACTTGAACGCCGAGGCATTCAAACTCCCGTTCTTCTTCGTGTTTCCAATTTTTTGGAACATCGTATTCGGGCCATTAATGAGGGGTTTAGGAAAGCAATCGAACAAGTTAGTTATCAAGGTGATTACCGTGGGGTATTTCCTATCAAGGTTAATCAGCAGGCTCATGTTGTGGAAAGAGTCTCAGAATATGGAGAAGAGTTTTATTTTGGTTTAGAAGTAGGTTCAAAGGCAGAATTGCTGATTGCACTATCTCAAAACATTCATCCTCAAGGCTTGATTATTTGTAACGGATATAAGGACTCGGAATTTATCCGCCTAGCCCTTTTATCAACCAAGTTGGGAATGCGTACCGTGATTGTCATGGAAAGTGTGCGCGAATTGAGGCTGATTATTGAAGTTTCTAAAAAGCTAGGTATTCCACCAACTTTGGGTGTCCGGGTTAAACTGGCAAATGTCGTAAGTGGCAATTGGGCGGCAACTAGCGGAGACCGTTCGTCCTTTGGACTTTCCATTGCCCAAGTTATGGAAGTCGTAGAAACTCTGCGAAAAGAAGATCTTCTTGATTGTTTGGTTTTGCAACATTCTCACCTAGGGAGTCAGGTTCCTAACATGGTTGAAATCCGCAAGTTCGCACAGGAAGCCAGCCGGCTATTTATCGAGATTGCTAAGCTTGGAGCTAATCTTAAATTTCTAGATTTGGGAGGGGGATTGGGCGTTGATTACACAGGGGAGAATTCCTCTAGTGCCAACTCCATTAATTACTCTTTGGAAGAGTATTGTTACAGTTTAGTAGAGACAGTTTGTTTTGAAATGAATGATGCGGGAGTTTCCCATCCTTGTATTGTGACCGAAAGCGGTCGAGCATGTGTTGCCCAATCTTCCATGCTAATTTTTAGCGTCCTAGAGAGCACCAGTTATGAAAGAGACGAAATTATTTTAGCGGAAAAAGACGATCACCCTCTTTTGAGATCGTTGATTGAAATTTCCGATTCACTAGAACGTGAAAGCCTCTTGGAATCATTAAACGAAGCGACTTATTACCGAGATGAATTGCGTGCCTTGTTCCGCAGGGGGCGTTTGTCCTTGCCCGTATTGGCACGAGCAGAAAGAGCTCACCAAAAAACTCTGGGCCAAATTCGTAAGATGATGGATGACTTGGATGAAATGGAGTGGAGTGATGAATTAAATCTTCGGGTACAAGGAATGGCAGACATTTATCATTGCAACTTTTCCCTTTTCCAAAGCTTGCCCGATGTTTGGGCAATTGACCAATTGCATCCAATTATACCTATTACTCGATTGCATGAAAAACCCGACCGTAATGCTGTTCTTTGTGATGTGACTTGTGATAGCGATGGTCGGATAGATCGTTTTGTGGTGGCAGACGGCGTGGCGGACTGCCTTCCTCTTCACAGCCTCAACGAGGATGAGGAGTATTACTTAGGTGCATTTTTTGTCGGTGCCTATCAGGAGACCCTGGGGGACTTGCATAATCTTTTTGGGGATACCAATGTAGTCACGATTCGACTTGAGAATTCCGGAGACTTTGAAATTTTAGATGAAGTCGAGGGCGACACGGTCGCCCAAGTGCTAAGCTATGTTGAGTATGAGCCCAAGCGGTTGCTCGAACGTTTTAAGGCTAGGGCCGAGGACGCGGTAAAAGAACACGGTGCAACTTTGGACGAATTGAAGGAGTTGGTATCCACCTATCGTGAAAGTTTACAAGGATATACATATTACGAATCAGATTGAGAAAGAAAAAAGAATGTCAAAAGTATTAGTTATAGGAGCGGGAGGAGTCGGTTCTGTAGCCGTTCATAAGATGGCTCAATTACCTGAGGTTTTTTCTTCGATTACATTGGCGAGTCGGCGAGAATCTTCATGCTTGAAAATTGCCAAATCTGTAAAGGAAAGATTGGGGGTACAGATTAAGACCGCCGAGGTAGATGCCGATGAAGTGGATCAGACAGTTAGGCTGTTAGATAAGGTGAAACCCGACCTTTTGGTTAACCTCGCCCTGCCTTACCAGGATCTTGCCCTAATGGACGCATGCTTAAAGGCAGGTGTTTCTTACCTTGATACGGCAAATTATGAACCTCGGGATGAAGCAAAATTTGAATACCGTTGGCAATGGGAATACCAAAACCGTTTCGTGGAGGCAGGATTAATGGCATTGCTTGGATCCGGTTTTGATCCTGGAGTCACCAATGTGTTTACCGCTTGGTTGATCAAGCATCACTTTGATCGGGTGGATACACTCGACATTCTTGATTGCAATGGTGGAGATCATGGTCATCCATTTGCGACCAATTTTAATCCTGAAATCAATATTCGTGAAGTCACTGCTCCAGCCCGTCATTGGGAAAACGGAGACTGGTCGGAAACACCTGCCCTTTTTCAGAAGCAATCATTTTCCTTTCCAGAAGTGGGTGATCGAAACATGTATTTAATGTATCATGAAGAACTCGAGTCTTTGGTTAAACATTTCCCACAGATTAAAAGAGCGAGGTTTTGGATGACCTTTGGGGATGCTTATTTACAGCACCTCGAGGTTTTGCAGAATGTCGGACTTACCTCAATTGAACCGATTTATTATGAGGGGAAGGAAATTATACCTCTGCAATTTCTCAAGGCTGTGCTTCCTGATCCTGGCGGTTTGGGCGAGCACACTAAGGGCAAGACATGCATTGGCAATATCGTGACGGGAGAAAAAAATGGAAATTTTTCAACCAAGTATTTATTCAATGTTTGCGATCATGAAGAATGCTACAAAGAGGTGGGCAGTCAGGCTGTGAGTTACACAACTGGCGTACCCGCAATGATTGGAGCGGCTCTTATGGTCCAGGGCATTTGGAAGGGCAGGGGAGTTTTTAATATGGAACAACTCGACCCCGATCCATTTATGGATATGTTGAACACCCACGGATTGCCCTGGAAGCTACGCAACCTAGAAACTCCGCTTGCTTTCTAATGTTGCCCACCCAAAGCTCGGGTCCGGGAGCTTTCGCTCGTTTTGATCTATCGCGGGTGCCTTCGCCCTCTTTTGTGGTAGATGAGGAAAAAATTCGGTCAAACCTTAAAATACTGACTGAGATTGGAAAGCTTTCAGGTGCAAAAGTTCTTCTTGCCCTTAAATCTTTCTCGATGTGGTCGCTTGCCAGTCTAATTGAAGAATACTTGGATGGATGTTGTGCTTCCGGTTTGTGGGAGGCAAGGTTAGCCAGGGAAAAAGCATTTACAGGCATAAAAAAACAGAAAATTCTATCCACCTTTTGCCCAGCCCTTCGATCAACTGAATTAGAAGAAATTTGCGAGCTTTCCGATCACCTAGTTTTTAATCACCCTAAGGCTTCGGGAGTTGAGTATGCTGCATCTCAGCAAGTGTCCTTGGGTTTGCGGATTAATCCTGAAATATCACTGGGACTTGATCCCAAATATGATCCTTGTGCCAAGCAATCAAGGCTTGGCTGGCCAATTAGCAAACTTAGCGAGTCAGATCTTAGCCCCTTTGAAGGCTTGCATTTTCATACTCTTTGCGAGCAGAACTTTGCACCTCTTCTTCAAACTTGGAAAAAAATCGAGAATGCATTGGGCAGTACTTTGAAAAAATTCTCATGGATCAATCTTGGGGGTGGTCACCATTGCACTCGTTCGGATTATGACCAGGATGGATTGATCGAATTGATCGATGAAATTTCTCAAAAGTATGATTGTCAGGTCTACCTGGAGCCTGGGGAAGCCGTTACCTTGGATGCGGGTATTCTTGTCGGGGAGGTAATTGACTTGATGAATTCCAATGCCATGCACGCTTTGCTTGATCTTAGTGCAACCTGTCATGCACCGGATGTCATTGAGGCTCCATATCGTCCTGCACTATTAGGGGATATTGAGGATGGACAGCACCCATACTTATTGGGCGGAGCGAGTTGTTTGACTGCCGATAGTTTTGGTGAGTACAGGATGAATAATCCATTACGGATTGGGGATCGTGTGGCTTTCTTGGATCAAGCTCATTATACCATGGTAAAAACCAACACTTTTAACGGAGTGAAACTACCTGCCATTGCAATTTGGAACTCCCAAACTGATAATCTATCGATGGTTCGAGAGTTTGAATATGAAGAATTTGTGAATCGTCTATCATGAAGGAAATTAAAAGTTTGCAGTTTTTAGGCTCCGAGTTGCAAGAGCACGAGAACTTGCAGGCTTCTGCAAAGTTTCAAATCGTTCCCTGTCCAATGGAAAAAACCGTTTCCTATGGATCGGGTACTTGCCTTGGTCCCAATGCAATCCTTCATGCCAGTCAGGAACTTGAGAGATCTTCTCCTTGTGAGTCTGGTTTTTTTACCCAACCGCCGATTGATTGTTCTGTTGATCATGAAACTTGCTTGCTTGAACTTAAGGAGCGAAGTGCACGGATTGTTATTGAAAATCATTTCCCGGTTATTCTGGGAGGAGAGCATTCTCTTACATGGGCAGCAGTTAAGGGAGTTTCCGAAGCAATTGGCCAAAAAATTGGTGTCGTTCAGATTGATGCACATGCCGACCTTCGGGACAGCTACCAAGGTATGGTACATTCACACGCTAGTGTCATGAACCTCCTTGTTCAAGATGGGCATCGCCTCGCCTCAATTGGAGTTCGGGCTATTTGCGAGGAGGAAAAAAAGATTCGTGAAAAATATTCTGTATTTTTTCAAGATGCCGGGGAATTGGTGCGAGGCAATGTATCTTCCATGGAGTTACCGTCTGATTTTCCTGAACTTGTTTACCTAAGTTTTGATTTAGATGGATTAGATCCCTCAGTTATGCTGGCGGTGGGTACTCCCGTGCCAGGTGGACTAAGTTACTACCAATCGATCGATTTAGTGAAGTCTGCACTCAAGGGCAGAACCTGTGTGGGGATGGACTTGGTTGAACTTTCTCCAAAGCCGACAGATATAGTATCCCCTTTTACTGCAGCATCCCTCCTGCAAGAATTACTCGCATTGGTTTAGTTTTTTGATCCATTCAGCAGAATATATAATCAAAGCTTTATCCTTTTCTCCTCATCCAGAGGGTGGTTACTTTCGCCGTACATTTGAGTCTAGTCATTCTACCCATTCCTCCGAGTTTTTCAGGCACTTGGGCACATCTATTTATTACTCGTTGAAAAGGGAGAGGTTTCTCGCTTGCACTCCCTCGATGCCGATGAAACTTGGTACTTTCATCAAGGTGCTACACTCGATTTGCATATTTTTGATCGAAATCAATATCATAATGTTAAACTTGTCATATTTGCTTCTGGTGCAGATTGCTTGGTCCAATTTACGGTTTCTGCTGGAACCATTTTTGGGGCAATTCTCAATAAACAGTCAAAGGATAACTATTCCTTCGTTAGTTGTTCGGTCTGTCCTGGTTTCATAGAGAAGGGTTTTTTCTGGCCGGACATAGCAGAACTTTGAATGAAATTTAAAGCACATCAAGAGTTGCTTGGAAATTTGTCTAAACCTGTGGAATATTAGTCGAGTATGCAAAAAATATTTTCTTGGGGCGGTGGAAAAATAATCGAGATCGAACTCCCTGGATTTGAGGATTGGGTGCCGGAATTGTTCGAACAGTTCGAAAAATCCCGTTCTACGGCAAAAAAATCTCACAAGATTGGTGGAAGGTGGGAAAATTTATACATCGACATTGATGAAGTACCCGCTGCCCGAAACCCTATTCGTATGGGCAGAGATTTCGGGTTGGAAATATTAGAAGTTTCAAGTGTGGTTCTTTTCGAACCTTTACGGGGGTGTGATCATGCTTATCCCCCTTTCTGGTTTAACTTGGCAGAACCTGGAGAATCCACAGGTTTGCATGACCATGCCCTCAATTCTAAGTTGTGTGGAGTATTTTATCTCGCTGCTGAAAATGATTCAGGGAATTTATTTTTTCATAAGGAAGGAGAAGTTGATTTGGAAATCATGCCAAAGGTTGGAAAACTCGTTCTTTTCGAACCCTGGATGCGTCATGGGGTCCGCGAAAATCGTTCGAACATTACTCGCCTTTCGATGGCCTTCAACTTATTTCCCTTTCCTTTACCTATTGAGAATTTGTAATTTTTACATCAATTTATATTAAAGTTACCAATTGTATCCTTTTTTTTCTCGAATTTCGTTGTACACATTACTTTACAACCTCATAAAATGAGTCGTTTTTTACACAAGTTTCACCTCACCTACAGCAATTAATGACACAAGCAACCGATTCTTTTGAAGAAATCGAATCCGCAGTCGTGCGTTTCGCCGGAGATTCCGGCGATGGAATGCAGACTATCGGGGAACGCTTTACCGACTCGAGCGCCTTTGCTGGCAATGACATTGCCACACTGCCTGACTTCCCTGCGGAAATTCGAGCTCCTGCAGGCACCATTGCAGGTGTATCTGGCTATCAATTACAATTTGGTAGTCATTCTATACTCACACCTGGTGATGAGCCTGATGCGTTGGTGGCCATGAACCCAGCTGCACTCAAGTCAAATATAAGCGATTTGCCCGAGGGGGGAATGTTAGTGGTAAATGTGGACTCATTCAAAAAAATGAACCTCAAAAAGGCAGGTTATGAGTCCAACCCATTAGAGGACGAAGAGTTTCGCAAAAAGTACCAGTTAATAGAATTGGACCTGACCACTTTGACAAAGGAGGCTCTTTCCGAAAGTCCCTTAAAACCATCAGATAAAGCTCGCTGTAAAAATTTCTTTGCCCTTGGTTTTATGTGCTATGTCTACGGACGGCCACTTGATCCAACATTGAAGTTTTTTGATCAAAAGTGGGGAAAACGGCTACCCGAAGTTGCAGATGCTAATTCAACAGCCCTAAAGGCTGGACACAACTTGGGTGATACTATGGAAACCGCTCGGAATCGCTACCAGTTGGCGAAGGCAGTAGTAAACCCTGGTGTTTATCGAAAAATTTCTGGAAATGAAGCTTTGGTTTATGGGCTAGTTGCGGGTGCTCAGAGTGCCAATCGTGAACTGCTCTATTCTGGATATCCCATTACTCCA
>Ga0206131_10007364_pt1 | contig 11048 bp, 8 predicted proteins | sample Helgoland_Spring_FD_148636 | JGI IMG/M metagenome (GOLD analysis project Ga0206131, IMG submission 148636) | Pelagic subsurface seawater microbial communities from Kabeltonne, Helgoland, North Sea - Helgoland_Spring_Bloom_20160517_1 | ecosystem: Environmental > Aquatic > Marine > Epipelagic ... | reverse complement strand
TCTACGGCTCCACCAGGTTTAACTAGGAATATTGACTATACAATCCCAAATTCTACCGCTTCCTATGAGAGCGGCTTACATTATATTCATAGGTTTATCCCTGAAAATGGATACGGAACTGGTTATGTTAGTGAAGTTCTTCCCGTAGAATATATCTTAAATTCATTCAGTCAATATTCGGACGGTAACCAACAGGCTACCGATCAAGTCGTAACTAGTATACAAAACAATTTCGCAACTCAAGATTATGTGCATACATATGTAAACACAAAAACTACAGCTACATCCAACCAATCGAATGATGGCTCTTCGGTTGTTAATTTAGATATATCAAATTATAAAAACTTTATTATAGACAATCAAAACCACAGCAATTTAAGTATAAATTTTCAAAATGTTTCTGATTTATCGTTTGATACTTCTTTATATATTTTTAACTCAATAGACGTTAATTTAACTATTACGATTAATGGCTTAAACCCCATTGATTCTAAAACGATAGGCTCTTTTGCGACCTCATCCACCACCTCGAGTTTAAGTTCGTCTGAGTCAAGCCTATCCAGTACCTCAAGTTTAAGTTCATCTGAGACAATTGATTACAATTTACTCAATATTAATATGGTATCTTACTTGAATAATTGGTATATTATCAATAGAATAACTTAATGATTATGAACAAAGAATATCAAAAAGAGTTCCTCAGTACATTCAAGAATCCATCCGAGCTTATTGAAGATGATGATAAGGCGTTAATAGCTCAGAACATGCAGGACGATATATTAAGCTCTCTAGGCTCTGAATTACTAGGAAACAATTCCTTGAATGTTGAAGATGTAGATATAGATTTATTTCTTTCTACATGTGAAGAAATGGAAATTAATCCAATAGAGATTATTGAAGAAATCTTAACTTCCACATTAAATAGTAAAAAAACTTTTAAAATTCACGATAAAGATATATCACTAGAAGGCTTACCAGATTTTTTCAAAAAAGCAAAAGAAAATTTCATAAAACAAAAAGAATCAGAAGATATAAATAATTTTTAAAGATTATTAAAATATATCGGGTTCCTTAGTGTAACTATTGTTAATGAATGTACTATTAACTGCCTCCTTTAAAAATGGTTTATTTTGTAATGGCTTACAGCAAAATATAGTTTTTTTAGCTGAATTAATCGCAAATATTGGAGCAAAACCAATTATTGTAATTGACCATAAAACTTCTGAATGTAAAGATCCACCTTCCGGCATTTTAATAATTGAAGAGTCGGAAATCTTAGATTATCAATACGATTTTATTTTACAAACTGGCTTTGTTCTCGAAAAACATATTGTTGATAATTTAAAAAATAAAAACCCTAGCTGTAAAAATATTCACATTCATTATGGCAATAGAATGCTTGCTGATATCGAGCAGTGTAAATGGGACAACATAGCTATTGCTAATCATAAAGTTGACGAAATTTGGACATCCCCTCATTACGAAATAGCTATACCTTATTTTAAATCTTACTATAATACACAAAAAGTTTTCACACTACCATATATCTGGGACTCTAAATATCTAGATATGCATGAACGCATATTAAATAAAAACGGTCATTCCTGTAAGTATAACCCTAACAGCCCAAAAAATATAGCAATATTAGAGCCCAATTTAAATATGACAAAAATATGCCTTCCTTCTATTCTTATAGTTGAGGAAGCTTTGAGGGTAGACCCAAATCTATTCAATAAACTTATAGTTTATTGCTCTGACTCGATACGTGACAAAAAATATTTTCGTTCGTGGATGTGGAATTTAAAATTGCCAGCACAAAGTAAGGTTACTTTTTCTGGAAGAAAAACAGTTTCATCCGTATTCTCGAAAGAATGCAATGTTGTAGTCTCTCATCATTTAATGAATGCTTTAAATTATGTACATCTGGAAGCTTTACATATGAATATACCTTTAGTTCATAACAGTGAATACATGAAAGATGTGGGTTATTATTATCCTGATTATGATACCCAAAAAGGGAAAAATAAACTAATTGAAGCTTTGACTTGTCACGACAACAACCTAGAGGAATACAGCAAAAAAGCGCAATCATTAACTTATCGATATTCTCCAAAAAATCCAGCAGTTATAGCTGAATATAAAAAGTTGTTTGGTTTATGAAAATAGGAATAACCATAGATATGTCTGTTGCGTTTTGGGCTAACGGAATGCAGCAAAATATAGTTTTTTTATATAGCTTGCTTAAGCGTATTCCTGGAAACGAATGCTTCTACATAACCCACAAAAAACCAGCTTATATTTTAAAAAAAAAACATCAAGGCATGATGCTTGACGATTTGATTAATGATGACAAACATTTGGATGTATTAATTATTGCTGGCTTTGATTTGTTGCCTGAAATGTACGATAAGCTTATTCAGCGTAACCCTAATTTAAAAATCATATTAGTTCATTTTGGAAATAAATTAATGGATGATATACATTATGGTATATGCAACTTAAGTGGAAAAAGAGAACCCATACAAAAACCGAAACACCTTCATCAAATATGGATATCTCCCCATCATGCTTTTGCTAAAGAATACATTAAGTCTTATTATTCTCATGAAGATGTACGCATTGCCCCTTATCTATGGGATCCATTTTTTGTTCAAGATAAAATAAAAGACTTACAAGCAAAAGAATTATCACCTTTTTTTGATGTTAATAAAAATAAATCTGTTTGCATATTTGAGCCAAACATTTCTCATTTAAAAAATTCTATTGTTCCTACAATGATATGTGAGCGCTTCGAAACTTTACATCCTGATACTTTGCAACAAATTAGTGTTTTTAATACCGACAGATTGCGTGATTCTAAATACTTTTTCTCGTTAATGAAAAAACTTAAAATTGTACAAAAAAAAGATTTTTGCTATTTCAATAATAGGTGGGGAGCTCTAGATGCTTTAAGTAAATTTGGTAGCATCATTGTCAGCCATCAAATGTATAACGAGTTAAACTACTCTCACTGCGAAGCATTATACCTAGGTATCCCGTTAATACATAACTCTCCAAGGTTTGAGGACTATGGATATTATTATCCTGAGTTTGATATTAAAATGGGAGCCAATCAATTAATGAATGCAATTATAAATCACCACCTTGTTATTGATGATTATCGACGTGAGGCTAGAGAATTTTTATCTTCATTCAGTCCATATAATAAAAAAAATGTAAGTGAATACAATTACATGATCAATGATGCTTAACAAAATATCAAAATCTTTTTTCATCAACCTTGATCGACGAACAGATAGGCTAGATCATATCTATAAACATGTACCATTTTATGCTGAGCGTTTTTCGGCTGTAGATGCGAATACTTTGGAATTAAATGATGAGATTAAAGCATTGTTCCCTAAAACATATCATTTGCTATCTAAAGCTGAAATTGCATGCGCATTGAGTCACTACAAGCTATGGAAACAATTAGCTGCCGATAAAGATGCTAAAAGTTATCTTATTCTAGAGGATGATGTTGTTTTTGAAGAAGGTTTTGTAGGACAATGGAATGATCAATTTAGTAAAGTTTTTCCGCATGATTTTATGTTGGTTTATGTTGGCGGTTGCCAACCATGGAATAAACCACATTACAACGAAGTTCTTGATCCATTCAATCAACACTTTAATAACATCAAGAAAAACGATTTCTTTACCAAGGGCGATCATTATTGGCACATGAATGCATCTTCTTATATTGTCAGCAGAAGGGCGGCTACATTATTATGTCAGTATGTAGATCAATTAGGCTTTAATGCTGCATGGGATGTTTTTATCATTAATTTCTTTAACAATAATAAAATTTTTACTTGTCCTCATTTAGTTTACCATTTAAATCCATTAATGGCTCGCCAAATACATGAAGAAAATGAAAATATAGAAGCAGATAAAAATTCTGATATTAGATTCAGTAAAGATAGATTCGATAAAAATGCCAAACCCAAGGAAAAAGAATCAAAAAAAATAAAAGTAATCTGGCAAGTTGATCCAAACAACAACAAAGAAACTTACGAATCGGATTGGTTGCTCGAATTATTATCTGATATAGATTATGAAGAGGTAGTGGATTGTAATTATTCAGTATTGCAAGATGATTCTATTATCATATATACCGACATTTGGCACCACACCAAAAACGATACTCGCCAAGAAATACTTTATAATTATCTTGATAAAGCATCCAAGTATAAAAATGTTTCTATTATACATCTAGGCGACGAATACACTCAAGCCAGAACAGATCATTATAAAAACTTTAAAGTAGCTATACGCACAACATATAATCATTCTGTGCGGAATGTTAAAAACTTAATACAAATACCACTCGGTTACAAACAAGGATTCCATGATTAGTGATATATATCAATGTATTTTTATACATATCCCTAAAACGGCTGGAGAGAGTATTGAAACCATTTTAATGGGGCATCCTAACTGGGAGAAGGATGACCCTAAATATGAACAGTTAAACCTACCTGAGGGCAGTCATTGCGGTGAAGATAAACACTATAAGATATCTCAATGGATGAATCATGACAAATTTGAGTCATATTTTAAATTTTCTATTGTTCGTAACCCTTGGGCTTCTGCGTATTCTTTTTACAAATACCGAAAGAAACGTGATAATTTTTCACACACTTTCCCTGAATGGGTGAAGTGCGTCAATCCTGAATTCTGGCAGGGATTTTTAGCTCCATTACCTTATCTATTTTTGGGGGACAAAATTGGTGTAGATTTTGTTGGTAGATTTGAAAACCTCAATAAAGATTGGCATTATATATGTGAAAGGCTATACATAAACACTATGTGTTTACCTCACGAAAATAATAGCGAAATATCTGATTCCTATACCAATCATTACGATCAACAGTCTAAAGATATTGTGTATAAACATTTAAAAGAAGATATCGAATACTTTAATTATAGTTTTGGAGAATGAAAAAAATTTTTGAAAAACCATATATCTGGTCTTTCTTGGGGCAAGTAAAAGGCAAGCCTACTCGCGAAAATATGCTGGCTGAATTAAAACAAGTTCGCGGCGAACATTTTATACATATCACAGAAAAATGGAATGATGCAAAACAAATAAGTGTGCAAGAATACAAACAAATCTTGTCTGACAGTATTTTTGTTCCATGTCCTAGTGGTTGGGGTGGCGATAGAGGTTTAAAAGATTGTTTTCGCTTGTATGAAGCTCTGGAAGCTGGATCTATACCTATTGTTGAGAAAGATGATTTTCAATATTTTGATAAATTTTTCCCAGGCCACCCTTTTCTACAAATCCCTAGTGATTGGCAAGGCATAGGTAAAGATTTAGAATCTTTACTTTCTGAGCCAGATAAATTGCAAAAATACAATCAAGAACTATTACTCTGGTGGTCAGATTATAAAACTAATTTAAAATCAAAAATTACTGCCAATCTCACTTCACAACAAATTTCTGTAATTATTCCTACGATATGGATGGCCAACGATTATCTTAAGAATAGCTTAAATGAATTAGAAAAGAATCAATATGTATCAGAAGTTTTAATAGTTAATAATAAAGTAGAATCTACCCCAGATTGGATTAATGACTTCACCAAAGTAAAATTATTAAATCAAAAACAAAATCTGTATTTTAATGGTAGTGTAAATTTGGCGGTTCCGCTGTGTAGTTCTAATTTGTGCTGTGTGTTAAATGATGATGCGAATATTGATGTTCTTGCTTTTCAGTTTATTAGCGAGTTAAATAATAAGGATTTTGGGTGTATTTTTATGAATCCTAGATGCATTGAGGGTGAGAGCGTGCCTGAAGGCCATTTATTTGATGGCAGCCACTTTCAATCAAAACAACAAATAACACCCTACGAGAAATTTTTCAACCATGGCCCTGGAATGTTTTTTTGTCTGCAGGTTGATAAGTTTAAACCTATTCCTGATAATTTAAAGCATCACTGCGGAGATAGATTTATTTTTCAAAACAATATCGAACGCGGTTTAAAAAATTATTTCCTAGAAGGGTTCAGACTTCAAATTCCAACCACTGGATCTTTAAGTCGTAAAGGTAGTGAAGTTGAGCAAGTTATCTCTAATGACTATATTGAAAGAGATAAAGTATTCAACTTAAACAATATTGAAACCATAAAAACTTGTTTTACCTCTATAGATAGAAACATAAAAATACAAAATAAATGGGCAGTAATTTTACATAAATTAAAATCTGGCTGTAATGTATTTGCCGCGACTTCTAATCTTTATTCTGTCGATAAAAAACAAAAAATACAACAATACATTGATGCCGACACAGATATCGCATTGTGTGAACACAATTACAATGCTTGGGGCTGCAATATAGAAAGTTTACTATCTTCTGTATATATTTACATCAAGCATTCGCCACGAACTATCGCACTCATTGAAGCTCTTCATTTTCAATTATCTAATATTCAAGAAGATGATAGATTCTTTAGTTACAAAGAACAATATGCTGACTACGAGTTGCAGAAACTGATAGAGTCCCAAGGTGGCGGGTTAAAAATTAAAAAAATAAAAAACGATACATTTGCTATATCTGAAGAGATATATGGCAAAAATATAGAACATTATAAATCCAATCCTCCTGCTTATATTAATTTTGATAGAAATGTATATACAGAAGAATTAAAGAAAGTATATTTTGATGCGAGCTCTAATACTAAATGATAGACCTTGGCACCATGAGTGCTATATTCATATTATTGATTTTTGCATAGCATACAATATAGAAGTTGATATTTTAGAAGCTTATTCAGATTCTTTGGGTGTTAAAGAATTTTACTTAAATCATTTCATGGGCAATATAAGATATGTGAAAGGGGTTAATAAATTAAAAGACAAATGCCTAGCTGATCCATTTACAAATAAAAAATATGATAAAGTTTTTGTGGTTACTGATAACTTTATTAAAACTCAATTTTTGGATCACTTTAAAAGTTTAAAAACTAACTCCAGTGCTGACGATCAATTAATATTTATAGATCATTCTCATGAAATTCGAAACCGATTTTCTAATCATATTGATATAAGACATTTCCCAGGTAAGAATAATAACTATGCTTATTATTGCATCGATTTAATCTCAAAAGAAGAAAAGCAAAAAATTTTATCACAAGAAAAACAAACCAACATATTAATATCAGCTAACCCAAATAATATTAATATTGCCAAAGAAATACAAACCTTAAATCATATTAATCCAAATGCTCATATCCATTGGGTGTCGCGCGATTTATCAAAACTAAAACAATTTAAATTCAATAACATATCTTACTATGAGTCATTAAATCAGACTGAATTAAATGAACTATTTAAAAAATCCCATTATGTTTATGTTCCAGAATACCACAATAAAAATTATCGAACCGAATCAACAACTGGCATTTTAGGATTTGCTTACAGCTATTTGTGTCAAGTCGTATGGGGAGGCACAAATTATAACAAGCATTACAGGCTATATTCTCCATTCGAATATTCTGAAGGTTTAGGGATAGATAATAATCCAAATATCGATTTAGTAGCAAAAGAACGTCTCGAACTTATAAATCATAGAAATAAAGTTTTTTCTAGCTTTTTACCAAAAATAGAGCATAAACTATATGTCACGACATTAAATTATAATCAACCTGAATTGACAGATAATATCTATAATCAATTATCTAAACCACATAAAAAATCCAATATTGATATTGAAATACTAGACAATGGATCAACAAAAACAAAAGCAGAAAGTACTACTTTTCCTTTGCCTAAGAACTTATTCTTTGGTGGTGGAGTGAATGTTTTATTAAAAAAATTCCTAGAAAGCGATAATGAATATTTTGCTGTCATTAATAATGATATATTGTTCCACGGTAATGAGTTTTTTGATCGCTTAATCGATGAAATGCTTGAGTATGATTTGGCTTTATATTCTCCTTCTGTAATTAACTCTACAATCAAACAATGTAGCTGGCCACAAATGTGGAACTGGCACACCAAGACTGTTCGCATGGTAGATTTCATCGACTGGATGTTTCCTGTTATGCGTAGAGATCTAGCCGAACTTATCGTGCAATTTCCAGAAGAACTGCACTTAGGTTGGGGCTTAGACTTTTATTCCGGCATAATCGCTCAAGAAAACAATTTGAAAGTAGGTGTAAGTGACAATATAACAGTCAACCATTTAGTAAGTAATACCTTCAGAAGTGGCAATATCGAAATAACAGAAAATAAATTTTCAATTGATGCTGGAAATAATATGAATAAATATTTCTTGAACTCTCAATATAAATCAGATTTTTTATTAATGCACAAAAAAAACCTAGAATACAAGGCATGAAAATAGCAATAACAACATTATATACTCCAGAAATAGCGGATTTCTCAAAAGAAGCTGTTAAGAATTTTAGAATGTATTGTGATTTACATGGTTATGATTTGTTTGTGTATGACAAGACTATCAAGGAAGGTTTACGCGGAAACTGGTGCAAACCTAAAGTTTTACTCAATCATATTAAAGACTATGATTATGTTGTGTGGCTAGATAGCGATATAGCTATATTGGATATTAACCGCAAACTAGAAGATATTATCGAGCCACATAATGATAAATTATTTATCGCTACAGATGATATGGGTGCATGGCATATAAATAATGGATTCATGATTTTTAAAAATACTAAGTATATACAAGACATGCTAAGTATTCTCTGGAAAATGCAATCTCAATTTACTTCTCGACGTCGCGGCGATCAAAAATTCTTTATTGATTTTCTTGAACAACTTAAACTCCCAAAAGGAAAATATCATTTATACCCACAAAGCGAAATTTGCGCGCCTTTATTATTGAAAAATGACCAAAGTTTTTCTGTCCATATTATGGGTATTCATATTAATGATGTGCGTAAAAAGTATATACAACACATAAATAATAACCTTACTCCAACTAAAAATGTTATTTATGTAGTTAACGCTTATGACGATTACAAAATGCCCGACATATGGGAATATACTAAACCAACATTGCTTTCTTATGGTGATAAATATAATATTGATATTATTGAATTAAAACCAAATGATTTAAATAAATATGTTAACCGCGCATATTTTAAAATTGACGCAATAGATGAGTTTATTGATTCTGATTATGATAATGCTGTTATTATGGACAATGATATAGCGATTACAAATCTTGCTCCAGATATATTTAAGGAACTCGATGAGGGTGTGTGTGCCCTAGATACATCTAAGACACATGCAGGTATGTTTGAGTATTTCAATACCACATTTCACGATCAGTTTTATCCAGATAAGCAAAAACCTAAATTCTCAATCAGTAGTGGATTAGTTATACTTGATAGATTATCTGCTAAAAAAATCCAAAATACACGACAAACATTATATTCTCCCGAGCAAATATCCAAAACTAAAACATTTAATCGAGATAAAAGCTTTACATGGGAACAAGAATATTTTACTTATTTAATTAATGAATCTGATTTAAAATTTAAACCTTTAAATCATAAATTTAATTTTCTTGGTTCATACCTTCGATCAATACCTATATCAGAATGGAGTCCCCAAAAAGGTTTGTTTCATTTTTTACATATATTTGGGAAACATAAAGATATAGGGTTGCGTTGTTTATACGAACATTTTGATTATTTTGATAACATTAATAAACCTCCTTTTATTGAATTAGAAAGAGATAAAGATAATAAAGTTAAAACAAAACAAAAACAATTTATTGAATTAAAAGACGAATGGCATAAGTTCTTAGATGGAAGCAATGGAAAGCCTTGGATTGAATATATTTCTAATCAATTAATAAAAACTGAAATTCCTCCTGAAAAATATACTTGTCATAATCCTGGAAAAAAGATAGGAATTGTTTCATTGTATACTCCTGAAATATCAGAATATGCTATACATTCTGAAAATAATATAAAATCTTATGCTGAAAAAAATGGCTATACATTTCATGTTTATAGAGATAAATTAAGTAAAGATTCTCATCCAAATTGGTCTAAACCTAGAGCCTTATTAAATCATATAGATGACCATGAAACTATCGTATGGATGGACTCAGATACAATAATTTTTAATCCTGAAAAGAAATTTGAAGATATCTTAAATCGCTGTGTACCAATGAAAAAAATTATCGCTTGCGAAGATATTGGGACAAATAACCAAAAAATTAAAAAAGGATCTATGTTAAATAGTGGGGTTGTGATATTTCGCAACCATCAATACTCTAAAAATGTAATTCAGAAATGGATGGATTATGAGTGCGATAAATCTGGGCTCTATACGGGCGGCGGAGATCAAGAAGTGTTATGTGAAATCTTAAAAAAGGCTGATGGTTTTGGATTTAATAGAAAAATTTTTCCAATGAGTGAGTTCAATACTGATCCAAGATTCATTACAGGGGATACATTTATTATGCATTTTATGGCCTACCCAAAACCGTTAAAGTCAGTGTTTATGCGGTATTGGGGCTCAAAATAATAAAAAAACAATTTCACAAAACGAATAATTAGTTGTACATAACAGTATGGCAAAGATATTCTCAACCGAGAAATTATCACTCAATGGGGACAACATCCGCCTTGAGGCGTCGCAAAACGGGGAGTTAAAAATTCTTGACTCCGACAATAACGTTTTGCAAAGTAACAGAACTGTAGATTCAGATATATCGAGTTTGGCTACGGCTTCTAGTTTAGAAGGTAACCGTCGTGATTCTGACGTATCTAGCTTGGCTAATACAGTCACAACCAATGATTCCGATCTGTCTAGTCTTGCGATTAGCGATCAGAAGCATGATTCTGACGTATCCAGCTTAGCTATATCTGCTAGCGGAAGCACTGAACAGCTTGATTCTGATATATCGAGTTTGGCTACGGCTTCTAGTTTAGAAGGTAACCGTCGTGATTCTGACGTATCTAGCTTGGCTAATACAGTCACAACCAATGATTCCGATCTGTCTAGTCTTGCGATTAGCGATCAGA
>Ga0206131_10007363_pt1 | contig 11049 bp, 12 predicted proteins | sample Helgoland_Spring_FD_148636 | JGI IMG/M metagenome (GOLD analysis project Ga0206131, IMG submission 148636) | Pelagic subsurface seawater microbial communities from Kabeltonne, Helgoland, North Sea - Helgoland_Spring_Bloom_20160517_1 | ecosystem: Environmental > Aquatic > Marine > Epipelagic ... | reverse complement strand
CTTAGGCTTTGACTTGGGCTTTGGCTTAGGCATACTATACTATTATTAATTATTTTTAATTTTAGAGTATATAAACATTATTTCAAGGGACATAGTTTCTAAATGAATTGGAACTTTAAATGTATCTTGCGTTTTATGGTTGTATTCTGAAAGAATTTTCACTATATTAAAATTATTAGCATATCTATCTGTAAATCTTTTAAATATTTCACTTTTTTCTAAATTTAAACATAGAATATCTCCTATTTTTTCTCTAATTCCGTTAAATTTATTTATATTTGCTTTTTCAATTTCTTTAAATAGTAGGTCAAAATTAGTATCAATTGGATCAATTGTTGAAGTAATTCCATTTTTATCAACTAATGATTGAAACTCACAATTAAGTGTTGTTTCCATAAGATTACTTGTAATTAAATTTGAATTAATATCTTTTGAATACGTTTCTCTAAAATAACCTTCTATAACTTTTTTGTCTTCACAGGGAACACGGAATATTAGAAAATTGGTAAGATTATTTATTAATTTTGATGAATTAATAGTAGTAATAATAAATCTTACACTTGAATAGTATTGTTCAGAGATTTTTAAAATAGCTTTCATTGTTAGATTATTTAGATAATGTCCGTTTTTTATTATAATTATATGACATTTATCTGTAAAAATATTTCTATTTTGAATAATAGATTTTATCATACTAATAGTAGAAAATTTATCACTAAAATTATAACTATTCAAACTTATTTCATGATGATAAAGACTAGTTAGAATATTAAATTCTTTATTCGTTGATTCCTGGATTTTTATTTTATAACGACATGGAGTTATAGATATTTTGTCATTTGGATAATAATGTTGCACAATACTTCTTGCTAGTGTTAGTTTTCCTGTTCCACTAGGTCCTGTTAATATAATATTCATTAATTCTCCACTACTACAAAAGTCCTGCAACTTTTTAGCAACATTGCTATTAATAATATAATCATTAAAATGTTTCACATTAGAAAACATTATGAATGTGTTAAACAATGTTTTTATGTCTTTAAAACTTCAATTTTAAAACATTAATTTTTAAATAAATTAAAATATTTTTGTATATTATAATGGAATCTTATACAGGATTAGCAATTTTTTACGCACTTTTTAGTGTTACTGTAACCTTAATTTTAAAATTAAAACTTACCTGGGGACTTTATGTAGTTCCATATACTTTAGCATTTGCCGTAATGCTATCAAAGAGTGGTAATAAATTCTTTAAAGAACTCTATAATGATAAGTCTGAAACTGTATTGTCATATTTAAGTACCAATTTAATAAATGTTTTTACACTTATTGGGGTTTTTATGATGACACTATCCTATACATTAACCAAAAGTAAAAATGTATTAGTTGGAACATTATTTGGAGTCATGTTGATGGTAATTGTATTTCCCATTGCAAAAACATCATTAAATCTAGTTATAACTGAAACGGATAAACTTATTAAAGAAAAGACAGATTTGGATAATGAACATAAATTACCTAATATCGCTGTAGGATTAGTTGTTATTGGATTATTATTTGGATTACAGATGCTTTTCCAAAAAACATTGGATTATTCGCAACTAACTGGAATGATTGTAAAGTCAAACACACTAAATAATTTAATTAAAAATAAGTATAGTTTAGCAAATGTTCCTAAAAATGCTTTCAAAAATAAAAATTAATAATGCGTAGTATTTGATTTTAAATTTTGTTTTTAATTACTAAATGGAGAACACTTTACTTCTAAAAGAACAATATTCAGAATTTCAAAGAAATTATTGCCATATGCTTCGACATTTAAAAAAGAACGATGGAGTTTATATTGAAAGTGATATAAATCAAATAAATTATTATATGGAAATATTAAATGATTTATTTAAAAGAACATATCCTACTATTGAAGAATTAAAGGAAAGGGAAGAAAATAAGATGATTTTGGATGCTATTATGCCAATTGCTATTCATTTAAAGCTTCAGCAGAACAATAAAAATATATAGTAATATTATAATACTATAATACTATGCCAAAAAAATCTAAATCTAAATCTAAATCTAATCCTAAATCTAAATCTAATCCTAAAATTACATATGCTTATTGTGTAAAATGCAAAAAAAAATGCAAAATGGCTAATCCTAAAAAGGTAACATTAAAAAATGGACGTAAGGCATTGAAAGGTGAGTGCGTAATTTGTAATGTAATGATGTTTAGATTTCTTTCTGAGACTGAGACTAAGACTAAGTAAATTACATTCTGACTAATTCAAGTCTTATTTCTTTCTCTTCTAGTATGTTTTTATTACTATAAAGTTCTTTTAAACTTTCTCCATTTTCTTGTCTTAAAATTGCTTCAGCACATAACCATGAAACATCTAATACATCAATATTTCTACATTGAAATACTTGTTCTGATGGAGTAATAGTATTAGTAATTACTACCTTTTCAAAAGAACTTCTATTAATTCTATTAATAGCTTCTCCTGATAATAGTCCATGACTTGCTATCATATATATTTTGTGTGCCCCAGCTTCTTTAAGAATAGTAGCAGCTTTTGTAGCAGTTCCAGCGGTATCTATCATATCATCAACTATAATAGCTATTTTATTAGAAACATCTCCCATTAATTTCATTGTAGCTACTTCATTCGCTTTTTCTCTTTGTTTATAGATACTAGCTACTTCGCAATTTAATTTGTTTGCTATTCTAGTAGCAGTTTTCATTCCACCCTCGTCAGGCGCTACAATAATAATTTCATTCTCACTCTCACTAATTATAATTTCATTTATATATTTTATAAAGTATATTTCATTATATAGATTATCAAGAGGACATTTATTATCAAAAAATCCAGCTATTTGACCAGCATGGAGATCATATGTTATTACCCTATCAATATTTACAGATTGGAGACAATTAGCTATAACACTAGCAGAAATGGGTGCTCTAGAATAATCTTTTCTATCACTTCGAGAATAACAGTAGTATGGCATAACTACAATTACCTTATTCGCACTTCCTCTTTTTAATGCGTCTGCAATTATTAAGACTTCCATAAAACTATCATTCACTGATTTACCATTTAAATTACAACAGTTTTGTATAACTACACAATTTTGATTCCTTACATTTTCACCAATGACAACACTTACTTCATTATCTCTAAACGCACCTACTTCTATTTTACCTAATGGTATTTGAAGATTAAATGCTACCTTTGTAGCAAAGTCTTTAGAATGAGTTCCACAAAAAACTTTCATAGTTAAACTATCTAAATTTAGAAGCTTTTAAATATTTTTTTAATATACTTATTTATATAATGTATTCATTAACCTACTTTTATATATTTGTTATTGTATTATGTTGGACACTCAATCCCTTCATAAAAAAAATGTTAATGACTAAAATGGATGCTAATGAGTATCTCATCATTAATCATAGTATTGTTTCTATAGTATTAATATTTTACTTATTCTATTTATTAACAAAAAAGAGATGCAATTTTGAATGTTTGAAAAAACTATCAAAAAAGGAATATATGTTAGCCTTTGTAGGTGGAGTGACAACTATATTAGCAACTATTATGCTTATGTATCTAGTAAGTAGTAAAGAAGTGTCATTTGTAATGGGAAATGTACAACCTTTAGTTATATTATTATCTATAATATTAGGATACCTTTTCTTTAAGGAAGAAATAGGAACTAATAAAGCTATCGGAATGCTAATGATTATAGGAGGTTTAATATTAATCAATTCATCTAAAATGAAGAAATGAAAGAAATGAAAAAAAAATCGATTTTCTCGGAAATATTTTTAAATTTTGCAATTCCTGCCCCTCAAGCCAAAAGGGGCATAAAATCAAAAAAATAAAAAAAAAGTTTTAAAAACGAAAAAAAAAAAGTAAAAGGAATTCGCACCATAAATTTAATTTTCAAAAAAAAACCGATAAGAAACCGATTTTCAGTGCCAAAAATTGATACTTTTTTCCCTCATTTTCCCTCATTTTCCCTCATTTTCCCTCAATTTGGGAGGAAGAAAAAGTATCAGTTTTGCTCTCTTCAACTTGCTACATAAAAAAATTATTTTATTTTTATTTTTTATAAGAAACTGAAAAAAGTATCAAAAAGTATCAAAAAAGTATCAGAAAAGTATCAAAAAAGTATCAGAATTGGATTTCTTTATGCAGCGAACCATAAAATTCCATATTTTTCCCTTATCAGTTATGTAGCATAATGCCGTTCTGATACTTTTTTACTCAATTTTCCTCAAAATAAGAGGGAAAAAAAGTATCACTTAAAAATATAGAATTATTATAGAATAATGTATAGCTGTGATATTTGTAGTTACACTACTCCTATAAAAAGCAACTTTAAGAAGCATCTTTTAACTAAAAAACATTTAAAAAAGTCGGAATTACCATTGGCTAATATTAATAGTAAAAAGAAAGAAAAAGAACATTATAGATGTAAATTCTGTAAAAAATCATTCACAAGAAAAGATAATTTAATTAGACATAATAGTAATCACTGCAAGCATTCTATAGTTTCTTTAGACCTTCAGAATCAAATTAATGATTTGAGAAATGAAATAGAGGAAGGAAAGGATGCATTTAAGGGAGTGGTTCAGGAGAAAGATAAATACATTAATTATTTAAAAGAACAAAACAAAAATATGAATCAAACTACCTTTCAAATTATTCAAAATAATATAATCACTATGAGTCCTCTAAAGTTTCTTAATACCTTTTGTTCAAATAATCCAACATTAAAAGAGGTAGCAGAAGCTGTTAAAACCATGGAATTAAACAAAGAAGATTTTGAATTAATGCATGAAGGTATAATTTCTAATAATAAAAGTATTCTAGGAGCTGAAATAGACACTTTTATGAAACGCGCAAATAAATTTATTATTTCCGAGAATGGTATAAATAATGGCGTTTGTGAGAATGTATTATTTATAAATGATGGTTCATGTAGAAGATTCATAACAAAAGGAGATCCAGGATGGGATTACTATAAAAATGATGATGTATTGGATGCTATAACCTGTAGTTTAATGGAGAGTTCTATAACACAGTTTAAAAATGGCACTCTAATGAATAAAAAAGAAAGAGATACTGTCAATAAAATAGTAAAATCGAAAAATGATTATAATCAAAATAAAGAAGAAATAGTAAAAAGTATTACATTAGAACCCCTGGACTAACCAAGGATATTCAATTGCGTAAAGACTAGATGATTCTGTTAATCCTATTAATATATAGTATGCTCCAGTCTTTCTATCCTCATTACTTGCACTAGCTGTCACAAGAAGTTCCATTATATCTAGCACTATTTTTTGAAGTTTATTATAAATTTTTTGACTATTATTTAACATCTTAATTTTAGCTGGACTTATTTCAAAAAGAGGTCTATTGGGAACTATTTGAAGTTGTCTTGTTTTAGTTAAATTGGCTCTATAATTCCAAATATCCTCTAATTCACAATAAAATTTTTGAAGTTCTTTAAATGTGAAAGATTTAAAATAATCATGTTTGACTCCTCCAGCAGCTACTTCTAGAGAATCAATAATTTGGAATACTTTTAGAATCTCTTGATTTCTTTTCTGCACTACAGTTAGTTGTTCTACTGGAAAAGGTTGATAATCTTTTGAATTTTTAATTAAATTTAATCTTTTAGTCATTGTTTTTATAGCAGCCTCAGGAATATTTGTACGAGTATATGGATTTTCGGCATTTGTATCTATCAACTTTTTAAAAGACCTGATATCAAAAAAGAATACCGAATTACCTTCTCTAAAACTGAAGAAATATATATCGGATATCTCGTCCTTAGTTTCAAATGTAAGAAAATCTTCATCATTTACACATATAGATTTATCAATAAAACCAGGACCTTGAAGGTTTGTAGAGGATTTCCAGTTTTTGAACGCCCTTTGTATAATAATAATTTTTTTTAGATAATTCTTTTCATAATAGTCTAAAAGTTTAAAGTGTTGGTCTAATCTAATAATTAATTCTTTTTTTTTCCCTACTGTTTCTAGTTTATTTTTAATTAGAGTCTTCTTTAGATCAGAAAGATACATAAAATGTTTATTAGTTTTCATTTCTTGAAACTGTTTCCTTTCAATTACACCTAGTGGTGCTCGTTTTATTTGGGATTCCATTCTATATAATAAGTATAGGATTTCTTTAGATAAAAATTATGAATTCTTTTTTGAACCTAAAATGCAGCAGTGTGTCGTACATACATGACAATAATTATTATTTTAGAATGGAGTGTTATAAAATAGTAAATGGAAAAAAGAAGAAATATATTTTTAAATCAAAAAAATATTTGAGCGATGAATATAAAGTATCAAGTGAAGTAAATTCCAGTGTTTATCTAGATTTAGATGATTATGATAAGTAAGTTTCTAGTGTTTTTCTAGTGTTTTTCTAGTGTTTTTATATTTTTTAAGTATATTTATTTTGCAAATTGAAAAATTGATTTAAAAAATTGATAACAGATTATAGCACACAAACACTAACAACAACAAATAATAATGGCAGAATCAGTAGTAAAAGGCAAAAACATCGAAGCATCCAAAGTTACATTTTCAGCACCTAAGGTCCTAGATAATGGCGCAAAACTAGTTTATATGAATTATGATGGTGGGCGTTTCACCGTTCAGACACCCTGGATGGGTATGCCTTGGGCAATGTCATCTTATACAGATGATAAGTATCCTAAGCATAGCATTACACTTTCATTTCGAGGAATGGATGAAAGTCCAGAAATGAAGCGCTTCCATGATAATATGATGGCAGTAGAAAAGGCAACAATTCAGGCAGGAGTTCAGAATAGTGTTCAGTGGTTTAAGAAAAAGAATCTCTCAGAAGATGTAGTTTCAAATCTATTTAATCCTATTGTTCGTGTATCAACTGATAAGAATACTGGAGTACCTGATGGAAAGTATCCATCAACACTTCGACTTAAGGTTCCACAGCGTGATGGTGTATGGGAACCAAAGGTATATGACACATCAGGAAATGTTTATCATGTAAATGACTCAGAGAGTGGTGATGTGATGGAAGATATTCTAGTTAAGGGGGCAAAGATTCGCTGTATGATGCAGTGTGTAGGTCTTTGGATCGCTTCCGGTAATTATATGTGTCAGTGGAAACTTACTCGAGCAGAGGTAGATGTTCCAGAGTCTTCAGGTAATCACAACTTTCTTCCAGACTCTGATGCTGAGGATGATGATGATGTAGTGGCAAGTGGTGGAGGTAGTGGTGCTCCTCCTGCTCCATCAAAGGTGACTCCTCAGATGCTTGATGATACAGACTCGGAAGGAGAAGTTGAGGGTGAAGCTGATGCTGAGGTTGATGCTGAGGTTGATGCTGAACCTGAAGTTGAACCTGAACCAGAAAAGAAGAAGATTACAAAGAAGAAGTTTGTTAAAAAGAAGTAATTATAAAATTATTAATATAGAATAAATATTAATTAAAAATATATTTTTTTTTTATAGATTTTCTTTTTAATGTATTATTTAGAATATATAAAAATTGATTTAAAATTAAGAACTTTTTTATGAAATATATAAAAAGAGTAATGTCTCTAGAACTAGTCATTGGATGTATGTTTTCAGGTAAAAGTACGGAAATACTTAGGCTAACTAAACGATTCAAAATGTTGAAAAGGAATGTTATGCTTATTAATAACCAAATTGATACACGATATACTAATGGTGAAATGGGATTTGTCTCAACCCACAATCTTGAAAAAATGGAATGTATTTCAGTTAAACTATTGATTCCTTTAATTCAAACTCAGAGTTTTCGAGATTCTGATGTAATTATCATCGAAGAAGCACAATTTTTCAATGATCTCTTTGATTTTGTGATTACAGCACTTAATGATTATAACAAACATGTAATTGTAAGTGGTCTTGATGGTGATTCAAACAAGAATCCATTTGGAGACATTCTGAGGCTTATTCCACATTCTGAAAGAGTGAAAAAATTGTCTGCACTTTGTTTGGAGTGTAATGATGGTACAGAAGCATTCTTTTCAAAGAGAATTGATACTTCTAATAATGATGTTGTTAATGTAGGTGCATCTGAAAAATATGTAGCAGTTTGTAGAAAACACTTTATTAGTTAATAATATTCTTTAAGTCTATATTTAATTTATTTTTTTTTGAAATAAACTAAAGATATTAATCTAGTTTTTTTATATTTAATTGAACATGAATTCTGATACTTTTACAGAACCAGTAAAAAAGAAAAGAGGAAGGAAACCTCTCAACAAAAAAGAAGAACCTAAGGAAAAAGTTTATAAGAAAAGAGGTAGAAAACCTAAGAATTTAGAAGAACCTAGTGTTAGTGCAGAACAATTGGTTCAAAACAATGAGCAAGTAATTCTACATTTGCCCATAAATAGTTCAGGTAATTTAGATAATCCAACTCCATATGATGATAACTCTAATTATTATAATCTAAATCTGAACATTTTGTCAAATGATGAAAAAAACGCAGGAGAATTATTAGTAGAAAATGATAAAGACGAAAGATTATTTATTAATATCAATAGTATTGCTGATAATACAAACAATATATTAGAAGAGATACGAGAACAACGACAACAAGAAATTAATTACACAAATAATAGTAATGAGAAATATTCATTTATTTTTATGGACTATCTAGATACCAATTCAAGTAAGGTATGGCCGAGTAAATCAAAGATAGATTGTCTTTGGGATTGTTGTCCATTTGATAATCAACCATTTGGTATTCCAGTAAGTAAATGTGGAGATACCTTCACCATGTTTGGAAACTTTTGTAGTGCTGAGTGTGCCGCAGCTTACAATTTTGATAGTAAAATATCAAATGATGAAATGTGGGAACGTTATAGTCTATTGAATATGTTATATAGTCAAGGGAAGGAGATAAAAACAGCACTTCCTAGACTTTCACTTAAAAAATTTGGTGGTCCTTTTACTATTTCAGAGTGGAGAAAAAATAATCCTAGTAAAAATTTTAAGATTACTATGCCACCAGTTTTAGCTATTATTCCTACTCTTGAAGAAATTACTATTGATAGCGATAATAGTCTGTTTAGTGGTATAAGTTCAGATTTCATTAATAAGACGAGTAATGAACTGAGACTTAAAAGAACTAAACCATTGCCAAATCATCGTAATACACTAGAAAACTGTATGAATTTGAAATATATTTAATTTACTTAAAAAAAAATAGATTAAGAATTATAATGCAGAATTCTATTAACAATTCTAGAAGTGGATTAAGACAAAATACTTTTAAATTAAATACAACTGAAACTTTAAATTTAGATGAAAAAAAAGGTGGTTCCCTTATTTTTCTTGATTGTAGTGTGAATAATTTAAAAATTAATTTACCTCCCGTAAATGATAGCAGAGGTATATTTTTTAATTTTATCGTTGAAAATGTAGATAATGGTGCTACTATTAACTTTTACGCTTTTGATGAAACAGATACTGCTGAAACAAAAATTAAAATTAAACAACATGCTGACTCTGTTCCTGTTGATAATTATACAATTACTATAAATACAGCTACCAGAAATTGGATTGGTGAAAACTTTCAGATAGTTTCTGATGGTGAATATTGGTTTATAACTAATTTAAGTTATAACGAAACATTTGAAATATTAGAAGATTCAGATATAACTTTAGTTTCAGGTAATACAGATGGAAATGTATTCACAGTTTCAGGTGATAATGAGATTTCTGGTGAGTCTAACTTAACATTTGATGGCAGTCAATTAATAGTAAAGGGAAATATTAGTTTAAGAGAGGATATTACAAATACTAATCAAGTAGTATCTTTTCAAGATAATAAAATAGTGACAACAGGTAATATTGAGGGTTGTGATGTAAAAACTAGTAATGCATTTAATGATTATTGGATTCAAAAGGGTTTAGATATTGACGGAGAAAGTGATAATGACCAATTTGGATATAGTATTGCTATGAGTGCTAATGGTAAATTTTTAGCAGTTGGTAGTCCATATCATGATGGAAGTAAAGGTCTCGTTAGAGTATATAAATTTTTATCAGGTAATTGGACACAAATTGGATCTGATTTAGATGGAGAAGCTGCTGGTGATACAAGTGGATTTTCGGTTTCAATTAACAATGATGGAGATATTGTTGCTATAGGTGCTCCTGAAAATAATGCTGGACATGTGTGTGTTTTTCAGTATAATGGGACAGATTGGGTGCAATTAAGTGATGATATTGATGGTGAAGCTGAGGACGATAAGAGTGGATTTTCGGTTTCTTTAAATTATAAGGGAGATATCGTTGCTATAGGTGCTCCTGAAAATAATGGAACAGCAGATAATGCTGGACATGTTCGTGTTTATCAGTGGAATGGTGTTGATAGTTGGGTAAAATTAGGTGATGATATTGATGGTGCCGCATTGAATGATAAAAGTGGTTCAGTAGTTTCATTGAATGCTTTAGGAGATATTGTTGCCATAGGTTCTCCTAATCACGATGCAGATAAGGGACATGTACGTATATATCAGTATAATGGTGTTGATACTTGGGTAAAATTAGGTTTAGATATTGATGGTAAATCAGATGGTGATTTATTTGGTACAAAATTACAATTGAGTGCTAATGGTAAAACAGTAGTTATAGGGACAAATGGAATAAATCCAGGATATGTAAAAGCATATGAATATTCATCTACTGGATGGGGTCAAATAGGGTCCAATTTGTCTGCTGATATGATTTTATCAATTTCTTTATCTGCAGATGCCCGATATATAAGTATTGGAAATTTAATAACTGGTAATGTTATAATTTACTACTGGAATAATTATTTTTGGAAAGCAGTAGGTTCTAGTTTTTCAAGAGATACAACTGGAGACAGTTTTGGATCTAGTGTTTCATTAAGTGGAGATGGAAATGTATTAGCAGTTGGAACACCTCTTTGTGATAATACAGGAACAGACATGGGAAAGGTAAGAGTATTTTCAAGATGTAATAATATACGTAAT
>Ga0206131_10007362_pt1 | contig 11050 bp, 8 predicted proteins | sample Helgoland_Spring_FD_148636 | JGI IMG/M metagenome (GOLD analysis project Ga0206131, IMG submission 148636) | Pelagic subsurface seawater microbial communities from Kabeltonne, Helgoland, North Sea - Helgoland_Spring_Bloom_20160517_1 | ecosystem: Environmental > Aquatic > Marine > Epipelagic ... | reverse complement strand
CTCACTCCCTTTTACTATAAAGAAATTGCATGAGTTAGTAGTACTAACAAAACCTAATGGATCTAGCATTAATGCTTCATCAGCTCCTGCTTTTTCAGCCTGTATGCAAGCTAAAATACAATTCAATTTTGAATGACTGTTAAGCTTAGGATCTTGTACCATTGGATTCCCTCTTATTTGAGAAACGGTAGCAAGAGTAATTGGTTCTCTTTTAATATTATCTTCTGAGTGCTCCATAATGATGACTATCGTAGGCCCATCAAGCGAGTAAGAAGGACGTTGAAAAGGTTTACTCTTTATACCTCGAGTTATCATTACTCGTGCATGCGCCCTATCAATCATTTTATTAATTTTTTGAGTATCAAAAAGAGCATTTTTTAACTGATCTTTTGTCAGGTTTATATCAAGGTCAATTGCTTTTGCGCCCTCATATAATCTATGGATATGCTCATCTAAAAAAAGCCACTTATTGTTATAAAGTCTAATACCCTCCCAAACACCATCGCCCATCATAAAACCACTATCATAAACAGAAACTTTTGCTTCATCCCTGGACATCAATTTGCCATCAACATAAATCAGAATGTTTTTATTTTTTTCTATATGTGATTCGAGGTTATTTTTCATAATTACTATTTAAATTTATATTAAATAAGATACTAATATATAAGATATTAAAATGGCAATCATCCATAAGCTAATAGCCAAAGTAATTAATTTTTTATCAAATATTTTTATTGATTCCTTATCTATTGAAGTGCCAATACAAAAAAGGCCAGTGAACAAGCATATGCTACTAATAGCTTTAATAAGATTATCTACTGTATCCGTAAGTACTAAATAGTTACTTAAAATTAATGTACAAATAAAAATAGACACAAATATAGGTAATTTGAGCATAGTTTTTTTGTTATACGAGATGGAAAGTACAACCATTAAAGGTATTAACCATAAAGTTCTTGTTAATTTTATAGTTGTTGCCATCTCAACTGAATCTTGTCCATATGTCATAGCAGCACCAACAACAGATGCGGTATCATGAATTGCCAATGCAGCCCAAGCTCCAAAAAAATCTTGTGACATATTTAAATATGTTGCTAATAAAGGAAAGGCTATTAACCCAAATGCATTTAATAAAAAAACCAATGATATTGATGCAATTATTATCTTAGGTTTGGCTTTCAATATAGGAGCGATTGCTGCAATTGCTGTTGCTCCACAAATTGCGGTGCCAGAAGCTATTAGAATAGTTTGATTTTTATCCACCTTTAGAAACCTTCCAAGCAATAAACCGAGTATAAAAATTAAAATTACAAATACAGATATTGATGGAAGAAATGTGCGTGTTAGCTCATATGCATCATACAAAGGAATGGAAAATGCTAATAATATAATTCCTAATTGAATTAGTTTTGATCCTATTGATTTAGTAATAAATTGTTCAGATAGATTGAAACTATAGGCAAAGACAACCCCAAGTAATAAAGAAATAAATGCAGAGCCTGTATATGCAGATATTATTATTAATAATAGACCTATTAAGTATGGCATTAAAATTTTTACCTTATTAAAATGTAATAAATATTTATTTAACTAAACAGATAATAACTTATAAAAACTATGACCAACAACCCACCAAAACCAAAAAAAATACCACATGTATTAGAACAACATGGTGACGTAAGAACAGATAACTATTATTGGTTAAGAGATGACACCAGGTCAGATTCTCATGTACTTGATTACCTTAAAGCTGAAAATGCTTATGCTGAAAGTTGGTTTAATAGTAAACACCCCTACTCAACTGAAATAACAAATGAGCTCATAGACCAAATACCTAACGAGGAATCTTCATATGAACAAATTAATTATGGATTTAAGTACTATCAAAAGATAAAGAAAAGTGAACAACTACCGAGATATTTTAGAAAAACTGAAGGCAAAAATGAAGAAATGCTGATAGATGCAAATATTAAATTGATGCGTCAGGAATATTATTCTATTCAATCAATATCTCCTTCTCCAAATAATAAATATCTTGCATATAGTGAGGATAATAACGGCAGAAGAGAATTTACTATTAAAGTCCTTAATGCTGAAACTATGACTTTGCTCGATGATAAGGTCGAGTCAACATCGGGTAAGCCTATATGGAGTAAAAATAACGATTATTTAATATATTCAAAAAAAGATGCGGTAACGCTGATATCAGATTCTGTATATGCCCACAAAGTTGGTTCATGCTCATCAGAAGATATCCTTTTATATAAAGAAACAAATCTTGAATTTAATATATTTTTATCATTATCTAAATCTAAAGATTTTATATACATAAATATTGATTCAACAAATTCTAACGAGATTAGATTAATAGATATAAAAACTCCACTATTAGAACCTAAGCTTTTTATTAAAAGATCTGACGACCATCTGTATTATTTAGAACACCTTAATGGTGATAGTTTTTATGTTTTATCTAACCATGATGCGCCTAATTTTAAAGTATTATTTTCGAATAGTGAGTTAGATAGAGCAATTAATAAGATGGATGAGGTAGTGCCATCAAGTGAAACTATATTTATAAATAATTTATATTATCTTGATGGACACCTTATATTAGAGATAAGAGAAAATGGGTTACCTGAGATATCTATTCTAGATCTTGATACAAAAATATATTCGAAAGTTATTTTTAAAGATAATGCATATGATGTTTCATTAGCATTTAATAATGAGCCTGATTCTAAGGTTTTTAACTATTCCTACTCAAGCCTTACATGTCCAGAAACAATATACAGTTACGATTTAAAAACCAATAAATCAAATATATTATGGCAAAAGGAAATAGTTGGATTCAAATCAAATAATTATATTGACCAAAGACTGTTTATTAAAAGCAGGGATAATATAAACGTTCCTGTAGTAATTTTTTCTAATAAAAAAACTGATTTAAAAAATGCACCTATACTCTTTTATGGTTATGGCTCATACGGAATTAATGTTGATGCAACCTTTAGGTCTAGTCTGTTGCCTTTAGTTGATAGAGGTTTTATTTTTGCTATTGTCAATATTCGTGGTGGTGGTGAGATGGGCAAATATTGGTATGAACAAGGTAGAGTTTTAAATAAAATGAATACTTTTAATGATTTTAATGATGCTGTTAATGAAGTCATCCAAAAGAATATAGGCGATTCAAGCAAAGTTTTTGCAAGAGGAGGTAGTGCTGGTGGTTTGTTAATGGGTTCTATAATAAACCTTGAACCTGAACTATATAAAGGGATTCTTTCAGGTGTTCCATTTGTTGATGTTTTAACAACAATGTCAGATCCATCAATACCGCTTACAACATTTGAGTATGGAGAATGGGGTAATCCTGCCATCAAAAAAGAATATGAATATATAAGGCAATACTCACCATATGATAATATTGATAAACATAACTACCCTTCTGTATTTGTTACATCTAGCCTTTATGATTCTCAAGTTCAATATTTTGAACCAGCTAAATATGTACCAAAATTAAGAGAATACAACCAGTCAACTAATACTATTATCATGAAGATGAATCTAATTGGTGGTCACGGAGGGTTAAGCGGCAGATTGAATCAATTTACAGAAATAGCTGAGGAATATAGTTTTATCCTTAATTTAGCAGATGAAAATGCCTAAAACCAAAGCTTATGATAGAATCAATTTTTTTTTAATTACTTAATATGAAATTTAATAGCATCCTAGAAACAGTAGGCAATACGCCTAGTATTAGAATTAATAACTTAGCGCCTGAAGGAATTGATTTGTATGTGAAAGCAGAATTCTTTAACCCTGCCAGCTCTGTAAAAGATAGATTGGCTTTAAGCATTATCACTGAAGCTGAGGCTAATGGCACATTGAAACCAGGCCAAACCGTAGTTGAGGCAACTAGTGGAAATACAGGTATTGGGCTAGCATTTGTTTGCGCATCTAAGAATTATCCATGTGTAATAACAATGCCTGAAAGTGCTTCAATAGAAAGAAGAAAAATGATGCGATTTTTAGGAGCAAAAGTTCTGTTAACTCCAGCAGCAGAAGCTGGCTCTGGAGCATATAACAAAGCAAAAAAACTTGCTGATGAAAATGGTTGGTTTTATGCAAGACAATTTGAAAATGAAGCTAACGCAAATATTCATGAAAAAACCACCGGAAATGAGATAGTTAATGATTTTAAAGATACTGGTTTAGATTATTGGGTATCTGGCTACGGTACTGGTGGAACATTCTCTGGAGTTGCAAGAACACTTAAAAAAGAAATGCCTCAAACTAAACTTGTAATGGCTGAACCTGATGTCGCGCCGCTTCTAATAAATGGTAATCCACAAGAGAGAACAGATGATGGGGCTCCTGCTCTATCTCATCCTGATTGGCAGCCGCATCCAATCCAAGGGTGGACAACTGATTTTATTCCCCTTGTTCTTCAAGAATCTATTAATGAAGAGTTTATAGATGAGATAGTACCTGTTGCAGGAACAGATGGTATTAAATGGTCTCAAAAATTAGCTGCACATGAAGGTATCCTTACTGGCATATCTGGTGGATCAACTTTTGCTGTTGCTATGGAAGTTGCTAACAGAGCACCAAAAGGCTCAAAGATACTTTGTATGTTAGCTGATACCGCGGAAAGATATTTATCTAGTCTTTTATTTGAAGATATTGATGCTGAAATGAATGATGAGGAATTAAGTCTTTTAGATTCAACTTCTTAATAAAAAAGGGAGCTAAGCTCCCTTTAGTAATAATTTTACGATACTAATTAGCTGTATATATAATTTCGCATTTTTCCATTGTGTCAGTGACAACCTCGTCAACATATTTCAGAGATTCTCTCCAAATATCTCCCCATTTTGCACCTGCATAGTAATCATCTAGAGCAGCACCACTTTCTGCAGCAGTATTACTTACTGCTCTTACGTGATACATCCCAGTCTCTTCTTTGCCACCAGCTATTGGCGCAAAAACACCTATTCTCATATCATGGCCTGCTTTATTCATTGCCATTTCTAATTCTGTTACCTTTTGAACATAAGCTCTTGGATTATTAAGTTTTAGTCTCCATAATCTTTCTGATCCTGGTTTAAGATCAAATTCCTTAATGGGTTTAAATGTAGCAGAATACATGACCTTTCTAAGTTTATTAAAGCTTGCAGATGCATTCATTGGGTCATATAAGTCAGAGGCAGCTAATGCCTTCTCGACAGATGGAAATGCATTCCATACAAACATTTGGCCTTTATAATCATTTCCTGACCGAGTAACACAAACACCCGCCATATCAGCACCAATAGCTTCAAACGGCCCGGTATTATTTTTCATATAATCAACATAAGCATCTACATTTTTAGCTTTAACCATAAGAGTATTAAAGGCCCCTTCTGGCGCCGCGCTTATATTAAAAGTAAAAATTAATACAAAAAACATGTTTAATTTATTCATAATTTCTCCCTATTACTAAATTAACAATCTTTAAATATAAACGTTTATGTTTATATTTTACACACTGAAGTATATATTTTATGTATATATAAAATTTCTATAGTTACAAAAAGTTACATATAATCTAAAGATGAAAAAAAATATTAATATATGGCAAAACTTTATAGATTTTTCTGAAAGGTCTATTTTAATGATAATTGCAGTAGCTACTTTGTATGCAACTGGTATTGAAATCTTTAGATTAATTTCTGAACAAGTAGTTACTTTAAGTGACTTATTTCTTTTATTTATCTATGCAGAGGTGCTAGGTATGGTTGGTTCTTTTTATGCAAGTAACAGACTTCCAGTAACGCTACCAATTATTATTGCAATGACAGCATTAACTAGAATGATTATCCTTCAAAGCAAAGAACTTGATTCATTAAATATTATTTATGAGGCATCAGGAATATTAATTTTGGCCGGAGCAGCTTACATAATGACTTTAAAAGATCAAATAAGCTTAGAAAAACTAAAGATGAGAAAAGATATTGAAGAATAAAAAAGGGAGCACAAGCTCCCTTTTTGTTTCAATAGTTTTATCTTAAAAACTATAATTAACCATCAGACCGTAGCTCTTGTAGTTATTAGGATACCCAAAAAATGTTGTTGAAGATGGATCGGCAACTGCTGGAAAAGCAGATGTAACCCACTTATCATCATTAATATTTTTACCGTATAACATTAGTGATAAAACACCACCACCAATACCCTCTTTCTCTATTCCAGCAGAAATATTTAATGTGTCTTGTTCTTTAGTACCATTTCCACTAGCCTCAAGTATGGCCTGCCATGTTGGGTTTTCAAGTAATTTAACTTCACTAGCATATAGGTGGCTTAATCTTACATAGCCATCAAAACCATTATTTTCCCAGTTCCAGGTAATATTTGATGAAATAGTATCTTCAGGAATGTTTGTTGGTGTTGTGCCTGTTAGGTCACCAGATGCTGAATTAGGGAATGAGTCATACACCGGGTCAATAAATAAACCACTTACAGCTAAGTCAATATTATCAGTAGGTGAGAATACTAAATCAAACTCATAACCATCAGCTGACTGAGATCCGGCATTTGCTAATACAAAGCCAGTTCCAATAAATGTATTCGATTGAAAACCTTTAATTTCTTGATCGAACATAGCTATATTCAAATAACCAGAAGGTAAATATATTTTTGCTCCTAATTCAAATACTTCTGCTTCTTCTGGATCAGCATATCTTTGTCCAAGACCGGTATTAGGACCGACTGGAGTTCCTGCAGCAGCAAGTGCGGCAGTTTCAGTTGCATTTGGGAGTGAGTTTCTTGATATATTCCAAGCAGTTGCTTTAAAGCCAGTTGAAACACCACCATAAATTGTTACAGCATCATTTAATGCATAAGATAATTTAGCTGTATAGTCGACATTATCATCACTACTTTTACCATCTTGTGCAGCATTTGGAAAATTAACAAATTGTGGAATGAATTGAAGACCTTGAAGTGGCAATAGAGGGTTATAGGCGGGATCTGTTGCTAAAACTATTGCTTGCGCTGCTGGTATACCTGCAGCTATTAATCCCATAGCACCTGCACCTACAAAGTCTAAATTTGAAAATACAGCGGTATTAATCTGATTATAAGAAACAGACTTTTCATCTTCCATATAACTTGCGCCAATAATTGCATTTAGTTTTTCAGAAAGTTGAATATCGAATTGTGCAAAAATTGATTTAGTTGAATTGTCTTGGGTGGCACTCTCTGTATTACCTTGGCCAGCTGCAAACATTAAACTATCAGGAAGACCAAAAGCAGCTGCAACGCCAGCAATTGTTCCTGCAGGTAAAAATGCATCTAGATAAGTTCTCCATAATGGTCCGTAATAAATGGATTCATTAAAATCCATATCTTCTTGATAATAAAAACCGCCAAATAACCAATTTACTTTTTCATTGTCTTCAGAGTAAATTCTTAACTCTTGAGTGACACCATTTAAATCTTTTTCAATTGGACTAGGTGCAATAACATTCACAGAATCAAAATCAACATCCTGGACTTCAAAGTTATAGGATTTTCTATATGAAGTAATACTTTCAATCGTTGCATTTTCTAGATTCTTCTCAATGTGAATAGATAGACCAGAATTATCGCCTTTTGAAGTAGGGTCAAAGTCATAGAATGCTTTTTCTGTATAAGGATCATTAGGAATTATTTGCCCGCCTAGCATTGCAGTTACTTGATTTCCAACACCATAAGAAGTACTTCCAACAGCACAACATATTTCGTCATAATCATCGTAATCAGCTGTAATCCTTACCGATAAATCATCAGATGGAACATATAACAGCTCTGCTCTGTAACCTACCCTATCTCTATCGTTGGTAGCATTACCAGTTATAGGATTTTCTGAATGCCCATCTCTTTTGTTAAAGTTAGCACTAAAACTATAAGCAAGATTCTCGTTTAAGGGGCCTGTATAGTAAAGCTTGCCAACTCTTGAGTTATATTTACCTATTCCAAAAGAAACATTCCCAGATTTTTCAAAGGATGGTTTTTTAGTAACAATATTTATAACACCAGCAGAAGCATTTTTTCCAAACAAGGTGCTTTGCGGACCTCTTAAAACTTCAATCCTCTCAAGCATTGGTAAATCAGATATTTGGCTTTGCGTTTTAGATCTGTATACACCATCAATAAAAACAGCAACTGAAGGTTCAATACCAGGATTATTTGATCCATTTCCGAAACCTCTAATGAAAAAAGTTGTATTAACAGATGATTGGTATTGTCTTGTATCAAGTGATGGTACAACTGATTTAAGGTCAAATATATCAACAACATTAGCTTTCTCAATAACATCAGCAGTTACAACTGAAACTGCTATTGGAACCTCTTGAAGTGTTTTTTCAGTTTTGGTCGCCGTAACTATTACTTCTTCAACATCTTGAGCATCCAAAAATATAGACATTGAAAGCAATACAGCTAGTGTATAAATAGAATTTTTCATTCTAATCCCCTATTAATAAAATAAATAATACTCAAAATTATATATGAGCTTGGCAATAAGAAAAAGAATGATTTATGTGTAAAAAATACGTATTTAAAAAAGGTTCTTTGAAAGGCTTAAGCAGACTTCATTATATTCACTAATAGTTTCGTTAATAATATTTTTAACTGACTTAATTTCATTAATCAAACCAGACGATTGTCCTGCAAGAGCTGGCGCTGCGTTCATATCGCCACCAAAATATAGATCTTTAATTTTTGCCAAATCACCCATGCTCATTGAGCCCTTCTCAAAAATATCTTTTGTGAGCTCTGTTTTTAGTGCTCTTATGACAGGTTTTGAAGACTTATTAAGAATGTAAGTACCATCAGTGCCAGCACTTTTAATTGAGTTTTTAAAATTATCATGAACAGGACTTTCAATTGAGGAGACAAAGCGTGTTCCCATCTGAATAGCCTCAGCACCTGCGGCAAAGGCTGAAGCCATACCAATACCATTCACTATTCCACCAGCAGCAATGATTGGTAAATCTATTTCATTTTTAATAGCTTGTATTAGGACGGTTAAGCCAATTTCTTCATAGCCCTTAAAGCCACCGCCTTCAGTGCCTTCAACAACAAGACCGTCAACACCAGCCTCATAAGCTTTAAGAGCGCCTTGTAGGTTTGGCACAGCATGGTAAACAGTAATATCCGCATCTTTTAAAACTTTAATATATTTAGAGGGATCACCAGCTGAGGTTGTAACAAAATTTACATTATTATCAACGCAAAAATCAACCATAGATGAGTCTTTTAAGAATAATAGTGGGAGGTTTATACCAAAAGGCTTATCTGTAAGGCTTGCCATTTTTTTTATTTCTTCTTTACAAGCATCCACTTCACCAGAAGAAGTTTCTATAACACCCAAACCACCTGCATTTGATACTGCAGAAGCTAACTGGCTTCTTGCAATCCATCCCATTGGTGCTTGAATAATTGGATATTTTGCGCCTGTATCTCTTAGTACTCTATTCATAATTTTATTCCTATATAAATTAACAACATACTAAAGCAATTTGTTGAAATATATAAAATTTATTTAACGTTATTCAATTCGATCAACTAATATTTCAGTTGAGCCTATAGGAAGAATGACTCTTGTTCCATCATGTGATGAAGTCCATTCATCCATAACATCATCAACACCTCTATACATTATATCTTCCATCAATTGATTGCGTGGGGCTGGAAGATGATGATAAAAAACAAGGTGTTTAACATTAGCTTCATTGGCAGCTTTTACTACATCCATAACAGGGGTGTGATAATCAAGAATATCGATTGTGACAGTATCTGCTATAAAATCATTATTACTTTTAGCAACTTGATTTATGAGATCTAAGATTTCAAGCGACATAGATTCGTGAAATAAAACATCTACATTTTTAGAATTTTTGACAAGATTGTGATCATAAGTTGTATCTCCACTGATACTCATAGATCTTCCCTTATAATCTATTCTATAACCAAGAGCAGGTTCAACAGGATTGTGCGATACACTGTAAGCAGTTATTTTTAGATTATCTTCATCAATGAGAATAGGGTTTTTTAAATCAACTGTATGGGTATCAAAGCCAACAACGTCTAGGGGGGCTAATAGATCACCATGGTGTTCATTTCTAAAAATGTAATCATTCGTATAAGCCAACTCAGTTCCATCTGTAAGAAGCTGAACGCCTTCAGGGCCATAGACCTTTAGCTTAGATTTTCTTGCTCCAGCAACCCATGTATCCATATGAATTTCACCTATATCAGCAATATGATCAGAGTGAAGGTGGGTATAAAAAACACCTTTTACACGATCAAATGGTATATTCCATTTAACTAAATTTTGAACACTTCCATCACCAGTATCAAATATAAATATCTTGTCACCAGCTTGTACTAAAATACATGCCTCAGCTCTATTTGGGTCTATTATAGGTGCTCTTGAGCCACAAACTATTGCTGTTAATGTATCTTCTTCAGGCAAATTTGATTCAGGTGTGGCTAATGACTTAATAGCAAAACCTAATAGCTTGTCTTGAATAAAATGATTTTTTAAAGATAGAGTGCCTATAATATAAAGAGACACTACAACTAAAACTAAATATTTAAATATTTTTAACATTGATTCAAACTTATTAAACAATATTTTAAGTTTATATATCCATTTATAGTCTGTAAATTTTTTTTTTGAGCAATCATGCATAAATGGTTTTCAAAAAAACGCATATCTTAATTCTTAAAATATAATAAGATTTAAATAAGGGGTAAGATATGAAAAAATTAAAAAAAATAGCATTAAGCATAATCATATTAGTTGTAGTGGTTGTATTGGCATTACCTATGTTATTAACAAAAGCGGGTTTACACCCAGAGTATGACGGTAAAGAGTTCAATTTTAATAACAAAAAAGCTCTAATAATAGCCACTAATCACGGGGTTCTTAATAAACCGAATGAAACTGATGGTGCTCCAACGGGCTTATTGCTATCTGAACTTAGCGTTCCATACTTTGAGTTTAAGGATGCGAATATTG
>Ga0206131_10007361_pt1 | contig 11051 bp, 9 predicted proteins | sample Helgoland_Spring_FD_148636 | JGI IMG/M metagenome (GOLD analysis project Ga0206131, IMG submission 148636) | Pelagic subsurface seawater microbial communities from Kabeltonne, Helgoland, North Sea - Helgoland_Spring_Bloom_20160517_1 | ecosystem: Environmental > Aquatic > Marine > Epipelagic ... | reverse complement strand
CCTAAAATCTATGGCAAATTACTTCACTGCACTAGGGACATCAGCTGCAATACCAACAAAGAACAGGTCTTGCTCAGCCTACTATCTTCAAATTGATGGAGATCGTGTTCTTATAGACTGCGGAGAAGGAGTACAGCGCCAACTTGTAAAGTATGTTCAGAATGGGTTTAGGCTGACCAAAATTTTTATTAGTCATGCCCATGCTGATCATATTTTAGGATTACCAGGCTTATTGTTTTCATTGAATCTAAACGGCAGGAGAAAATCCTTAGAATTAATAGCGCCCAAGTCAGTCCTAGACTGGGTTCAATTCCAAATCAACTATTTTCAAATTGAGCTTAAATTTAAACTGGATTTTACCGCTTTGAATACAGAGGAGGAACAAGTCGTTTGGCGAGGAATCAACTGTGATTTTATTTCATTTCCCTTAGACCATACCACACCATGTGCTGGTTTACTCGCTCAGAAAAGAGGGGTTAAACACAAAATGAGAAAATCTGTGATATCAGATTATAAATTAAATGTGGATCAGATTAAGGCGCTAAAAGCCGGTTTGGATGTTGAATTGGGGGCTGGAAAAATACTTTTGAATAGTGAAGCAACATTTAGTAAACCTCCAAAAAAGCTATTTGCCTATATATCTGATACTCGTCCGATTTTACAATTTTCACAATTATTAGCAGATGTTCATTATTTGATTCATGAATCTACCTTTTGTAAAGATCTTGCTGAAAGGGCAGATCTAACAGGTCATTCTACTGCTCAACAGGCTGCAATGTTTGCTAAGTTGCATCGGACTAAAGAACTCTTCCTTGGCCATTTTTCTTCAAGGTACATAAATCAATCTATGTTCTTAGAAGAGGCATTAGCCGTTTACGATTCTGTAAGGGGCCTTTATGATGGGCTTAAAGTTTCATTTGATCGTTAAGCCAATTTTGCCATATCTCTGATTAATATGCGCTTTCTGTCAAAATGAATTAGGTTTTCTTTCCTTAGCTCGTTCAACACTGACGTTACTGTTTGTCTGGATGTACCAGTTATGTTTGCAATGTCCTGTTGAGTAAGAGAATGCTTAACAAGCATCTCTAGACCTACTTGTCTACCTTGCTTTTTAACAGAATCTTTAAGGAATTCAATAATTCTTGAGCGAGCATCTTTGAAGATGATATTCTCGAACTTATGTTCCGAATTAAGTAACTTATCTGCCATCATCTGTATAACATTATTTGATAAAATCCTATTTTGAATCATAAGGATTCTTAGGTCTTTAACAGATATAGATGCTATAGAAATCTTGTCATCCAAGCAAGTTGCATTTTCTGAACGGAATTTTTGATTTCCGATAGAGGATTCGCCAAAAATAGCCATTGGATGAAGAATGTTTTTAATTAATTCTCTGCCATCATCTGCAATGTTTGATAGTTTAATGCTACCTTTTGCAAGGAAAAATATTCTATCAGATCTGTCATTGATTTTGTAAATTAGCTGGTTCTTTTTATAATGTAAGAAATCCATTTTATTCACAAAATCACTAAATTCTTCTGCTGTAAGATTGGCGAAAATTGGGTACTGTGATAAAAAATCAACAATCGTTTGCTTTTCCATAACATTAATTTTTAGTTGCTTTATGTATCAAAAATGTCATTTCCTAATGATGTTTCGTAGTACAAATAGTGGTTTTTGTTTCTTTTTATGAGCGATTTTATTTTAAATAGTTGTTGTTTTGTAGGGGTTCAGGTACTTTAAATTGTTTTAATTTTTTCATTAAAATGCTGGAAAATAAACTTGGTAATTATTTTGAATGTTCTCCGAAAGACGTTCATTTGTTTTGGAAAGGTCGGGTAGGCTTATATTCGATTTTAGGAGCTTTAGATATAAAAGAGGGAGAAGAAGTCATTATTCCTGCCTTCACTTGTGTAGTGGTTGCAAATGCAATCATTTACCATGGAGCCCATCCAGTTTATGTGGATATCAATAAGGATAATCTTCAATTTGATGAAAAAGCATTGATCCAAGCTGTTAATCCAAAAACAAAACTGATTATTGCCCAAAACACATTTGGTATTCCTCCGGATTATGAAACAATAGAAGCCCTTTGCAAGAAGCATGGTATAAGTTGCATTGAAGATTGTACACATGGTATGGGTACAGTCTACAAGGGAAGTAAGATGCCACCCCATTTTATTAAAGCCTCTTTTTACTCTTTTCAATGGAACAAACCTTTATCTGCTGGACTAGGCGGACTAGTACTTTGCAGAGACAGCTCCTTGAACAAACAGATTGAAATCTTTGCAAATCAACTAAGTCGTCCAAGTTTTCTTGATTCTATTAGTCTTGCTATTCTATTGCGTGTAAGACCTATAATGAACGCATCTGCCTTGTATCCGGTGCTATTAAGCTTATTTAGGTTTTTATCCGCAAGAGGATTAGTCTTAGGTTCGAGTAAGTCTTCTGAATTGGTGGGAACAAAAATGCCAGAGGGATATTTAAAGGCAATGTCAGCCGTTCAAAAACGCTGGATTTCGTCTTCTTTGAACTCGCTAGATGAAACTATAAAAAATCGACAGATCAATTATAAGCGTTTTGATAGTATTTTCGCTTCCCTGAGTCTTCAAAAGTTAGAGGTTGATACATTGGGTCATTCAGCATTGAAATATCCTATATTTGTAAAGGATAAATTAGCTTTCAGGAAAATTGCTGAGCGAAAAGGTATAAAGTTAGGTGATTGGATGAATAGTCCTATACATCCTGTGGAGTCTAATTGGGAAAAATGGCACTACTTCAAGGGCACTTGCAAAAAAGCCGAACTATTAGCGGCACATATTTTTAACCTTCAAACTGATTTAACTGAGTCAGAGATGAAAAGAACAATTTCCTTTGTACAAGAAAATCGTTCTTTATTCGTCAGTGATTTATAGTTCTTCTTCTTTCATTTCTACTAAAAGCTTTTCTATATCTAGTATAAATCTGTCAACTTCTTCTGGATTTGTTCCATCGCAAAACGCCCTAACATGTCTATTCGCATCAACTAGGATAATTCTGCCTGAATGATCAAAGCCTCCTGGTGCTTCTGGGTTTTCAATCGCTATACTAAAGTAATCATCAGCGATATCGTAAATCTCCATTTTGTCACCAGTCACAAAATGCCATTTGGAATGATCAGCTCCAAGTTTTTCAGCATAATCAAATAAGCGTTCAACTGTGTCTCTTTTTACATCAATGGTATGTGCTAACAGAAGAAGTTTGTCTTCACTTAGGAATGCATTTTGTACTCGAAGCATCGAGTTTGATACCATTGGGCATATGGTAGGACAGGAGGTGAAAAAGAAATCAACGACATAAGCCTTGTCATTAAACGTAGCATTACTTATAGTATCACCAAGCTGATTTATAAATTTGAAATCCGGAATACTAGGGTAAATTGTGTCATTGTTTACAATATCTTTATTGCCAATGATGGGCAGTATGTTATTCTCTTCAACCTTGCCACATGAAAAGATAAATACAAGTGAAAAAAAGAATAAAAAAAGATTAGGTCTATTCATTATCTATTATTTGATTGCTGTTTTCTTCAGCTAAAAGCATTTGGCTTTTAACTTTAGATACGGATATAAATTCATTGGTTAAGTACTCCATTATTTGACTGTGCTCAAGGCTGTCTCTAAATTGCTTTGGATTTTTTATTGCATACATCCAATCCCACATTGCTTCTTCTGCGGTTCCAAGTTGTAGGATCAGATTATTTGTTAGGCTATCTTTTTGTTTGCTTTTCTCCAGTATATCCTTTCTTTTGACCAATGTAGATGTCAGCGGCATAACCTCATCGTGAATCACCATTATCTCTTTGAACAAACTATCCTGAGTTTGGAGTTGTTTAGTAGAAAATTCAATCTTATTAGGCTCTTGATTATTGTCGCAACTAAAGGTGCATATAACAGCTAAACCAATAGCTAAATACTTTAATACGATCTTATTCATGTATTTTTTTAGTAAAATTAGTGAAAAGCGTAAAGAACTTAGTTGATTTACTGCAAGAGAAACTACTAGAATTGTAAAATATTCGTTGATATTGAAAGAACATATAAAGCCAAAACCTTTATGCGTAATAACAGAGCCATAGTTTGGTTTCAGAAAGATCTAAGAATTCATGATAATGAAGCGCTCAATGAAGCCTCTTCAAATGCACAGGAGGTGATTCCTGTTTATGTCTTTGATGAGCGTGAACTTAATAATCAAACCGAAATACTGTCAGTAGAAAAGACTGGGCCATTTCGAACTCGATTTTTAGTAGATTCTGTGCGAGATCTTCAGGAGAGCCTAAGACAACGAGGGTCAGATCTTATAATACGTGAAGGTGTGTCAGAGGATATTTTGTTTGATCTTGCTAAAGAGTTCAACGTGGATGCAGTATACTGCAATAGAGAACGTACCAGGGAAGAAGTTTTTAGACAAGAATCTTTAGAACGTTTACTGTGGTCAATTGGAAGAGAGGTTCGTTATTCGAGAGGGAAAATGCTCTATTATACCTCAGATCTTCCATTCCCAATTACACACTCTCCTGATAATTTTCAGCAATTTAGAAAAGAAGTCGAACGATTTGTGAATGTTCGTTTCCCTTTAGAAGAAATTCCAATCCCAAGTTTCAACTTAAAGAAAGATTACGATAGTGGGGTTTTACCCAATATTCCAAGTGTTGATCAATGTTTTCTAAAAGGAGGAGAACGGGTAGCGCTGGATATGCTGGATGTTTTAAGTGAGAAGGCAAATACGGAAGGACTTTGCTTTAAGACTGCCAAAGATGAGTTGGAACATATTATGATTTACCTATGTGATGGTTGTTTATCGCCTAAAAAAATGTTTCACGCTTTAAAGGAATGGAAAAACATTGGCGAAAATAGAAGAGCTATCGATTTTGCCGTTAAGGCACTCTTGTGGAGGGACTTCTATAGATTGATGGGAAAAAAATATAGAGATTTAATATTCGAGCCCGGCGGTATCAAAGGTAAGGTAGATACTAAGTTAACTAAGGAACTAACCTTGTTCAATATTTGGAAAGAGGGTAGGACGGGTATTCCATACGTTGATGCTTGTATGTTGAAATTAAAAAGCAAAGGTTATCTGCATAGTCATGAGAAAAAATTAATTGCTAGTTTTTTGATTTATAATCTTAAACTTGATTGGAGATTAGGAGCTGAGTATTTTGAGAATATGCTAATTAATTATGACCCCTGTTCTGTTTGGGGATTTTGGAATTTTATTGCCGGTATTAGTAGCGATGAAAAAGATGGAGTAGAAGTGAATTGGTACAGGGAATCTATAAAATATGACCCAGAGGGTGATTTTGTCAAGAAATGGATACCAGCATTAATAGATTTACCCAAAAAGTATATACATAAACCATTCCGATTGTCCGAGGATGAACTCAAGAGCTATAATCTAAAACTCGGTGCGGATTATCCAGCACCTGCAATATCTTCTGCTCGAACATTGTGCTAATTTGAGCCTTTTATAAGGCCATCTTGCATTATTATAGTCCTATCTGAAATAGCGGATAGCTCTTTGCTATGAGTTACAATTACGAAGGTTTGATTATATTCTCTTCTAAGTTTTTGAAGAAGCTGATGTAGTTCTTCTGAGGATTCACTATCTAGGTTTCCTGTAGGTTCATCGGCGAACACGACGGATGGGTCATTTATTAATGCTCTAGCTACTGCAACACGCTGTTGCTCTCCACCTGAAAGTTGGTTGGGCTTGTGGCTCATTCGGTCTGTAAGCCCAAGATAATCTAATAACTCTTTGGCTCTATTTTCCTTTGATTTACCTTTGCTTTTTGCAATCATAGCGGGCATAAGCACATTTTCCAGTGCAGTGAATTCAGGTAATAAGTGGTGGAATTGAAAAATGAAGCCAATTTTAGAATTTCTAAATAGAGCAATTTCTTTTGAATCAAGAGCACTTATATCTATCCCATCAATAATGACAGAGCCCTTGTCTGCCTTGTCTAATGTTCCAAGGATGTGCAAAAGCGTTGATTTACCTGATCCAGACTTGCCAATGATTGAGACAATCTCTGAACTGTTGATGGAGAAATCTACACCCTTCAGTACATGAAGCTTGTCGTATGATTTGTGGATATTATTTGCTTGAATCATTCAATTACAATTTTGATCGAATATAATATCTTCAGCGCTTAAAAAAAAAGAGGGACGAATAAAACGTCCACTCTCATTTAGAAATCACCCGACTGTTAAATTTTAATTTATACTTTAAGTACAAAATAATAATCTAACATGATGGTCAAATATAGTGTTAAATTTTGAAAATTAGACATGGAGTGTGCACTCTTTTTGTCTGTGTAATTTAATGATCTGATTTTCAGGCAAAAAAAAACCGTGTCTAAATGACACGGTTTTTTTTAATCCCTCCTAAATGTTATTCAGAAGCTTTTTTATGGTCAGCGAGAAATTTCTCAAGACCTATATCTGTAAGTGGATGTTTCAATAATCCTGTGATTGAAGACAGAGGACATGTAACAACATCTGCGCCATTTTTAGCAGAATCTACAATGTGTTTTGCCGTACGTACAGATGCCGCTAATATTTCTGTATCAAACATCTGCACAGCGTATATTTCTGCAATATCTCTGATTAGATCCATTCCATCCCAGCTAATATCATCTATACGGCCGATGAATGGAGAAACATATGTTGCTCCTGCTTTTGCAGCAAGTATTGCTTGACCTGCAGAAAAGACCAAGGTACAGTTCGTGCGAATACCGTTATCTCTAAACCAAGAAAGGGCTTTGACACCGTCTTTGATCATTGGCACTTTGACAACAATGTTTGGCGCTATCGCAGCTAGTTTTTTACCTTCTTCGATCATTCCTTCGAAGTCTGTAGATATTACTTCTGCACTTACATCTCCAGAAATAAGTTCACAGATTTTTTTGTAATGGTTTAGGATGTTTTCCTCACCGGAGATACCCTCTTTAGCCATTAATGATGGATTGGTAGTCACACCATCTAGAATTCCTAAGTCCTTAGCTTCTTGAATTTGCTCCAGACTTGCTGTATCAATAAAGAATTTCATGTCTATGTTTATTATGGAAGTGGAAATATTGCGCGTAGAGGGGGAATTAATAAGGTGAGGAACATACCGACTGCTCGACTTCGTACCCTTGCTCAGTTTCCCGCCTGGGGGATTAGAAGGAGACTATCGTACGTCCTCACCGATGGCAAAATTAAGCTTTTTAATTTAAAGACCAAAAAGATATTGATTTCTTATTCGATCTTTTTCGGCTAGTTAGTTTATGTTGTTGGTTTTAAAAGGAATGTGAATAAATTATTTTTTTAAGGGCAATTAAGTTTCATTGATATTTGAAAAAACTTAACTTCATAGGTGTTCATTTTTGAATAAAACTGATTGAATAAACTTGATTCCACCAGATACAGTACAGAAGATTATTGCCGCTGCAAGGATAGAAGAAGTTATAGGCGATTTTGTTGATCTTAGAAAGCGAGGATCAAACAGGATAGGTCTATGTCCATTTCATAATGAAAAGACACCATCCTTTGTTGTGTCGCCCGCAAAAAATATCTATAAATGTTTTGGTTGTGGTAAGGCAGGTGATCCAGTTAAGTTTATGATGGAGCACGAGCATTTCTCCTATCCAGAAGCATTGCGAAATTTAGCTGCTCGATATAATATTCATGTGGAAGAGCGCAAGCTTACTGCTGAAGAAATAGAAGCAAGGCACTTTGAAGATTCCTTATTTCTCGTAAATGAGACAGCCTCTCAATTTTTTCAGGATCAATTGTTGAACACAGATATAGGCAAAAGTGCTGGTCTAAGCTATTTTAAAGGTCGGGGTTATTCGGAGGATATTATCAAGAAATTTAACCTTGGATTTGTTCCTGATATACAAGATAAGTTTACTTCTTTTGCACTTTCAAAGGGCTATAAGCTTGATCTTTTGCAAAAGCTAGGATTGACTAATAAGTACAAAAAGGACTTTTTTAAAGATAAGGTTATGTTTACCATACATAATCTTAGTGGTAAACCAATTGCCTTTGCAGGCAGAAAACTCAATGAGCAAAAATCAGGCCCAAAATATGTCAATTCACCAGAGAATCCAGTTTACTACAAGAGTAAGACTCTTTATGGACTAAACTTTGCTCGAAAAGATATTTCAAAAAAAGATGTTTGTTATTTAGTGGAGGGCTACACTGATGTTATTAGTTTACATCAAGCTGGTATTGAAAATGTAGTTGCTTCTTCAGGTACTTCGCTTACTGTAGAGCAAATTGGATTGGTTAAGCGCTACAGCCCTAATCTGACACTTCTTTTTGATGGTGATAAAGCAGGTGTTAAAGCGGCTTTGAGAGGTATTGACTTGGTGCTTGAGCAAGACATGAACGTCAAGCTCGTGATGTTGCCAGAAAACGAAGATCCAGATTCCTTCGTGAAAAAAGTTGGTGGAGATGCCTTTGAGGATTATTTACAGACTAATGCTCAAGATTTTATTTATTTTAAAACCAAGCTTTTAAAGGAGGAAGCAAAGCAAGATCCAATCAAAAAGGTTGAACTGATCAAAGACATAGTGAGATCTATTTCTAAGATACCGGACCCTCTCAAGCGTTCTGTTTATATCAAGGAGGTCAGTGCAGTGATGTCGATGGAGGAGGAGCTGCTTCTTGATCAGATGAATAGTTTTATTAAATCAGACATTTCTAACCTGAGAAAACGAAAACAAAGGGAAGAGTCTCGCAGGCCTGGACCTGTTAAAGATGATATAGTTGGTCCAAGTTCTGAAGGACAAGGTTTACAAAAGCCTTCCGTCAATACAAATTTAAAGACATCAGGTCATAAGGGAGCTTATCAAGAACGAGACATTATACGGATTTTGATATTGGCTGCTGACTTTATCTTTGATGAAGAGGAGCAGGTGAAAGTATCTGAATTTATTCTTTCAAACATAGAGGATGTAATCAATGATTTTGATGATCCACTATATTCTAAGGTTGCAAAGCTTTGTTATAACAAGTTTATAAATGGCGAAGATTTTGATACTTCATTTTTTGTGAACAATGAGGATGAATCAGTTTCAAAACTCGCTTTTGATCTTGTGCAGTCGCCATTTGAATATAGTGAGGGTTGGGCAGATAGGTGGCAGATTTATTTGCAAACTCAAAAGATGCCAGATGATAACTTCCAAGCAGATTCGCTACAAGCCTTACTTCGTTTTAAGCTTCACAAGGTAAGTCAGATGTGTGAAAAGAATCAATCTCGCATCGAGCAGCTGACCTCTGCAGAAGATGAATTAGATATACTAATAAAGTTATTGAAGGTGCAAAGCAAGCTTAATCAGATGAAAAAAGAACTAGCGGAACAATTAGGAACCGTTATTTTATAAAAAAAAGGTGCTCAAACGAGCACCTTTTTTTTATTTATTTTTGTCTAAACAGTTTAGATCTTCAAAGGCAGCTTTAAGACGAGCCATAAAAGTTAGCTCGGACTCTCTTAGCCATTTTCTTGGATCATAGAATTTCTTGTTAGGAATATCGGCCCCATCAGGGTTTCCGATTTGTCCCTGTAAGAAATCTCTGTTTTTAGCCTCATATGCTCTCAAACCATCCCAGAATGCCCATTGAAGATCTGTATCAATGTTCATCTTGATCGCTCCGTATTCAATGGCTTCTCTGATCTCTTCGCGAGAAGATCCAGATCCTCCATGAAATACAAAGTTGATTGGATTATCATCGCTTATCCCAAATTTTTCCTTTACATACTCCTGGGAGTTTTTAAGGATTATTGGTTTTAGCTCGACATTTCCAGGTTTGTAAACACCATGGACATTTCCGAATGCTGCTGCAATCGTAAATTTGTTTGAAACTGCGTTAAGCTTTTCATAGGCATAGGCAACTTCTTCTGGCTGAGTATAAAGTCGGCTACTGTCGATATCTGTATTATCAACACCGTCTTCTTCTCCACCCGTAACACCTAATTCTATTTCTAAAGTCATCCCAAGGGCACTCATGCGCTTGTGATACTTTTCACAGATTTCAATGTTTTCTTCAAGAGGTTCTTCAGAAAGATCGATCATGTGTGAGCTGAATAAAGGCATCTTACGCTCCTCAAAGTAGCGTTCGCCTGCTTCAACTAATCCATCGATCCATGGTAATAGTTTTTTTGCACAGTGGTCTGTATGTAGAACAACAGTAACCCCATATGCTTTGGCTAAATTGTGTACATGCATTGCTCCTGAAATACCTCCCAGGATCGCAGCTTGTTGATTCTCATTGGAAAGTCCTTTTCCTGAAAAGAAAGAGGCTCCTCCATTTGAAAATTGAATAATAACTGGTGAATTTACGGCTCTGGCTGTTTCAAGTACTGCGTTTACTGAATTCGTTCCAACAACATTTACAGCCGGAATGGCATAGTTGTTTTCATTCGCATGATTAAACAATTCAGTTACTTCATCACCGAATAAAACACCGGTTCTGAATCGCGTAGTAGAGATAACATTCATAATAAAAAATTATTTTGTGAGCTTTGCCTTAAAAATACAATTATATGAACAAAAAAGGGCATTAAATAATGCCCTTTTCAGTTAAATATCTTTCTGCGTCAAGTGCAGCCATACATCCTGTTCCTGCGGCTGTTATGGCCTGACGGTATATGCTGTCTTGTGCATCTCCAGACGCAAATATTCCGTCTACGTTTGTATGCGTGCTACCCGGTTTAGTAACGAGATAACCCGTTGCATCCATATCTAGGAGTCCTTTGAAAAGGTCTGTATTGGGCTTATGGCCAATAGCCACAAAGAATCCTTTAATATCTAAAGATGATTTTTCTTGAGTTTGATTATTTATGACAGTTACGCCCTCTACTTCTTCACCACCTGTTATTTCAACAGTCTCCGTATTCCAGTGGATTTCGATGTTTTTTGCTGCCTTTACACGCTCCTGCATGATTTTGGATGCGCGCATCTCACTCTTTCTTACGATCATATGCACTTTTGTACATAATTTAGATAGGTACAATGCTTCCTC
>Ga0206131_10007344_pt1 | contig 11074 bp, 12 predicted proteins | sample Helgoland_Spring_FD_148636 | JGI IMG/M metagenome (GOLD analysis project Ga0206131, IMG submission 148636) | Pelagic subsurface seawater microbial communities from Kabeltonne, Helgoland, North Sea - Helgoland_Spring_Bloom_20160517_1 | ecosystem: Environmental > Aquatic > Marine > Epipelagic ... | reverse complement strand
GATCTAAGATGCTTAAGAAGTGTGGTCCTTTTAACTGAAAGAGAGTGGCGCCCTGTGCACAAACACTTACAAAATTAGGACATTCCAATATAGAAAGCATCAACAATCGGGTAAGCTCGGAACTTCGCGCTTCCGGGTCTGGAAATTTCTTCTCTAAATAGGCAATTAAATCTTTCCAATTTATGATTTTGCCATGCCGATTTACCATCTTTCTCTGAAGAATCGCCTCAAAATTCGAGAGATTTTGAATTACGCTGCTATTGGAAATATTGAAGTTCCTTCTTAACGACTTTAATGAGGCAAATGTCCCTGAGCTGTTCTTACGCCGACCATTCGCTCCATTTTTTTGCCAGTCCTTAAGTGATTCAAAAAGCTCTCGCTCTAGCACATGATTTATGAGTTCACGCAACTCCCTTGCAGTCATATCTGGGTCCAAGAGGACGACTTGATTTAATTGGGTATTGAACAGGATTTCTCGTTTCGACCAAAAACCCTCCGTACGCGCCAATACACTCCTATCGCTTGTGACTATTACTTCATCTGTTTGACCGAATGTAGACTTCATTAAACTTCTCCCCATTGACTCAGCGATAGACGCTTTGAGTCAGGCGTTATTAGATACTCACGGATGCTTTCGCTTGGGTTGTTTTCTATCGCCCGTGCAATTGCAGCTTTAACGGTTCCTGATCGAATGTTGTAGTACTTCTGAGTAGATTCACTGTTCGCGTGATGCATCAGTATCATCACTGTTTCAATGGGAAGCCCCAGTACAGAAGCGCAGTATGAGCCAAACATATGCCGAAGAGAGTGAGGCGTGAGGCCACAGCCCTCCATACCTATCCTCTTGAGTGCACTTTCCCAGGCATTGTCAAGAGACTTAAGCCGCCAAGGTAGTCCATGGTCAACACCACCACACACGTTTATAAAGAGCCATGGGTGATAGGGCCATCCACTTGGCATCTCATTAAAGTATTTAGCCATGTACACGGCATGGGCCTGCTGAAACCGCACACCCACCTTTGGATCAAACCAAAAAACCTCATTAGGACTGATCAGCCGGCCACTTGCCGTCTTCTCAAGTTTGGGTTGGTCATGGAAAGTCATACCCTTCCAACCAGCCCAATCCCGATCCACTATCCCCTTGGTGCGTGGCTGCAGCTGATACAGACTAGGACGCGTAAATTTGAATCTTTCGTTGATATAGCAGGCATCGAAATATTGAAGCCGTGTACCTGACACAAGCTTGCCATCTTGTTCCCACTCCCATTCACCCGATTCTGGGTCATCTAGCCGTACCCTAGTTGCGCCACCTGCGTCTATTCCACGGACATCTTCAACAAACAGATGGAGCGGCTCACTTTTTCGCAAGGAGCCACCGCCCATCAGCAACCAGGCCATTTGATCACGAGGATTCGGAGTCTTATCAACCAACTCAGCAAACTTTTCGTAAGGGAAAGCTTTAGGGAGTCTTTTTTTACCAACCTGAAAACGCTTATGATCGAAGCGACCCAAGTTGGTCGTATGGGTTGTCTTAACGTGAGATTGGGACGGAAAAAGATGAATCAATGGGTCCCATTTCACCCTGTTGCTCCATTCCCTGTTAATTTCCCAAGAGGACATAAATTTCTCCTCAGAAGGATTAAGCCGCTCAGTCCCATGCCATTGGGCCTGCCACACATCAAACGCATTTATCGACCTTAAGTACCCCTTCAGAGTTTCCCTATTATGAATTGGCCCCCAACCCATTAATTCGGAACCGTACTTTTTCGCCTCCAGAAAGTCCTTTACCAGATGCTGGGCCTGCATCTTAGTCGGTGACTTGTCCCGGTAGGTCCTCAGATGAAAGTCATATAAGTGCATGACATGCTGAATGCGGGCACTTAACAATTTTTGTGTTATCCCGCCTCCAACCAACCAGTAAATCCACTGATTAATTGAGAAACCCGGTTTGCCGTCAGCCAAATAAATAACAGGAATGGCACGACCTGGAAAGTCAGAGGTGTAAATCAATTCCTTTAAATATGAGTTTGAAGCCATAATTTTCATCCTTGCGATCAGTCTATTTTTAATGCGTATTTAAATAATGCATTCGGTAAAAAATTCAGTCAATTTAAAAATCGCGATCTGAGCCCAACCAACAGGACGGCTAAAAAAGCGGAAATTTCTCTTCCGATTGGTTGGCCTCAGATGGACATTATTAGGTTGACCGCACTATGCCCAACATGTTTCCCCCCACATCACTAACTACGGTATAATAGTTGTTTTTCAGGTACTTATAGTATTTTCCTCGATTCTATATTAAAAGTAAAATAATATTCCCGATATGGCAAATTCTTTTATAGCCAAAATAAAGGTATCTAAGACGATCGACCATCAGCTCGAAAAAGCTGCAAAAAACGCGGCTATTTTTCTAGATCTCGATCTTGCAGAGATTTGCGAGGTTAATCTTAATGCAGACTTGAATAGTGAAGATGTCGAACGGCTATTGATAACAATCTATGAATCATTACACCAGATCATGGGCGGTCACCAAGCTGAGATGCGAAATTGGATGGTATCCGAGAACGCACACCTCCAAAAAGGTAGGCCTAAAGATCTAATACTACTTTCAGGTGGATTAGTTAATATCGCGAATTACATAACAAGATTTAGGTCGTCAATAATAAGCCAACGCCCATCAAATCTGAGGTAGCTAGGATTGTAGTAAGCAGTTGTCTCTAGATTACGCTCTAAACGTTTCTGGAGGCGCTTATTTAGCTGATAATCGGAGATATAGGCGTCACAATGAAAACAGCCGTTACAAAACTCCCGAGACTTATTCCAGTGCCCATACCGCTTTTTGATGGCTCCTATGCCATGCTCGTGAAAACTACTTTGATCTAAGTCTATGAGGCTCACATCATCCCCCTCGTAATAAGAATACCTGCCGATGTGAATGAAATCATACTCACTGTAAAAGCTAATCGATGTGATCACATTCGTCATCTTTTTACATCTCCAGCACTCAACAGTGTTGTAGATTACGTCCGCAAATACTTTTTCCGCTAGTTTTGGAGAGTATTGAATACGTCCATGTAAAAGTAATTTTACGAACTTATCTATCGAGAGATTTAAAGTTGAAACATAAATATCTTCTAGATTCTTTGCAGCACCCTCCGCATCTTGATAATCGATGTCGAAGATAGGTGTTTTATGATGATCAAATGACCAGTCGTCTGTTTTTCTTCCTCTAACATTACGCCGATAAAGCCAAGCACACCTTATTCCTGCATCTTTATAGACCTGTTGTCGGCGCTCGAATTCCGCATTGGACTGTTTTGACCACTGGATCTCGATGGCTATCTTGGCGCTCCCTTTAGTGCACAACACATCCGCAAAATAATAGTTCCCATCGTGCTCAAATCTATACTCAGTCGTCGCAGACCAGCCAGCAGCAATAGCGCTTTTCTCCACTAGTTGCTTTAAAAATAAGTGCTCCGCTGTCTCACCAGCAGAAGCACAGTTGCTGTGCGCACGGTGAGCGAAGAAAAATGTATTTAGTTTGCTTGTTTTTGGGATGACTTTTTCAAAACATACTGGGCAGACAAGACTCTTGTCTCTATGATCTGCCTTTAGCATGTCCCAGCCATCTGAAAATTGAAGGCCAGCGGAGATACTCTTGCCATTCAAAATAGCTCTATTCATCAGCAATCCTTTGCTTGAATCTAGTTAAGTATAGACTTGACTGTTTAAGTTACTCTACTCTAACTCACACATACTGAAAATACGTTTATCATTATCGGCAAATGACAAAGTATATTTGGTCTTAATCGCATGATATTTCGTCACATAATCGCACCACCGCACGATCTTATAATCTAAGCCTTTGCCATCACTGGATCGCCTCAAAAAGTCTTTAGGTGCTGCCGACCCTTTAGAACTATTCACGCGGCCACATGACGGCACGTGGTTGCGCCTATCATTGGCAAAGGCTTCTTTCTTCGAGTTGCTCCAGCTAGCCGCACCGCTCTCATATGCGTCCTTTAGACTCACCACATGATCTATATTGATGAAGTCGCACGTTTTGCTTGTGTAGAAGCCTATGGAGGTGTTGGGTTTATAACTGCGGTAGTTGAAGTCTTTGCGGTCATAGCCGTCTGCAAATGAGAGTGAGGCCGTCCCGACTGCACTCATGATTGCTATGAAGAAGATTTTCATATCTATCTTATACAGATTCTTTTTTGAACTTCACGGCTGTCCCTGACGCTACGAGAAATAGCATTCCCTTTCCTTTTCCACTGATCTCTGAATAATCTAAATCAATTCCTATGACGCCATCAGCGCCTAGCTCATAGGCTTCTTTCTTCAACTCGTTAAGGCAGGTTTCTCTGGCATCCCTCAGAACCTTTTGACTAGCCTCGCTTCTTCCTCCGAAAAAGTCTGACATACCTGCAAAGAAGTCCCTGAAGACATTCATTCCAAATACGCATTCGGCAGTTATTACACCTTTAACTTCTTCAATTTCTAGGTTTGGATAGGTAGGAGTGGTTGTTAACTTAACATCATAGGTTTTCTTGGCCTCACTGGCATCTACACCCATATGAAGACCCAACTCTCTGCAAGTACCGCAAAAAAAAGATTCGCCATGTCTGGCCAAGTCACTATTAGAGCCACAAGATTCACAGGACATTTTTATATTCCTTTATTGTAAGTAAAAGTACTCGTTTTATTCTTAGTCTTCTTTGGCCTTAGCCGTGTTTTGATTGATCTGATAAAGCTGATCGATTATGGCTGAGAATCCTAAGAAGATAGATAATTGGAAAATTCCCGCGATTATTACGGAAGTGCCAAAGATTAATCCACCGTCTTGACTCATAAAGTACATGCCGCTCAAGCCCATCATTCCAAACAAGCACCATCCTAAAATTAATAGCAGATCGATTATCGATGGTTTACTGGAGGTATTTTTAATAGCATTAGTAACTTCGGAGGCGTCTGAAGCTCGATTATTATCATGGCAGAATCCACATATCGGACATATTCCATTCACCCAGGATTTAGCTACACTACTCCTAGTGCAATTGTGGCATGGGCGACTTCGTTCAGCGCAGTCATTACAGGTATCGCTAGACCGCATTAAAGATGGATGTTTATCGGTTGCACACATGGCGCACTTAACAGACATATCGACCATTACTAAAACCCCTTTAGTTGACTAGATTTATTAAAGCTTGAAAACCCTTGTTATGCGGTTTTACTACCCAACTTTTTTTACAATTTCTTTGTTACCTGCAAAGTATAACCGTACGTATATTGTTTTACCTTCAGTAGTAAAATGATCACCCTGGGCAAAGCAAAAAGACTTACTTGATTGGCTGTCAATTTTTGAAGTTATCAACTCATCTTCTGGTGACCATAATGTGACACTTTTTTTGAATGGCCAAACCCCATCTTTTTTATAAAAAAGCTCCATGTAATTTAGTAACACAGGTTTCCCTGACAAATTTTGGATACTCACATCATTGCCATAATTTGGATCACTACGAAACATGAAGCTAATCTCTATTTTGAAACGATTTCCCCATACTTCTGTAATTTTTATAAGAGCAAGAATACTAGAGAGCACGGCTCCCCATAAAGATAATAAAGGTAATGTTATTTCAGGAAATTCCATATTAAACTCAAGTGATTGATGACCGCATAACGCCGCGCTCTGCGGCAATTTTGGAGCGCAGCGGAAAAATTGTCCGACAGCAGCGCCTTGTTATACGCTTTTGCTACTAAGCAGAATACCAACACCTGTATTCTTAACCTCATTTTCTTCAGCAGTTAGCGTTCTATATTTTTCTTTTAACTCTTTGATGTTGGGGATGTAACCACTCATACCTGCCGCAGCTCCTAAAGCAGCAAATGCAGGAAGGCTTGTTAATGCAGCCGTTATAGTCATACCGCCTACAACAATAAATGAACCAATATCTTTGCCTGCAAATTTCCACTTTTTATCAGATAATTCTTTAATTTTTGTTTCATGATCTAGAAATGCCGCATCAAGGTTGTCGAATACTTGATCACCTGTTCTATAAAAATTACTAGGATTCGCTTCAATCAATTCTTGTAGACCGCCTGATAATAAATGTCTAATCTCATCCAATGCACCAGACTGCCGAATCTCGATCAATGAATCAGCAGGTACATTTCCCATCCAAGGCATCTCATTTTTTACAGTTGAGTTCAGCGCGCGAGCTATATGTAGATCATGCAAAGAATCCATGCTGCTATTCCCTGCATTATATTCCAACATTTGGTTGTACCAAATCCAACTGGTAGGAGCTCTTAGGATAGGAGTCCCTCTTAACTGAAGGCTTCTCTGATAAGAATCGTTTGCCTGAGAAAATCGACTAATAAGGTGCATATATACTGCTTGCCCAGGTTTATCCATACCGAGCTTCGCCCCTTGCTCCTTTACAAACCTGTTCATTTGATCAGCCAGCGAACCTTCCCATTCAGTATCGAAAACGAGTTTTTCGGGACTCAGCAGTCGACTTACCACATCTTCTGCGTTATTGAAGTGTGAGTAAAATGCGTATAACTCCTCACTATCACTAATATCTTGCCCGAACAAAACTTTTGTATGCTCTATCGAATCAGTTACAGCGCAATCATTTACATACTCCCTGTAATTATCCTCTAAATGATGTCTGTCAGGAAGAATGGCAACTATTGGTTTTTCAGTACCTGCTAGGGCTAAGGACTTATAGGAGAGGACTTGTAAGGCTAATCGCACTATCTCATAACACCGTTCTTTATCATCCATAAATTGAAGCATTGGCGATATTTTTAAAAACGGATCAGGCAATATTGTAGTATCGAAATATAACCCGGTTGAACTTGCAAGGTTGGAGTTTCCATCAGGGAATAATTCACCGCTAAATACAGCTTTTGAGTCAAAGGAATCTTCAAGGTGAATCCATGTTGGATCAGAGATATTTTCCCAGAATTTTTTTATTTCTTCCAAAAACTCATCAATAACAGGAAGGCAATTGTTAACTCGATTTTGCTCTGATGAAAACCAGCTAGCAAATTTGTACGAACTAGCATTTGCTTCTGTCATCATTTCAAATAACTGACCAAAAGCATAATCTACTCGTTGAAAATAACCCTCTTGGATTTCCTTTAATGAAACTGCATCTTTCCATTCTTGCCGGTCGTTTTCATGTGCGATAAACATGCAAAGAGATCTTATTCTCCCGTCCACGGTATCAGCATCAACCATACCGTCAGACAATATTCTGACCTTTTCCATGCTTTCCCAAAAACCGTCAATTAAGTGAGGAGCAAACTTAATCTTTCCTTCTTTCAGTTTTTCTTTGAGCAATTCTATACGTCGATGTAATTCTTCTCGTTCCATGCTCTCACTCTATTCTTGCGTATAACATTTGTATATTGCGCATGCACGTTTAGTCGCTGTCACTATTTTAGGAAAGTGGCGATAAGTATCTGGTTTGGTTGATTTTTATTCACGGCTGCTGGATTCCTTTCCAAAATAAAGTGCGCATGCGCATTAATCTTCCATGCTTTTAACCAACTGACTGATTTATCTAGCAATTTAGAAAACAGTAGAATGTAAATGCGCATCGCTTTATCTTAAAGTGCGCAAAAAATCTGTCAATAGGCAAAATATACTAGATATATGCACAGTATATATTTGTGCATCTTATCTGCTAAGTTTCAGCATATACCAGTTAAAGAAAGGCTAACTTATGGTCACAATATTTGGCCACTTTATGGTGCCATGCACAAAATTCTTCATTATCGTATAGTGTCACAAAAACGTACGTATTTGAGTTACACCCAACTTACTAATGTTTAGGGTCTTATTTGTGTAACAAAACCCATAACTTAATCTATGTATCTCAAACGGGGTGCGCTTATTTGAATTAGCGACACATTTCTATAGATTATCGAATAATAGCTTATAGCCTAGCAGATTTATGTCAACTGGTGCTTAAGTAATGGAGGTTTACGGATCGATAGATTGCGTCTATACTGTATATCTATACAGTATTTATGGTGCCAGCATGGACAAGGACATTCTGAGGAAAGCTTCGCTAAGGGCAGCTCAATTTCTGGGACTTGATACAGCGCAAGTCGCTCAACTCAAGACAGAGACACAACTAGAATCTGAGGAAGTCGAGCTGCTATTAGTGAAAACGTACAGGTCCTTACATGGAATCATGAGCGGCCATGAAGCCGAGATGAGGGTATGGATGACCTCTGAGAACTCCCATCTGAAGGGTATACCTGAGCAGTTGATCATGAGCGCAGGCGGATTGAATGATGTCGCCTGTTATCTCGAAAGATTTAAATAGTAGTTCATATTGGCACTTCTCTTATCTCAGAAATAACAAAGGCTCCATCTAAGGGAGCCTTCGCCAAGAGCCATATAAGCCATCTTGGAATCAGAACGTCATTACCGGGCACTGCCTCGACCGCCAAGGGTTACGTGAAGTCATGTCAAATAGACATGTCTGCTACATCATTATTAGCAGAATACAAAAAAGTATTGCTACACGTCAAGGCACTCAATGGGATCCGCATCAAACAATAAACTAAAAATAGCCTGTGCCTTTGATTTTTATGGGTTTTAGAATAGACTTACAGACACCGCCAGTGTTCGTGCAGGGACTTGCACGACCTTTTAAATTTCGGCTCGCTCTTTTGTTTAGATTCACATAAAGAGCAGAAAGTTTAATTAACCATGGATGGAGCTAACTATGAATTCTGATGATATTGACTTCATCTCACGCACAGAAACTATTCGTAACTTCTCTAATTTATTTTTGTACAGTTCAGGAATATTTCTTCTGTATCTCGAGGGGTGGCTCCCGACTATAAGTGGTAGCATTTTGCATGACAGTATTCCTTCAGCTACATCCTGTATTGTTCTTGCTCTATTGGGGATAGGTCTACGCCTTATTGCTATAGATAGGTTTCTACGAATGGCTCGACAAATTGATTGGCAAAGTCGGCAAATGGAGGTATCGGATCAGTAACAATGAGAATAAAAACCAAGCAAACCAGATACTTACCGCCACTTTCCTAAAAAGAGTGAAAGCGACTAAATGCGCATGCGCAATATACAAATGTTAGGCCGAGTAAAACCAAAATTATAATGAATCAGGGAGAGCTTTAGATTGAATAGGCTAATCAACCTTACACTTACAGATGCAACTGGCCAGCAGTTCAAATTTGAGACTCTTGAGCAAGTTAAAGACTTCTGTGAGAAAGAGCATGACTTTTGGGTTGAGGCCAATGCCTCTATTGAAGGGGAATTGACCCTTAATCAGACTTACACGAAGGCAAATCATCTTCAGGTGATAATGAATACATTTGGCTCTTGGGAAGAACAGGAGCCTGAATGGGATGAAAATACCTTTAATGCTCAATTCAGTCAACTAGCCAAGCAGCGATTTCGACAGCTAAGTAACGACTGGGTTTGGCATGGCCAGCCATTTGTTCCTAGGTGGGTTGAACTGTATAACAAAGCCCAGAATACAGCTGACTCATTTATACTTACGGTTCTTAAGAGAAATGCCGTCAACATCGCTGGCTCTGTCGAGCATATGTCAGGTCACCTGCTCGGTTATGAATTTTTGATGCAAGATGAGAGCGAGCTTACCAAAAGGCGTAACTCTGAAGAGAAATCACTCTCACAGCTCCGCTCAGAGCTGAATGAAAAAAACAGTCAACTCATCTCCGAAACAGATACTTTTCGAGAAGATACCGAAAATTGGGGGGAAACCACACGCAGTGAATTCCAGAGACTATACAAGGTCAAGCAAAAACTGGCTGAGCGGCAGCGAAAGAATCAGGCTCGAAAATTCTCAAGAGACCTGAGTGACTGGAACGATAATATAAAAAATCTCGAAAACACATATGAAGAGGTTTTACGGCTGAGAAAACCAGCTGAGTACTGGAATAAAGCAGCAAAGAAATACGGCCTTCAAGGGCTTGTGTTTGCCGCCCTTATTATTATCTTCGTAGCCGTAGGCCTTATCTACTTCAAAGGTTTTTTTATTGTATGGCTACAGGGTCAGGAAGTTGGGGTTAAGCTTAATACTATTCAAGGCGTAGTAATTTTCGGAACTTTCGTAGCTGTCTATGCCTTTTTAATAAGGGTGCTTTCAAGGCTTGCTTTTAGTTCCTTTCACTTGATGAGAGACGCGGAAGAGCGTGAACTACTAACCTATCTATATTTGTCGCTATCTGAAGAAACCAGTGTTGATGAAGAAGCGAGAAGTATTGTTCTGCAAGCCTTGTTTAGTCGCTCAGAGACGGGGCTACTAAACCAAGAGCATGGCCCAGCAATGCCTGGAGTTAGTGAAGCGGTTAGGGCTGCAACAAGGGCTAAGCCACAATAGGAAAGTTCTGTGCGTAAAAAACATATAACAAATTGCGCAAGCGGGACAAAGTGATGCGCACTTCGCCCCTTCGCAAGGCATTATCCCTTATGGAAAAGCGAACTATGACGCTAGAAACGACAGGAATAGATCACGTCAACCTTCACGTAAATAACCTTGAAGAATCATTTAGGTTTTGGGAAAGGCTTTTAGGTTTTGTGATTCTTGAAGAAATCCCTTCTCAACAAGGAATGATAATTGGAAATAAAGCAGCGAAACTGGCCCTTTACGAAAACGCTGAACTTGGGCGTGTAAATAAACGTGGGTTTTCTCATCTGTGTTTTCATATATCGAATTTCGAAAATGCCCTGTCACTCTGCGAAGAACTCGCTTTGCCCATTTTGTATGAAGGTATCGTTGAATGGCCCAAGTCCAAATCTCTTTATGTGGATGATCCAAATGGTTACGAAGTTGAGTTAACAAATACATGGGGTGGTGATCTTGCATAACAAGTCACAAGACGATAATAGATAAGTATAAATACAGCCATTAGTATAGTGGGCCATAGGCGTTTGGCTTCCGAGTCAAAAATCACTATTTAGGCCCTTTATGTCCTACTCTGAGACCTTTATTAAGGGCTTCGGTAGAAGGCCGCAGTAGGCCATAGGGTTTTTGGCCAAATACTGCTGATGGTA
>Ga0206131_10007339_pt1 | contig 11082 bp, 9 predicted proteins | sample Helgoland_Spring_FD_148636 | JGI IMG/M metagenome (GOLD analysis project Ga0206131, IMG submission 148636) | Pelagic subsurface seawater microbial communities from Kabeltonne, Helgoland, North Sea - Helgoland_Spring_Bloom_20160517_1 | ecosystem: Environmental > Aquatic > Marine > Epipelagic ... | reverse complement strand
GAAATCTCCGATTTTGTGTCTTTACGGCCCTCCAGGGGTTGGAAAAACCTCTTTAGGTAAATCTATTGCTGAGGCTTTAGGCAGACAGTATGTGCGTATGTCTCTGGGTGGGCTGCGCGATGAGGCAGAAATAAGAGGACACCGCAAGACCTATATCGGGGCAATGCCAGGAAGAATTTTACAGAATATCAAAAAAGCGGGTAAAGCCAACCCCGTATTTGTTTTGGATGAAATTGATAAGCTCACGGCCAGCCATCAAGGGGATCCCTCATCGGCGATGCTCGAGGTCCTGGATCCAGAACAGAACAATGCTTTTTACGACAATTATCTTGAGCTGGGGTACGACCTTTCTAAGGTAATGTTTGTGGCGACTTCCAATAGTTTGAGCAATATTCAACCGGCGCTTCTTGATCGGATGGAGATTATTGAGGTTTCTGGATACACGATAGAAGAAAAAATTGAAATCGCCCATAGACATTTGTTGCCCAAACAACTAAAGGAGCATGGATTGGATAAGGATCACTTAAAAATCCATAAACGCCAGTTAGCCTTTATTGTAGAGGGTTTTACGCGTGAGAGCGGGGTGCGAGGATTAGAAAAGAAAATCGCTAAAATGGTCCGTTATGCGGCCATGAATATCGCTATGGATCAGCCTTATACGGTTACCGTAGATCAAAAAACAATCGAAGAGGTCCTTGGGGCACCTAGACTCGAGAGAGATAAGTATGAGAATAATGATGTGGCTGGTGTGGTTACTGGATTGGCATGGACCCGCGTAGGCGGGGATATTCTATTTATTGAATCCGCTATTTCTGAAGGAAAAGGCCAACTCACGATGACTGGAAATCTGGGAACAGTGATGAAAGAATCGGCCACCATAGCCCTGGAATTTATTAAATCTCATGCTGAGGTTCTCGGGGTGCGTCCTGAGGTGTTTAAAACACATAATATTCACATTCATGTTCCCGAAGGAGCAACGCCAAAAGATGGTCCAAGTGCAGGAGTGACCATGCTGACTTCTTTAGTTTCTCTTTTTACTCAGCGCAAGGTTAAAAGAAGTCTTGCCATGACAGGAGAAATTACCTTAAGAGGTAAGGTTTTACCTGTGGGGGGTATCAAAGAAAAAATATTGGCTGCCAAGCGCGCTAAAATAAAGGAGATTATTCTTTGTGCGGATAATAAAAAGGACATTCTAGAGATTCCCGAACATTATCTCAAAGGCCTGAAATTTCACTATGTAACGGATATGTTAGAGGTGGTTTCAATTGCCGTGACCAATCAGAGGGTAAAAAGTCCAAAGAAGCTTTGGGACTAATTCAAGACGTACTTTTATTTGGCTTGAAAATAAAGTATCATTGTAGTCGTTAATCAAACCAGGGATTGATACCAAAAGGATTATGAGATTGTGGCTACTGACGATAATTATATTGTGCACCCAATTCAGTCGGGCACAAGTCGGTGGTTCTGCAACATACCAATTTTTGAATTTGGGTGCTAGTCCCCGTCAGGTAGCGTTAGGAGGAAAGACAGTAACCAATTTCGATTATGATCCGACCCAAGGCTTGTTCAATCCCGCCACGATAAATCCCGCCATGGACAATCAATTGTCCATTAATTTTAACAATTACGTTTCGGATATCTCTTACGGGACAGCGAGTTATGCTTATCTATGGGATAGACGTACTCAGGTCATCCATACGGGAGTAACGTACATTAATTACGGTAGTTTCGCGGGCTACGATGCTCAAGGGCAACCCACGAATTCTTTTTCGGGGGGCGAGCTAGCCGTATCCGTGGGCCATGCTAAAAACATACCGTACACGAATTGGTATTTAGGAGGAAATTTGAAATTTATTTCTTCGACTTTGGAGCAGTACAATTCCTCTGGAATTGCGCTTGATATTGGTCTGTTATATCGAAATGAAGCTCAAGGGCTTAATTTTGGATTGGTCGCCCGCAATTTTGGAGCACAGCTCGATCCTTATGATATAACGGCCGAAAAGCTCCCTTTTGAGTTGGTTGCCGGCGTCTCTCAGGACTTAGAAAACATTCCTGTGCGTTGGCATGTGACGATGGAACACTTGCAAAATTGGCGTTTGGCCTTTGCAAACCCCAATAGGGATGAAATTGATCTCGAGGGCAATGCCACAAGTGAAAATATAAATTTTATAGACGAAATACTGCGGCATGCCATCCTGGGCGTAGAACTGTTTCCGGACAAGGGATTTAACTTGCGTTTGGGGTACAGTTTTAGAAGAGGGGAGGAGTTAAGAATTATAGACCAGCGCTCCTTTGCTGGATTGAGTGCCGGATTTGGCATTAAATTGAATAAATTGCGCTTCAGCTACGCCTACAGTCGTTTTAATAGTGCTGCAGCGTCAAGCTTTTTTGGACTAAACATGAATCTTCAATAATGCGGCGCATCATTATCACCATAGACGGGCATTCGTCCACCGGTAAAAGTACTGTGGCCAAACAATTGGCTGCGGAGTTGGGCTATATTTATATCGATAGTGGAGCGATGTATCGTTCAGTGACGCTTTACGCAAAAGACAATGAACTCCTGACAGGAAAGTCCCTAGATAAAGGGGCCTTACTTGAAGCTTTGCCAGAAATTGAAATTGATTTTCTCTGGGAGCATGGGGTGAATAAGACGATCCTGAACGGACAAGATGTTTCAGAGCACATTAGACGTATGGAGATTTCTGAATCTGTTAGCCAAATAGCAACGCTCCCGGAGGTTCGCGCCAAAATGGTAGACTTGCAGCGGTCATTTGGCACCAAAGGTGGTGTTGTGATGGATGGTCGAGATATTGGCTCAATAGTTTTTCCCTTGGCGGAGCTAAAGATTTTTATGACGGCATCTGCAGCGGTTAGAGCACAAAGAAGGCATTCGGAGTTATTGGCTTCAGGTCAGCAGGTGTCATATGAAGCCGTATTGGACAACCTCCAATCAAGAGATGAGATGGACTCAAAACGAAGTGTATCTCCATTAATAATCCCGGAAGGAGCTATTGTCATCGATAATAGCGAGATGAATCCTCACGACCAATTCAATATGATACTACAATTGGCCAAAGACCGGATTTTCGGCCGTGTTTAATTTTGGGCAGGCGAGCCCTCGTGAATACAGGTAAATTGGCCTTTAAGGTCGGTTGAAATCAACGATTCAATAATCTGATTTTTAATGTTTTGATATTCCGTGGGAATATTCTATTTTTGCGACCCTTTTTGACGCGAACCAAAGGAAAAAAGGGCCAAGAGATATATTTAATCCTTCTGTGCACTTACAGCGATAGCCTTTGGGTGAGTTACAGAATACAAATGGCAATTCCATTTTTATTGGAATTCCAGATTTAACAAATGGCTGAACAAGCAAACAACGAAGCTGTTGAAACTCAAGAAACAGCTGCAGTAAAAGCCCCTAAGGCGGATACTCAAGTTCAGAATCCTGAACAATTTTTAAAAGACTTTAACTGGCACAACTACGAAGAAGGAATTGATCCTGTAGATGAAGGACAGTTAGAAGAGTTTGAAAAACTCGTAGCACAAAACTTTGTTGACACCTTGAATGACGAGGTAGTAGAAGGGTTTGTGGTACACTTAACAGATAGAGATGCAATCATCGATATCAATGCAAAAAGTGAAGGCGTAATTTCACTTAACGAATTCCGTTACAACCCAAATCTCAAAGTTGGTGACAAGGTAGAAGTTTTGATTGATGTGCGTGAAGACGCTACAGGTCAACTCGTTTTATCACACCGTAAAGCGCGTACGATCAAAGCATGGGATCGCGTTAACGCTGCCCATGACGATGGTTTAGTGGTCAATGGATTTGTTAAGTGTCGTACCAAAGGAGGTATGATTGTAGACGTATTTGGTATTGAGGCATTCTTGCCAGGATCACAAATTGATGTGAAGCCAATTCGTGATTACGATATCTATGTTGGTAAGACTATGGAATTCAAAGTGGTTAAAATCAACCATGAGTTCAAGAACGTAGTTGTTTCTCATAAAGCGCTTATCGAAGCAGATATCGAAGAACAAAAGAAAGAAATCATCGGTCAACTAGAAAAAGGTCAAGTCCTAGAGGGTGTGGTTAAAAACGTCACCTCTTATGGCGTATTTGTTGATCTTGGTGGCGTTGATGGATTGGTACACATTACAGACCTATCATGGTCGCGTATCAACCACCCAAGTGAAATCGTGGAGCTTGATCAAAAACTCAACGTGGTTATCTTGGACTTTGATGAAGATAAAACAAGAATCCAATTGGGTATGAAGCAGTTAAGCGCGCACCCATGGGAAGCTCTTGGTGATGAACTAAAAGTAGGGAACCATGTTAAAGGAAAAGTTGTTGTAATCGCTGATTACGGTGCTTTTGTAGAGGTTGCTGAAGGAGTAGAAGGATTGGTTCACGTAAGTGAAATGTCTTGGTCTACACATTTGCGCAGTGCCCAAGACTTTGTAAACGTGGGTGATCAGGTAGAAGCTGTTGTCTTAACTCTTGACCGCGAAGAGCGCAAAATGTCTTTAGGGATTAAGCAATTGACTCCAGATCCATGGACGGATATTACCAAAAAGTACCCTGTAGGTTCTACGCACAAAGGAATTGTGCGCAACTTCACCAACTTTGGTGTATTTGTAGAGCTTGAAGAAGGTATTGATGGATTGATTTACATCAGTGATCTTTCTTGGACTAAGAAAGTAAAGCATCCAAGTGAATTTACTTCAATCGGTGAAAAGCTCGAGGTTGTCGTTCTTGAATTGGATGTCGATGGTCGCAAATTAAGTCTAGGTCACAAACAAACTATGGATAACCCATGGGATAAGTATGAGGCTGAGTTTGGTTTAGGAACTAAACACACCACCAAAATCGACGAAATGGTAGATAAAGGTGCGGTGATTAACTTTAATGATGACATTACAGCATTTGTTCCTAAGCGTCATTTGGCGAAAGAAGACGGCACTATGCTAAAAGCAGGAGAAGAAGCAGAATTTGTCATTATTGAGTTCAATAAGGACTTCAAGAAGGTCGTTGCTTCTCATATGTCGATTCACAAAGAAGAAGAGGCTAAGATTGTCAAAAAAGCGGCTAAAGCTGCTGCCCAGCAAGCGGAAGAATCAAAGCCAACTTTGGGGGATGCCAATGCTAAGCTTCAAGAAATTAAGGATAAAATGGAAGGTAAAGGTCAGTAATGATCTAAGTCATCTGTACTTAATACAAAACCCGGTAGCTGCGCTACCGGGTTTTTTTATTGTTTCCATTTTCCCAATTCAAGGGCTAAATCAGCGGATAATTATTCAGTTTAATAGGGATCTAATTCCCCTGAGTCTCAACTGGCAATTTGAGATTATATCGGATTATAGGCCAAAATTATCCAAAAACGCTTAAATTTGACCCCTGAATCCGATTCAGATCTTTTCACATGAGCCAAAAAGTGCTATTAAACGCTACGGAAATCCAGATCGCACTACATCGTTTGGCCTGTCAACTTATTGAAAATCATAACAATTTTGAACATACTGTGCTCGTTGGGTTACAGCCCAGAGGTGTGTACTTAGCAGAACGCATTAAGGCGTTACTTGTTGATGAGTATGGAATAAAAGACGTGCCCCTAGGCTATTTGGACATCACTTTTTTTAGAGATGACTTTCGCCGCTCTGAAAAGCCTTTGGAAGCCAACAAGACACAGATTGATTTTATTGTAGAGGGTAAAAAAGTGGTATTTATCGATGATGTCTTGTTTACGGGACGAAGTATCCGATCCGCCCTTACCGCAATTCAAAGTTTTGGTCGCCCAGAAGAAATTGAACTTTTGGTGTTGATTGATCGTCGATTTAGCCGCCATTTGCCAATTCAACCTGATTATCGAGGACGACAAGTCGATGCGATTAATGGTGAAAAAGTTTTAGTACGCTGGGAAGAAAAGGATGGAGAAGACGCAGTTTATTTAGTGGAACAATAATCTATGAAGGAATTAAGTGTATCGCATTTACTCGGCATTAAATACCTCACCACTGAGGATATTGAATTGATCTTTGAAACTGCTGATCATTTTAAAGAGGTTATTAATCGTCCCATCAAAAAAGTTCCTTCGCTTCGGGACATTACCATAGCCAATTTATTTTTTGAAAATAGCACGCGCACGAGATTATCCTTTGAACTGGCCGAAAAACGACTTTCGGCTGATGTGGTGAATTTCTCTGCAGCCTCCTCATCAGTAAAAAAAGGGGAGACCTTGATCGATACGGTAAACAATATCTTGGCCATGAAAGTGGATATGGTGGTGATGCGCCATCCGAACCCTGGCGCGGGAATATTTCTGTCTAAGCATGTCAATGCTCGGATTGTCAATGCCGGTGACGGAGCCCATGAGCACCCCACACAAGCCTTGCTCGATGCCTATTCGATTCGTGAATCGCTCGGCTCGGTGGCGGGTAAAAAAGTGGCCATAGTCGGTGATATTTTGCATTCTCGTGTGGCTTTATCCAATATTTTTGCCCTTAAAAAACTGGGGGCAGAGGTAAAACTTTGTGGTCCTAAAACCTTAATTCCAAAACATATTGAGTCTCTGGGAGTGAGCTATGAACCTTCATTAGAGAAAACGATTCAATGGTGTGATGCGGTAAATATGCTCAGGGTACAGAATGAACGAATGTCCATGAGTTATTTCCCAACAACACGCGAATATGCGCAGCAGTATGGCTTGACTTTAGATCATTTAAAGGCTTTGGACAAACAAATAATTGTGATGCACCCGGGACCAATCAATCGTGGCGTTGAAATTACCAGTGCGGTTGCAGACCACCCACAAGCGATAATACTGGATCAGGTACAAAACGGAGTGGCTATTCGCATGGCTGTTATTTACTTACTTGCGGCTAAGATCAAATAGATGGAGTTTTCGGTAAAAAACCAGGTCGTTTTCATCGGTAAAATATCCGATCAAGTTGATGATTTAGCAAAACAGCTTCTGGACAATAAGGCGCACTGGCAAGATTACCATGTGATTTTGGATTGTCAAGAGTGTTCTTGGTCATCAGAGTCGGTTTACCAGGCTGTGCGGCCAATATTTCGTGATCACAAGGCACAGCAAAAATCTTTTGTACTCGTAGATAAGGTGGATCGATTAAAAAATTATCCGGAAGACCTTTCCGCAGCACCGACCCAAGAGGAAGCTTTTGATCTTATAGAAATGGAGGAGATCGAGCGGGATTTAGGGTTTTAATTATGGGTCTGCGTTTGCATATATTGGGATGCCACTCGGCAACACCAAAAGCAAATGCGCAACCAAGCGCTCAGCTCCTTGAATTGGATGGGCATATGTATTTGATTGATTGCGGGGAGGGCACACAAGTCGCACTGCGCAAAAACAAAATCAAATTTGCCCGAATCAAGCAGATCTTTATTTCTCACTTACACGGCGATCATTATTTTGGATTATTTGGTCTGATTGCCACATTCAATCTTTTAGGGCGGAGTGAGCCGTTGGATATATTCGGCCCAAAGGGTTTAAAAGAAATCGTGTTGTTATCCCTGAAATTGGGAGGAACATGGACTAAATTCCCCCTACATTTTCACGAATTAAATCAGAAAGAGAGTGTATTAATTCATGAAGATCAAATCGTTACGGTTAAAACTTTACCACTAGATCATCGTGTATACACTAATGGATTTTTATTCACACAAAAACCTAAATTGCGCCCCTTGAATGCCCAAGCCGCTCTGGCTCTTAAGGTTCCCTCGGCTTATTTCAATAAAGCTAAGCAAGGCCAGTGGGTTCAGGATGAATTAGGCAAGCCCGTGGATTTTAGGGCCATCACCCTAGATCCTCCCGAGCCGATTACGTATGCTTATTGCAGTGACACGGCGTTTTATCCTCCTTTGGCAGATTTAATTCGCGGAGTGCGTTTATTGTATCACGAAAGCACATTTTTAAGTCAGCATGAGCATTTGTGCGCCACCACCAAACACAGCAGTGCCAGACAAGCCGCAGAGATGGCGGTCACCGCTGGAGTAAAATTTTTATTGCTTGGGCATTACTCGGGGCGTTATAAGGATTTGGCGGACTTTAAAAGCGAGGCGAGCGGGGTATTTGCGCGAACTTATTTGGCGCGTGAAAATGCCCTATTTACTTTGGATGACGGGAGCCAAATAGAATTAACTGAAATTTAATTAGGCGTCTCTACAAACTGTTTAAAATCTCGTAAATTGCAAGGAAATAAGGGTATGTCACAAAATCTTCATCATTATCGAAAGTCCTATCAGAAGGGAGCTTTGCGCAAACAAGATGCCGCGGCGGATCCCTTTGATCAATTTACACTTTGGTTTGAGGCGCTTAAGGCCCTAGAATTAGATATTGAGATTAACGCCATGCATTGCACGACTTTAGATGCAGATGGATTTCCCAGAACTCGAGTGGTTCTCTTAAAAAGTTTTGATCGTCAAGGCTTTCAGTTTTTTACCAATTACAACAGTCAAAAGGGTCAAGATATCGCGCGACACCCAAAAGTATCGCTATCTTTTTTTTGGCCAGATATTGAGCGCCAAGTCCACATAAAGGGCACGGCTGAACGGCTGACCAAAGAGGAATCTGACGCCTACTTTGCGGTACGCCCTCGGGGAAGTCAGATTGGGGCCCATGTGAGTGATCAAAGTAGTGTTATTGAATCGCGGGACTATCTTGAGCAAAGACTCGCGGATATTGAAGCCTTATATCAAAACAGCGAAATACCGCGTCCAGATCATTGGGGTGGTTTTAGAGTAATTCCAGAGCACTATGAGTTTTGGCAGGGAAGAGAAAATCGCTTGCATGATCGATTGCGCTACACCCCCCGTACACGTGCCTCTTGGATTATTGAGCGATTAGCCCCTTAAGCCTTATGAAGCGGACTATTTACTTTTTAAGACATGCCAAATCCTCTTGGGAGACAAACGTAGAGGATTTACAAAGACCCCTAAATTCTCGGGGAAAAAAGGACGCCTTGTTGATGTCTAATTTTGCTGAAAAACAACTTAAACGCCCAGATTTTGTGGGGGTAAGTACCGCAATGCGTACGCGTCAAACGGCAGAATATTTTTTAACCGCCTTTAACGTGCAAGACGCGCATGTAGTTCATGATCCAGCCTTGTATGATTTTTCAGGGGAATCCGTAATGAAATTTATTAAGTCGATAGACCAGAGCAATAAAATTGTAATGCTGGTCGGGCATAACCATGCGTTTACCGCTTTGGTTAATATGCTGGGAAGTAAAAGTATCGACCACGTGCCGACTTGTGGCATGACCATTATCGACTTTGACTGCGATAGTTGGCAAAATATTACAAGAGGATTAACAAGAGAAACCATATTTCCTAGAGACTTTAAATGATGATGACTGAGTCAAAAAAATCCTATGATCGATTTATTAATCGTGACTTAAGTTGGTTACAATTCAATGCTCGTGTATTGCAAGAAGCCAAGGACCCCTCGGTTCCCCTTATTGAACGGTTACGGTTTTTGGGCATATTCTCGAACAACTTAGATGAGTTCTTTAAGGTGCGATACGCCACGATTAAACGCATTGTGGAAGCCGGTAAGCTGGGACGGAATGAGCTAGGCGGTATGGCGGCCAAAGAATTACAAGAAGAAATAACCCAAACCGTGATTAGCCAACAGCAGTTGAGTTTGGATATTTTGGGTGGTATTGAAAAAGAGCTCAGTAAAGAGGGGATACATATCATCAATGAACATCAAATCACTGAGGAACAGAGTGTTTTTATTACGGATTACTTTCTTCGTGAAGTTAGTCCTGCACTGGTGACCATAATTTTGACTGGACTGGAAACCTTTCCAGCGCTCAAAGACAGTGCGGCATATTTAGCCGTGCGCATGGAGTTGAATGAGGTAAACCAAGAGACTCAAGACAAGCCCAGCCCGGTGAATTACGCTTTGATAGAAATCCCCAAAGTCATCGACCGCTTTGTTGTTCTGCCCGAGAAAAACGGCCAGAAATACATCATTTTGTTAGACGATTTAATTCGTCATTGTCTTGGGATCATCTTCAGTATTTTCGCCTACAAAGAGATCTCTGCTTTCATGATAAAAATTACGCGTGATGCAGAATTGGATATTGATTCTGATTTGAGTCGCAGTTTTTTGGAAAAAATATCTAAGAGTGTCGCCAGAAGAAGCGCAGGGGATCCCGTGCGCTTTGTTTATGATCGAGAGATAGATCCTGAAATGTTGGCTTTTTTGATGGAAAAAATGAACATCGAAAGTACCGATAGTGTTATTCCAGGAGGGCGATATCACAATAGACGTGATTATATGAAGTTTCCGAGTCTTGGTCGTCAAGATTTACTTTATGAAGTCAAGGTTCCTTTGCGCATAAAAGGACTGAGTTTTGAAGGCAGTCTGTTGGCTAAAATTGCCAAAAAAGATTATTTACTCCATGCGCCTTATCAGAGTTTTAGATATGTGGTAAAGTTTCTTCGCGAGGCCGCCTTGGATCCACAAGTACAATCAATCAAAATTACGATTTATCGATTAGCCGAAGTGTCTCATATCGCGAGTTCCTTAATAAATGCCGCGAAAAATGGTAAAGACGTCGTGGTTCAAATTGAATTGCGGGCTCGATTCGACGAGGTGGCCAATATTCATTATGCCGAACAAATGCAGGAAGAAGGCGTGCGTATGATTTTTGGGGTAAAAGGGCTAAAAGTCCATTGTAAGGCATGCGTTATTGAACGTCTCGAGGCCGGTAAAATCAAGCGATACTCCTTTTTGAGCTCAGGTAATTTTAATGAAAGCACAGCCCGTATTTACACAGATTATACCTTATTCACGGCCAATGAAGGCATCGCAAAAGAGATCAATAAGGTATTTAATTTCTTTGACGTCAATTACCGGGTAAAAACCTATAAACATTTAGTGGTGTCTCCACATTATACCCGCGGCGTTTGGGAGCGTTTAATTGACAATGAGGTCATAAATAAGAGGGAAGGTAAAGCCGCAGGAATTCAATTAAAGCTCAATAGTTTAAGTGATTACCGCATGATTGATAAATTATATGAGGCGAGTCAAGCCGGAGTCTCTA
>Ga0206131_10007338_pt1 | contig 11082 bp, 7 predicted proteins | sample Helgoland_Spring_FD_148636 | JGI IMG/M metagenome (GOLD analysis project Ga0206131, IMG submission 148636) | Pelagic subsurface seawater microbial communities from Kabeltonne, Helgoland, North Sea - Helgoland_Spring_Bloom_20160517_1 | ecosystem: Environmental > Aquatic > Marine > Epipelagic ... | reverse complement strand
GGCATCAAAGTTTGTTTTTCTCGACATTTTTGCGCGATAAATGAAAGTAATTTGATACCTTGTCCTCTCATGACAATATAATCAACAGGGACACTACAAATATTTGCTTCTTCCACCATACCCGTCCAGATATCTAATTTTCGAAATAAATGATGAACTAGGTTACAATCCTGAAAACAGTATTGCGCAATAACTTTCTTATCATGACTAGTTCCTGTATCGGAAAATGCCTGAAATAAATCAGCAACAGTAACATCATCCTTGCCCAATCCCCATCTTAATTTGATTTTTTCTTTTAAATCAATTAAACCTTCAATTATATAGGTCCCATCATTATTAATTTCAATAACACGAAATTTTTTCCCATCCATATAACTATCGTTTGAGTGACCAATGATTTCAAAACACACATAATTATCTTTTTGAAGACCCATTAAATTTTTGCTGAAAATAACGGTTTCATTTTTTTTTTTATTTGGTTCACATTTAACTACTGAATCGCCAATAAAATGCGAACCAACATCTTGTAATTTATATGATCCAAGATTTACTGTTTTACGAAAATGATTATATAAATCTACCTGAACAGTCCCGTCCATCTCAATAAAGGTTAAATTATGCGTTCCACTCGCAATTTTAATGGATTTTTCACGTTTAATTCCATTTTCGCCATTATTGCGTGATAATTTCATAAACTCCTCTTTACAATTGGTTTCTTCAGCTCTTTCATACATAAACTTCCAATCAAAACCAAAGATATTATATCCAATAATCACATGAGGTTTTTCTCGTTTTATCATGTTAGTCCATGATTTTAGTAACTCGCCTTCGTCATCGTAGCATTCAATATCGCATTTTGAATTTTCCATTTTCACCTCATCGCATTTACCCAAACAAACGCCATGGTTGTAATATGGCGTTGAATCTCCAACATTCATAAATGTAGAACCGATAAATGTAACTGGGTCACCTTGTAGAGGAAATAAATTATATTTACAACCTTTAACCCATTCTAAAGCTTCGTCAATGATTTCTAATTTTTTTAATTTATCTATTTTGTCATTGTTTAAATATTGCAAAAGTGTCAGATTTTTAATATAATTTTTATAATCGAGTATATCATTAAAATCTTCATCTTCGTTACAGTCATCGTTGCTAGTATATTTATTTAGTCTTTCATTTCTTTTAATAGCAGGTCGCTTAGTATCAACAATGACTTTATACAATGTTTCTTTGAGAAACGGGGCAAATTTTTCTAATATCCTGTCTTTTGTAATATTTTTCCATTTTGGAAAAACATGGTTTATTTCTTCAATATTGTCGAATTTAAAGGCTGTTAAAAGCATTCTCTGAAGTAAAATATTTTGTTCGTTTTTTGTTTTTTTTTTAATAGACGATTTATTTTTATACCAATAATTAATAACATCGCTCACCCATTTTCGATAATGTTTTTTGGCTACTGGAAAATCACCGTGGCTCGAACCAGCCTCTATATCAAAACTCATGACCTTAACAGGCACTCCAATTTCCTTATTTGGTAATGGTTTTATATCACTTGAATTTACAGTATATTCGTAATCGCAATTTGTGGATGTTTGACGATTTGCCGAATTTATATCAATTTCAATCCATCCAGAAGGACTTATCTCTTGAATATGAAAATATCTCAATAATGGTGGTAATTTGGCTTCGTAAAGTTCGGTTTCGCAGCCAAAAATTTTATATTTTCTTAAAACATCGCGCGATCCAAATTGTGAGTAACGATCTTTTACTCTGTACATCCAGAATTCTTTTATTTTATACATGGCCGATGTATTTCTAAATTTAATTAATACAAAATGATATTCGCGACCTTTGTCAAAGCCATATAATTTTTTTCTTTTAATAATTTTGCTCGATAAAATGTCCTTTTCTACATAACATTTGTAATCTTCTTGATTTCTCAAAATATAATCTTCTTTTGTTTCTTTTACACCGTCTTCGGTATTTTCCAAAGAAGGATTTATAAATTGTCGTCGCCCTTTTGTAAATTCGTCGTAGTTTTTTCCTAACTCATCAATTCTAAGTTTTTTTTTTAATTCTTTTATAAAAAGTTTTTTTTTGGACACGCCCCAATTATCGGCAACTTTAATATAAAAGAATGGACGAAACCCTTTTACTTTTATAGAATATGATTTACCTTGTTCATCAATGCCAAACATTTGAATCATAAATTCTCTTGTTTTGGAAATTTCATTTTTAAAATTAGATAATTTAAAACTTAATAATCGACATTGTGGATTTGTTGTCATTTTGTGAAGTTACTATTTATTTCAGTGATAACTTTAATTCAATTTTTAGAGCGTTAATTTAATTAAGTTTTTTATTATTATGAAATACTTAATCGCGAATTATGTGATAAATTAAATACAATTATGGAAAATATTAATATTTATTTAATATATAATGGGTAAAAGTGGAAAAAACGCAAAAGATAAACGCGCTGGAGGAAAAGGACAATCGTCACGGTTTTACGTTTTAAATGGAAAAAAAATTGCCGGTGGACAAGGTATTGGAAACAAATCGACTAACACGGGTTCTGCGGGATCGAATTTATCCAATATAAAAATTAGAACTGGGTCTTCTGGACTTGATTGTGTTTTAACTGGAGGAGCTTCTAGTATTAATGATTTGACCGATGCCTTAGTAGAAAGTAATAGTATTTATTTAGGCAATGATCCATCTAACACTACAAACACAGCTCAATATAATGTAGCTGTGGGAATAACCGCTTTAGACGTAATCACGACTGGTGATAAAAATGTTGCGGTGGGTCACGACGCGTTAACATTAAACACAACGGGTAGTGAAAATACAGCCAGTGGAAGTGGTGCGTTATATTCAAACACAACGGGGAATAAGAATACAGCCAGTGGAATAGAAACATTATATTCAAACACAACGGGGAGTCAGAATACAGCCAGTGGATTTAGGTCGTTATATTTAAATACAACGGGGGTAAATAATACAGCCAGTGGAATAGAAACATTATATTCAAACACAACGGGGAGTCAGAATACAGCCAGTGGATTTAGGTCGTTATATTTAAACACAACGGGGGGAAATAATACAGCCAGTGGAATAGAAACATTATATTCAAACACAACGGGGAATCATAATACAGCCAGTGGATTTCAGGCTTTATATGCAAACACAACTGGTGATAGTAATACAGCCAGTGGATTTAGGTCGTTATATTCAAACACAACGGGGAATTATAATACAGCCAGTGGAGATTCGGCGTTATATTCAAACACAACGGGGAGTCAGAATACAGCCAGTGGATATGAGGCATTACGAGCAAACACAACGGGTATTAATAATACGGCAATTGGGCATGGTGCGGATGTTGCGTTAAGCAATTTAACCAACGCAACAGCAATCGGATATAATGCGTCTGTGAATGGAAGCAATACAATTCGCTTAGGTAATACTTCTGTTTCTGTAATAGAAGGACAAGTCGCCTTTACCGCCGCCTCAGACAAAAGAATTAAAAAAAATATTATTGATGGTGACTTGGGCTTAGATTTCATTACAAAACTCAGACCAGTTAAGTACAACATGGTTAATCCTGCCGATTATCCTGAAGAATTATTGGAGAAACGTTTCAAGGGAGAAACACCTGATAAAAGACCCGAAGATAATTCTCGTGTATATGATGGTTTAATAGCACAAGAAGTAGAGGAAACCCTCAAAAAAATGAACAAAACGTGGTCTGGACATAATATTGGTGGTGGCGAAGGAAAACAACAATCACTTGCTTATAGTAGTTTAACGATGCCTTTAATTAAAGCGGTTCAACAACTTAATGATAGACTTATTACACAAGAGAGTGAAATCATTGAACTCAAAAAAATAATTCAAGAATTAAAAAAGTAATATTTAATAATTATTATCACTATATATTTTAGTAATGAAGTTCAAAGACTCATTTTTATCGGTAACCATAATATTAATATTTATTGGACTATATTTATTTAGCATAGTTGCGGTCGGGTTTAAAAAAATAGAAAAAGAGTGGCCAGAATATCGCTGTAACCCAGTAATGATGCCTTTTGCATCCTATTTTGGACATGACCCAGTAGAAAATTTTACACAATGTATTGGTTCTATCCAAAAAAATATGATGGGTTTTTTTCTACAACCTATTCATTTTATTATCAGTATGTTGGGCGATTTTGGCGGTGTTATCTCTGAAGCAATTCAAAAAATAAGAGAACTTCAGAATTTCATTAGAAACGGAATCACCGGAATTACGGGCGATATATTTGGAATTTTTATGAATATTTTAATACAATTTCAAAGATTAATAATGGGTATTAAAGATTTAATTATGAAGATTTTAGGAGCCGCAACCGTAATTATGTATTTAATCAATAGTCAAATGCTTTTAGGAGAAAGTATTTGGAAAGGTCCAATCGGTGGTGTTTTAAGAACGCTATGTTTTCACCCAGAAACACCACTTAAATTACAAGATAAAACAACAGTATCAATGAAAGATATTAAACTTGGTTCTATTTTAGAAAATGGCAGTAGAGTAAAAGCCATATTGAGAATAGAAGGTGGGAAAGAGCATCCTTTTTATAAAATATACAGCAAAAAATTAAAACGATATATTTATGTTACCGCTGAGCATCAAATACAAAACCCAGATACAAAAAAATTTATTTTTGTCCAAGACTACGATAAAGCTGAAAAAACGACTGAATTTTCAGAAGAATTAAGCTGTCTTGTTACAGATGACCATTTAATCCCCATCGGAGAGTTTACTTTCTGGGATTGGGAAGATTAAATTTAATTTATCAATAGATATTATCCCCTTTTACTATATATGGAAAATATCTATTCAGCCTTTTCACAATCCATTGATAAATTATACGATAAGGCCACTTATTTAGACAAATATGGTGGATCGGTTATAATAACCAGCGTAACTTTATTTGTGTTTTTTTTAATTTTTTCTTATTTTTATGTTCAAACAAAAATTAAACCAATTAAGGCGGATTGGATAAACCAACGTTGTAATCCTGCGGTTATTCCTTTTGCCGGTGTTATAAATGCCGGTGAAGGAGAGAGTAAAATAGAATATACAGCTAAAAATTTTTCCGAATGTACAACCAGTATATTAACACAAATAGTGGGTTTCTTTTTACAACCTATTCATTTTTTGACAAATTCGTTGGCTGAATTTTTTAAGGTATTAGGAGAAGCAATACAAAAAATCCGAGAATTATTTAATAAAGTAAGAAAAGCCATAATGAAGATCGTTGAAACAATTATGCACCGAATTACAAATGTATTGATACAAATGCAAGTTTTAACTATGAAAATTAAAACCGTTTTAGGAAAAACACAGGGTGTTTTAGCGGCTGGACTTTATACAACAATGGCTTCTTATTTGGCCATGAAGTCATTTTTTGGAGCAATGATAGAAATAATAATCGCGTTTTTAGTGATTTTAGCCGCAGCCGTGGTAGTGGCATGGATTTTTCCTTTTACATGGCCTTTCGCGACCGCCGCCACCGCATTTTTCATTGCCATCGCCGTTCCGACAGGCATAACAGCTGGTTGGTTGGGTCATATTTTAGAACTCACAACTAGTAACATTCCTAATACACCCGGTTGTTTTATCAAAGACACAAAAATAAAAATGTTTGATAAAAGCGAAAAAAAAATTATTGACATTCATTTAGGAGATAAATTAAGTGATGGTGGTTTTGTAACAGCAAAATTTAAAATTTTAAAACAAACCAAAAAACTATATAATTTAAATAATGTGATTGTTACTGGCTGTCATGACGTATATCACAACACATTGGGCTGGATAAAAGTTTCGGATTATCCTGATATTAAAGAAGTATCAGCGGATTTCACAGACCATGAATATGTATACTGCTTGAATACCACTTCAAAAATATTACCAATTAATAATGTGGTTTTTGCGGATTGGGACGAAGTTGATGAAGAGGATATAAAGACATTAAAAGAAGATTTCCCATTTTTTTCAAAAAAAAGCGATATCCATCAACATTTAGAAGGCGGGTTTAAAGGTGATACAATAGTTTATTTAGCAAATGGAAAATCGGTATCAATGAAAAACTTGAAAATAAATGACGTATTAGAAAATAATGAAAAAATTGTAGGTTTGGTGGAAATTGATTTAAAAAAATCACAAACTAAAACAAAGATTTATTGTTTTAATAGTAATGTAATTATAGGTGGTCCTAATTTAGCGATTGTTGATAAGTATTTAGGAAATTTCAATACTTTTGAAATGGGAAAAGAAGTATATATATCAGAAAATAAATTATATCATGTTTTAACTGATACCGGAAAAATTACAATATCCAACATTACCTTTTTAGATTATAACGGTGGCCTCGAACAATTATTATGGAATAATTAAGATATTAATTTTATCTATATAAAGTATATAAAATGGAAATGAAACTATTTGGTATTCGTTTTAGACTTGAGGTCGTAATTGCTTCATTATTAGTTGGTCTTATCATGGGAGGACATGTTTTATGTTCATGTGTCCACACCGAAACTGCTAAAAAAGTTGCCAAAAAAGCGGTCAAAGAAACAATGGAAAACATGGGTTCGCAAGTAAATTATGATATGAGTGATGGTGTCACTGGTTCATGGGGAGCTGGTAGAAAGGTTGGTTCAATCTCACAGCAATTAAATACTCATCAAGGCCCAAAAGTCCCTTTAGCACCTGGTCAGTTATTTTTCTTTGGGGAAAATGAATTTAAACCAGAATGCTGTGTGCCTCCATTTTCCGGTACAAGTAACAGCACGGGATGCGCATGTGTTACAGAAGAACAAGTTAATTATATCAGCAAACGAGGTGGAAACAACACTAGCAACCATGGGCTCTAAGAAGCTTTTAGAAAAAGCTTTACCAAAATAAGCTTTTAAAAAAAGCTTTACCAAAATAAGCTTTTTATTATAAATATTTAAAAATAAGCTTTTAAAAAAAGCTTTACCAAAATAAGCTTATTTAAAAGCTTATTCTAAAAGCTTATTTTTGGTAAAGCTTTTTTTAAAAGCTTTTTATTATAAATATTTAAAAATAATAATTACTATTATTAAATGTTTAATCGTGAAATACAAATTAATAAAAAAAAGTGTCACAAATGTGGAGATTTATTTGTCCCTACATACGGAGGGCGTTCAGAAAGGACATCCTGTAGAGTTCATAATTATGATGAAAATAATAAATGTATTTGTTGTGGTAAAGACCCGTCTATGAGTCATAATTGTTATCATAAAGTAAAGCAGCCAAAACAATGTACTATTCTTTAATAAGTAAATAAATTTGTAAATATTTTTATATTTTTACAATATATAATGACTTGTAGTGCATGTGGTGGAAGCTATCCTTCTAAGCAAAAACAACGACATATGTTAAACAAAAAAAGAAGAAATGTAACAAAAACGACAAATGTAGTAAAAAAAACAACGACTTCTGTTGTCAAACCGGCAGCAGCCGTTGTTAAACCTGTGGCCGCCGTTGTCGAACCAAAACCAACTGTTGTCAAAAAACCAACAACAGTTGTCAAACCAAAACGGACATGGAAACTAAAAAAGAAAACAAAAAAAAACAGCGTTTTTGCTTTGGGTGGATTGAGAAGATAATATCAAAATATCAAAAAAAAATATCAATATTTATCAAAAATATTGATATTATTTATTATTTATATCTGAAAATATTTATATTTTTTTATATTTAAATATACATTCCAAATGGAGTGTTATTTTTTGTTTCGCCTGTTTTGATTAATTTTTTTACTATTTCTTCTGTAACTGTTAATGGGAATGTTACTTCTAGAGATTGTTCTTTTTCAAATAAGTCTGATCCCGGTTTCATTAATCGATATAAATTTAACTTTGTATATATAATTTCCAAGCACCTTTTCAAATTACGAACACCTTTTTCTTTTTCAGTATATGTTTCAATAATAAAATGTAATGTTTCATCTTCGATAATAATATTGCCTTTTTCAAAATTAATATTTTTTTCTATTTTGGGGATCATATATTTTTGCGCAATAACAGTTTTTTGTGTTTTATCATAACCATCTGTATGAATCCTATACATTCTATCTTTTAAAATTGGATTTACCTTGTTTTCATCATTATAACTAAATATAAATAACGCTTGGCTTAAATCAAAATCCACATTTGCGAAATATTTATCATGAAATTTATCATTTTGCGTAGTATCAGTTAAATGTGTCAAAATACCAGCAATTTCTTCGCCTTTTGGTGTATCGGAGATTTTATCCAATTCATCCATAAATATTACAGGATTCATACATTTACTTTGAATCATAATATCTACAATTTTACCCCATGAACTCCCTTCATATGTGTAAGAATGTCCTTCTAAAAATGAACTATCAGTAGCGCCACCAAGAGCGAGAAACGCAAATGGTCTCTGTAAAATTTTACTAATACCTTCCTTTATTAATGTGGTTTTTCCTGTTCCCGGTGGACCTTTAATCGCTATGGCTGTACCAGTTGTAGATGGATTTGCGATCCATTGTCCAACATATTGTAGAATTTGCATTTTTGCGTCGTCTAAGCCATATACACAATCATCTAAAATTTGTTTTGCTTCTTCTAAAAATTTACTACAAACATCTGTCCCGTCGCTGATAGATATCGGCAGATTATATTTTTTTTCAAATGGAATTCTCATAAAAGCATCTACCCATTGTTTAATCTTATAATATTCTCCAGAACCTGGGTCCATGTGTGTCAAAGTATTAATTTTTTTCAAGGCTTGCGATTTAAATTGTACTGGAATATCAGATTCCAAAAGAGTTATTCTGTATGGTTTTTCTATTGTATAATATTCATTTACCTCTTTGAGTTTGCTAAGAATATTTTTTTGCTTGTCGAGTTCCATTGTCCCAAAATATTTAAAGTCATTTGTATCATTTTTTTCACGCAATAATTTTCTAAGTCTGATTACGTTTTTGGATTTTTCTTTTTTATCTTTTTCTGCCTGGAGTTTCAGTTTTTTTTCCTCATTTGCTTTTGACAATTCTTCAAAACGTTTAACCATGGCATCCGAACCCTTATTGTTTTTAATATCAACCAGTTCCCCCAATTCTTTTATCATATCATTATACTCTTCTTCTTTTGATACTGATTTAATATATTTTCCCTTAATATCTTTTAAACGCTCATATGTATTATCCTCTAATTTGATATCATAATTTCCATTTTCACGGACTTTTAAAATATTTCCTTTATAAAAAGTATCCCATTCTTTTAGTTTTACTTTTATTTTTTCTTTTTTCTGAAATTTTTCGGTTTTTGAAGATTTTTTTTCTTCTTCGTCATCCGTATCACTAAGCGAATCTTCTAAATAATCTTCATTTCCATTAACAGTGAAAACAATATTGTATTTCATATTTTGCATACCTAGTTTATCTAAAGCGTCCCCTTCCATATTTTCTCTATCTTCTAAAAGCCCTTCCGCAATTAATTGCTTTTCATAAGTATTCATTGCGTCTAAAAACTTCTCTTCATCATCTAACATATCCGAGGCAGTTTTTTTTTTATCTTGTGATTTCTTTTGTTTTTTCATATTTTCGACATCTTCACCATCATCACTTTCCGAATCGCTTAATTTTTTTCTCATTTTTTTTATTTTTTTATTAGACCGTTTTGTTTTATTGGAATGTTTAGACCTTTTTGTTTTATCAGATATTTTAGACCTTTTTGTTTTATCAGATATTTTAGGACTTTTATTATTTTTTTTAGGTGTTTTCGATTTAACATTTTTTTGTTTGTTGCGAAGTTTATCTATTTTTTTTTCTAATTGATTTAACCGATCTTGTCCACTTTTAGATGGGAATATTTTTTGCATAAATTTTTGAAGTTCCAATACATTCATATCATCATCACTTTGAAGTTCTACAACATCCATATCATCATTTCCTTCTTCAATATTATCTTCATCAACTTCCGATTCGGAGGATGAATCGTGTAATTGATTTACAGGAGTATCAAACTCGGGAACCCAATCACTATCATCGCTGTCTGAACTAACTTGTTTATATTTAACAGGTTTTTTTTTCCTAAGATCATATTTCTTTTTCGGAGAAGTCTCGATTTTTTCATTTTTTTCGGAATCCATCTTTGTCATTATAGATAGTTATAGATATTTTTTAAAATCAATTTTTTATAAATATTATAATAAAGTTATTTGGAAATAATAAAATACTTAATTTATTAATAAAATTGAAAACAATCTAAAAATATTACATATTATATAAGAATGACCGATCAAAAATTTACTATGACGCCATCCAGGGTTATTGGGATTCAGTTTAGTATTTTATCACCTGAAGAAATTAGAAAATCTTCGGTTGCTGAAATAACTAGCCGTGACACATATATTAATAATAAACCTGTTATTGGTGGATTATTTGATCCTAGAATGGGTATTTCAGACCCTGGATTAATTTGTCCAACTGATGGTTTAAATTATATGCAAACGCCTGGATATTTCGGACATGTTGAATTAGCTAGACCGGTATTTTATATTCAATACTTAAATACAATTATTAAAATTCTCAGATGTCTTTGTATTAAATGTAGCAAGATTTTAATTGATAAAGAAAAATATGCCAATATTTTACACTCCGACAACAGGAAACGCTGGCAGCAAATATTTTCAATTGCTAGTAAAATTAAGAGATGTGGTGAATGTACCCAAGACGGCTGTGGTTGCAAACAGCCTAAAAAAATATACAAAGAAGGTTTGGCTACAATATTTGCTGAATGGGAAGATTTAGAAACAAATGAAGACGGTTCTACCCAAAATGTAACTATGAAACTTACTCCTGAAGTTGTTTTAAAATTATTCAGACGCATTTCTGACGATGATGTTAAATTTATGGGTTTTAGTTCAACATGGTCAAGACCCGATTGGATGGTCTGTCAAGTTTTGGCAATCCCACCTCCAGCGGTAAGACCATCCGTAAAACACGACGCCCAACAAAGATCAGAAGACGATAT
>Ga0206131_10007336_pt1 | contig 11085 bp, 8 predicted proteins | sample Helgoland_Spring_FD_148636 | JGI IMG/M metagenome (GOLD analysis project Ga0206131, IMG submission 148636) | Pelagic subsurface seawater microbial communities from Kabeltonne, Helgoland, North Sea - Helgoland_Spring_Bloom_20160517_1 | ecosystem: Environmental > Aquatic > Marine > Epipelagic ... | reverse complement strand
GTTGCATCATTATTAAAGCAACCATCGTTCGCATAAAACAAATTAGAATCACAATGTTCAGTTGAGCTTAATGCCATTACATTCTGAAAATCAGAACCACATAAAGAAAATCGCCAAACACCACTTTTTGGAATATCAACCGTAAGTTTATGAACAAGTCCCTTTGCTAAATCTGGGCAAAGCACTGTATTAGAATAGGTGTAGGTTGTAATCCTTTCTGCAGTGCCATCTCCATTGAAATCCTGCTCATACCTTATTCGATTTCCATTGGCATCATAGATATAGGTGTAAATCCAGTTTACAGTGCCATCTGCATCTGTATCATACTCCCGCCTTGTTTGATTTCCATTGACATCATAGGTATAGGTGGAAATCTCATCTACATAGCCATCTCCTTCGTTATCATTCTCAACCCTTATTTGATTTCCATTGGAATCATAGGTATAGGTGGTAATTCTGTCTACAGTGCCATCTCCATCGCTATCATACTCCTGCCTTGTTTCATTTCCATTGGCATCATAGGTATAGGTGGAAATCCTATCTGCAGTGCCATTTCCATCGAAATCCTGCTCAAACTTTGTTTCATTTCCATTGGCATCATAGGTATAGGTGGAAATCCTATCTGCAGTGCCATCTCCATTGAAATCCTGCTCATACCTTGTTAGATTTCCATTGGAATCATAGGTATAGGTGGTAATTGCGTCTACAGTGCCATCTCCATAGTTATCATACTCCTGCTTTGTTTGATTTCCATTGGAATCATAGGTATAGCTGTAAATTCTGTCTGCAGTGCCATCTCCATCTCTATCCTCCTCCTGCCTTGTTAGATTTCCATTGGAATCATAGGTATAGGTGGTAATTATGTCTACAGTGCCATTTCCATCTCCATCATACTCCTCCTTTGCTTCATTTCCATTGGCATCATAGGTATAGCTGTAAAACCTGTCTGCAGTGCCATTTCCATCGAAATCCTGCTCATACCTTGTTCTATTTCCATTGGCATCATAGGTAGTGGTGTTAATCTCTTCTGCAGTGCCATCTCCATCTCTATCATACTCCTCCATTGTTCTATTTCCATCTAAGGAACTTACTGTGTTGAAATTAAATGTTCCAGGGGCATTGATTGAATTTTGAGCCGATTGTGCCTCTAAAACATATGTATTAATGAATGAGAAATAAGCAATGAATGAGAGTATTGTGTATTTGAGCATAGGCAAAGATAGTATAGTGCAGCTTTGCTTTCATTATATGGAGTAAGCGTTGATAATCTTAGAAATAATCAGATTTTCCATATTTACCCCAACCCGGCCTCAGATGAGTTAAATATTAAAATTGAATCAAACCTTTTAGGCTCTCAATTCAGAATTGTTAATACCTTAGGGCAAGAAGTAAGAAAAGGTGAACTATCTAATTTGAACTCTACCATTGATGTAAGTAAGCTGCCAAAAGGAAGCTATAACATGCTTATTGGTACTGAAAATTACTCGCATCCATTTTTGATTGAATAGGGTTTTAATAAGGTATTCTTAAATACTGATGTTTTTCTTCGCTCCTTTCTATTGAGCGGACAAATCCCGGACGACTCTTGTAAAGAGTTTAAGGGGTAGGTGAATACACCTTAGGTCCAATATAATCATCCCACATGAAAGGAATTATTTTTTCAACTGACCGTGTGTGTGAGAAAGGGAACAGGCGGTTTGCACAACGTTTTAAACCCAGTTTAGTAAATCCCACGGGGGTCAATTATAGGGTTTTGCGACTTGTTGCACCTTTAAACATCAATCTTATAGACCAAACCCCACCCCTACTTGGAGTCGCAAAGCTGTAAAAAAATGACTTTTGGAAAACCACTCACGATTCAACCCGGAGTATTATTTATATACTATATTTGTTTATAGATTTTAGTCAAGTGCGAGCGTGAGACCAACCACACATTTTTGCGTTTGGTTTTTACCTACCCACAAAGCCTAAACAGAAAACCAAAAGAGCAAAAATAGCCAACACAAAAAATTAAGAATAACACGACTGAATTTAAGATTAAAACGTAACTTATAAATTACAATAATAAAAAAATCTGCAAGAGAAAAAAGTGACGATTAACGAAGTCTATAGAAAAGGAGAAATAGAAGTTAGGTCCTTCAATATCTGTATTAACGCTGGATTAAATTCTCTTGAAGATTTAAAAATCTTCTTTAAAAAAAATGGCACATTCAAAAAGTTACGAAACTGTGGTAACAAATCAAATAAAGAGTTAATTGCAATATGCTATAAATATCAATTGCTTGATAGTGATCAGTTGTTAACTCATGGAAATACTAACGCTGTTGATTTAAATGCTTTACAAATCACAACAGACAATTTCTTAAAAGCTGTAAAAGATGGTGTAATCACAGAAGAAGAATACGCCAAAACAATTGAAGAAAAAGACGAAGAAAAAATACTTGAAATAATAATTTTTGAATTAACGAACATACAAAGAGAAGTAATAAATAGTTTCATCCTTTTAAATACTAAAAGCTTATCAAACAGAGTAACGAAAGTTTTGTCGTATCAACTAGAAGATAATTTCAAGATTAAAAATTTTGCAGAAAAAATACTTTTAAATCCCAAAATAATTAATACTTGGAAAAACATTGGAGCAAAATCAATCCCTGAAGTTGGAACTTACCTATTGGTTATTAAAAATTTTATTTTTGAGGTTATTAGAACTAATGAAAATCAACTTATTGCATTGAAGAAGAACCTCTTAATCCGAAGAACTTTTTCAATCTCACATATTCCAAATAATATACTAGAAACTGAATCTATATTTTTATTTATAAAATTTTTATTGAAACAAAATGCTCTTTTCAATAAAACTAAAACTGCGTTAATAAAAAAAGCGTTTAAAATATACCAAAATCAGAAAGAATTAACTCTGGATGTCATAGCTGATGACTTAAACTTGACCTATGAAAGAATTAGACAAATAAGAAAAATTTGTCTTGAAGAATTATTTGATAAGCTACTTTTTATTACTAATTTCAATGACCATTTATTTCATAAATATTGCATAAATGTTGAATCAATGTATATTGAAATAAACACTAATATTTTAAACAAAATCAACCAATCAAATAACACAAATTTTTCTAGAGAATTTATCACTTTCATACTTTCAGCATACTTGAATGATAGTTTTTCCTTAGTTGGGAATTATGAAGATGTATTACAACCAAAATATTTTCATGCACGGAACAGACATAATTGGAAAAACTTCTATTTAATAGAAAAAGAATTATCCCTAGAATTTGATTTCATTTCTTTTACTAATGATATATCAAACAGAGTAAGCGATAGAATTGAGGAATCGTATTACTTTAATTTCAAAAGTTATTTATCAAAATTTCTATCAAAGAACAATATTGATGTTTTAGACTTGTTGTTCCCAATATGTGAGAAAATAATTAATGAAGAATTTGAATTACATCTAGATTTAGATGAAAATTTAATATTTATAAGAAAGACAAAAAGACAAGTACACGAATATGCTTATGAAGCACTTGAAAGTTTAGGAAAATCTTCAAAAGTCAAAGAAATTTTTGAAAAGGTAATAGAACTGCATCCAAATTATGACACTGCAGAAGAAAGGATTAGAGCTTCTATGAATAGAGCTAATGGATTTGTGCCTATTGGTAGAAAAAGCGTTTTTGGGTTAAAAAAATGGGAAAAGGAATTAGATGATTATAGAGGTGGAACAATACGAGATATTGTTGAAGAATATTTAATGCAATTTCCTAAACCAAAACATATATCAGATATTACTGAATATGTCAAAAAATATCGACCAAAAACATATAAAAGGAGTATATGGGATAATTTAAAAGGAGACAAGTCTGGTTTATACATATTTTTTAGAGATTCACATATAGGATTAACAACAAAGAAATATGATTCTGATTTTAAGAAAACATTAAAAGTAAAGAAAGGCGATAAGGAAACTTGGGAAGAATTAACTAAATTTGTTTTAAATAATCATAGACCACCTTCATCAATTAAAAAAGGTGAGGAATACTTATATCGGTTCCTTTACAAACAGCGTAAACTTTTTGATGAAAATGAACTTGACAGCAATGAAGAAATTAAATTTATCGAAGTTGCAAAAATTCTTCAGAATATAAAGTATGAAAATAAAAGAAACTAAGTTATTACAAAGCCAAATACTCAGAAAGATTTGCAATGACAAAGATGTCAATTTTGAATCAATTGAAACTCTGTTGGAATCTGTTCAAACGAAAAAACTGCTGAAAAGAAATAACTATCACCAGAAAAAAATTAATGATGTTATTGAAAAAGCTATCAAATGAAATTAACAAACTTAGAAATTAGTAATTTTAGGCAATATTACAATGCTGTAAATATTGACTTATCAACTAGATCCCACCAAAACATTGTATTAATTGGCGGTAGAAATGGTTATGGTAAAACAAATCTTTTGCTATCAATTGTTTGGTGTCTTTATGGAGAAAAAATTTCTCAAATTGATGACAACTTCAAAAAGGAAATTCAAAAAGAAAAAAACTATTCATCTTTTATGCAACAATCCATCAACTGGAGCGCGAAGAAAGAAAATAAAGATATCTTTTCGGTAAGTCTAGTTGTATCAGAAATTGAATTGCCAGAATTAAAGAAATTAAATTCAAATTCTGGAAGTGTTATTATTACTAGAACATTTAATGTTACTAGTATGAATGAAATACTTTCAATTTCAGACCCAAAGTCAAAAAAGGAATTATTTGATGATGAAGCTGATACAATTAATTTTATCAATGATTATATAATTCCAATAGATGCTGCAAAGTTCGTCTTCTTTGATGCAGAAAAAATATCTGAAATAGCCAATTTATCGATTAAAGAGGAAGGTAGTTTTATAAATGATGCATTAGGTAAGATATTAGGGCTAGATAAATATGACACATTAATTGAGGACATTGAATTTTACATCAATTCCTTGAAAAAGGAAGGTGCAACTAAAAACTTACAAGAGCTAATAGTTGATAGAGAAAAAACAATTGAACTCTCTAAAATAGAAATCGAAAAGCTTGAAGAGGAAAATGCTGAAAAACTCAAAGCTAGGGATGATTTAAAGAAAACCATAAGAGAATACGATAATCTTATATCACAACATAGCAAACAAGGGAATTCAATATTTGACAGAGAATCAATTCGAATTGAAATCGAAAAGCTAAAAACAAAGGAACTTGAACTATCTGATAGATTTAATGAATTAAGCGAGATAATACCATTAGCAATTTTAACTGGGAAACTTGAAGAAGTTAGCGAACATCTTAAAATTCAAGATGAAAATTCATTATCCCAAAATTCATCAAAAGAAAATTTTGAAAAAATCGAGAATTTTATTGAACTCCTTTTTAATAAACCACCTGAACCTGAAAATTCTGCTATGTCATTTAAGGATAAATTATTTTATTACGATAAGGCTAAGAATTTAGGTTCCGAATTGTTTGCTTCTAATGGCAATTATAAGGATTTAAAGTTTGAACATGATTTAAGTAATTCAGAAAAAAATTTAATTTCAGATGCATTGAATCTTATTAATTCTCAATCAAAAGATCTATTTGAAACTACTATTGAAGAATTTAATGAAGCACAAATTAAACTATCCGAATTTAACAATACATTAAGCAAAGTTGATGCAGATTTAGAGGATGAATTGATTTTAGAATATTCATCAAAAAAGGAAACAGCTGATTATAACATTACAGAAAATAATATAAGAATTGGTGAAAATAATCAGAAAATAGAGAAGTTACGAAATGATACTGTTCGTTCAAATCAACAACTTCTAAGTTTAGTAAAAAAGGTAGATATCACTGTCCAAAACAGGATTAAAATAAGAGAAAGTCAGAATTATATTGACGTCTTAAATACATTTCTTGAAGAACAGAAAAACAAGCACAAAGACAGTCTTGAAAAAACTATTTTAAGTGAGCTACAAAAATTAATGCACAAACTTGGAAGTGAAGAAAATAGCAGTAGGTTTATTGAAGATGTAAAAGTCACCATTCTAGCATCTGGCCAAGGAATGAAGATTACTCTTTTAGACCGAGATAATAATGAAATAAGGAAGGAAAGTTTATCTTCCGGCGAAAAACAAATTTATATTTCATGCTTAATAAAAGCGATTTTGAACGAATCTATACAAAGTTTACCAATATTTATCGATACACCACTTGGAAGACTTGATGAAGAACATAGAGATAATATTACCCAAAAATACTATCCTGATTTGTCAGAGCAAGTTGTATTATTTTCAACAAATAGTGAGATCACACCTAAACGCTATAAAGATATTTCTGAAAACATCGCGAAATCTTATTTATTATTTAATGATGGATCAAACACAAGTTTAAAAAACGGTTACTTTAATACTACGAGCAATGATTAGATTTAAAATAGATTCAGAAAGTACAGAATTATTAGATAGAATTGGAAGAATTTATAATTTTGAAAGAGACACAATCACAGGTAGAATTGCTTTGTCAATAAGTATTGAAAAAGGTCGTCTTTTTCACGAAAACGAAAACAAACTACCTCAAAACGGTAGAGAATATACACCAACAAGTAACATATTTGGTAGATTAGTAAATGACATTGACAATTTTACTCTTTATAAAACCATTGTCGATCAACATTATAATAAGGAGTTAACAGAAAGTGAATTTATTCAACTTTACAAACTTCATTTAAAAGATGGCCTTGAAATTTGGAATAACAAATTAAATAATAGCGACATTACCAAAGGAGAACATATTTCACTTTTATTAAAATCCATTAAAAAGGGATTAACATTGAGATCAAAAACTGTAAAAACTAGTTCTAATTCAAAGAAGTTTAATGTAAAAGAATTTAAAGATCTTTTAACATTCGAATTAGGAAAAACAGAAGAAGGTGAAAAAATTGAAATTAGAATTAATGATTTAAGAGAGTTTGATAATAGGAATATCGCAATTGCTGGAATGGCAGGTTCTGGAAAAACGCAATTAATGAAAGATATTTTATATCAAATTTCTAAAAACACAAATAATGAACTGAAGTTTATCTTCTTTGATTACAAAGGAGAAGGAAACCCAGAACAATTAAAGCCTTTTCTAAATGCTACAAAATGTGAATTTGTTGATATTGTAAATGATGGTGGTATTGATTTCAATCCATTTTTATCAATTAGTTTAGACGAAAGACAAAGACCTTTCCATATTAGAGCATTTGTTGACACAATAGCAACTTTTGTTCCTAGTGTTGGGATTGCACAACAACATACCCTAACGACTGTAATAACTGATTTATTCGATAGTAAAAATGGTTCTTATCCAACAATAAATGAACTATTTAAAAATTTAAAAGAGTATTACGAAGAAAATAACAGAAAACCCGATACATTATATGCAGGTATCCAAGATTTGACAACTAATATTTTTAATTGCAATCCTAACAATACGGATATTTTAGATAAAAGTTTATATCTCAATCTTCCACCAGCTTTGTCCGACACTTTGAGACAGTTAGTTGTGTTTTTACTTTTGAAATATTTCGATTCTTATTTTAGTTCTACAAATGATTGTGAACCTAAAGACCATATTTTCCCATTACGTTATGTAATTGTAATTGATGAAGCTCATATATACTTAAAAAATAAAAATGCTAGAAAGGCACTTGAAGCACTTTTGAGACTATTAAGGTCAAAAGGAGTAATAATTGTTATGCTTTCCCAAGGAGTTGAAGACTACAAAACGAAGGACTTTGATTTTGCTTCACAAGTAAAACTTCCTATTTGTTTGAATGTTCAAAATAAGGACTATAAAGCTATTAGTAATTTTGTTGGTACACCAAGCAGTAAATACAAATTGGAAACTGAAATCAAAAAACTTGAATCAGGGAAAGGACTTATAAATATTGGCGAACCAAAAATGATTGAATTAAGACAATGGTGGGAAACGAAAAAAGAAGAGAATATTTAAATTTGCAATAATCATTTTCATTTATTTTTCCAATGCATCTCTTTGCATCCTTGCCAAACTTTTTCTCACTAAAATATTTAGAACCTTTCTTTTGTGAATTTATATCTCGACCACAGGTTTTACATTCTCTTGTACTTATCTGAATAGGGCTATTGTTTTTCCTAGCTCTATGTGCTTCCACCCATAGCTTCAAACAGTTCTAGGGCATCTTTAATCGCAGAAATTTGCTTATTGCTTAGGGTTTTAATCTTGTAATACTGGCGACCAATTAGTTTCATCTTAACGTTTTTCGCATAGGCAATGTCCTTAATCATTTTCAAATCATCACCTTGCAATTCATCGTCTGACCATTCCCATATATTGCCTGACCCGTGATCTGTTTCTATACTACTTGGATAGAACTCAAAAGGAACTTGATCAACAGAAAATTGAACTTTCTTGAAAAACAACCAATCGTCTGCGTGATATTGTATTCTAAGCCTGAGGGTTAATGGTTGATTTTCTTTAACCGCAAAATAGCAGAAAACCCCATTTCGATTTAAGTATATAGGTGATGCTTTATGATATATCCATGTTAAACCTCTTGGATCAAACTCATCCTTTTTTATTCTAAATTTAGATATTAATCTTTTTATAACAGCGCTATCAATATTTGATACTGGGACTTGATCATCTGAATAAACATCAGTTCTAATACTGGTTAACTCCAATGTTAAATCACCTAAAGCGTCAGGGTTAATAGCAATTCCGTCTGAACTTAAAAGCCTGAATCGAATCGGCTCAGTAAATGATTCGCCTGCAATCTTTGCTACATCTTTATGAATCTTCTCTGAAAAAGTAAAGGTCCTGAAGGCTTTTAAATAAGCTAAAGTATCATTGAGAGCCTTAATTTTTTCAGGCTCAAGTTCCTCTGTGGTAACTTCATCAAATATGGATTTTTTATTTACAACCTCAATGTATTCGTAAGTTTTATTCTTGCTGCAAGCTATCAGTCCAATAGCCACTAAGAATGCAAATACTATTCTATTCATATAACAAATATAATTAAAAGAAAATAGTAGTTATTTGGCTTTTTTGATTCGATTAAAAGTTTACTCGTCAATATCTGATAAAGAAAACAGTATGAAATACTGCTGTATCACCTTTAAAGATGATAGCGGACATATAACTAATATTCCTCATCAATTTTAGTCTCTGACAGGAAAATCTTTTTTCCCATGTTTTAATCCTGCCTTAAATCCGCATTTATAATAGTTTTCACAGCCTGCAAGATAATTGGAATTATCAATATAAGGAGGAACCGCACAATCTGCATATTGATTCCCTATGTAATCCCTGTAGGCTTCACAATATCCATCGGCATATCCGTCATCAAAATCTTCAGATGGTTCATCCTTAACATGTATCCCATTAATTATTTTAACAGGTTCATATTGAACTAATGAGAAAGAACTCAGGATGAACATCAAGAGTAAGGCCATTAAAGAGTAAAATTTAAATTTCATGATACAAAATTAGTAACTTTGTTCAATGAGAGTAAAATTAGTAATTGTAATTATTGGCTTTTCATTTTTGGGATGCAATAATGTTGATCACTCACAAAAAATAGAACCTAAAGTAAATCTTGAGATTGCAGAAAAAATCAATTCTCTTTTTAAGTATTTTTTCATTTAATAATTTAATCTGTACCTATTTTATCATTTATTATGTCAATCTTTTCCTTTAAGTAGTCATTATCAGGTTTTAACTCAAACGCCTTTAGGTAGTTTTTCTTTGCGTCAATAAGGAGTTTATCTCGTTTCTCCTTATCGCCAGATTCTAATTGTCGTATTGCATACCCATACTCCAGTCTCGCAAAATCCTCGTAAAGTTGAAATTGCAGAGAGATATCCATTGGCTCCAGGGCAACTGCCTTTTGAAAATAGGTAATAGCAGAATCTATTTTACCACTGCTATAAGTGTATAAAGCTTTGCGCCAAAATGCATGAGTATTTGTTGAATCATACTTTAGAGCAAGGTTTATGGCTTTCTCTTCTTCATCGAAATTTTCCATTTCTCCATAGGAAGTTGATAAATTACTCAACAGGACTGACTTTTCTAAATCGCTATTTGTCATATCAATAGCTTTTTTAGCACTCATTATTGCAAGCTCTTCTTTGTCTTGTTGTGAATATATAGCCGCAAGTAAATTATAATTAAAAGGATCCTTGGGGTTTAGTGCCACTGCCTTTTTTGCATTGTTTAAAGCATCACCAATTCTATTTTCTTTATATCGACACCAACCTAACCTTCTATGGGCCGATCCATTAAGAGGGTCATATCTTAAAACTTCATCGTATGCTTCAATAGCGTCGAAAAACTTTCCATCATTGGAAAATTCTTCTCCAGCTTCGGAAATAATACCTGTCCAAATGACTCTCCATTGTCCATTCTCATTCAAAACAGTTCGATAAGAAAAAGAATTTTTAATAGTATCCTGATTATCTTTCCCAATATACATTCGCTGTATTTCGAAGTGTCGATATTTTGGGTTTTTTGAGTCGAATGGCAGCATTACAATATTTTGAGTTTTATAAGTATACTCCCCAAAATTTTCATCTAAGTAAAAGTTTAAATAGTCTTGTAGAGTCACAAATTCTTTGCACGTGTCAGCCAAAAGCTCATATTGCAACTCAAATTCATTATCGTCTCTGAGTGAATAATAATATTCAACGACTGAATTGGGATTTGAAAAATCCACCTGATCTGCACATGAGAATAGCAAGCAGCTTATTGCAGTAAAATATATTGTTCTTAAAGTCAGAGAAATCTTTTTCATTTAGTGTATAGTTTGAATTTTATTAAAGGACTCCTCGATTCAATGAGGTTTTACGAAGGTAAGAAGTTATATCGACAAGTCATTTTTGAGTATTGCTTTGCATAATAATCTTAGATTATTCCTTGCTCCTTTCTATTGAGAGGACAAATCCCGGACGACTCTTGTAAAGAGTTTAAGGGGCAGGTGGATACACCTTAGGTCCAATAAAATTATCCCACATCAAATGAATATTTCCAGTTTTGCACGTGT
>Ga0206131_10007332_pt1 | contig 11091 bp, 2 predicted proteins | sample Helgoland_Spring_FD_148636 | JGI IMG/M metagenome (GOLD analysis project Ga0206131, IMG submission 148636) | Pelagic subsurface seawater microbial communities from Kabeltonne, Helgoland, North Sea - Helgoland_Spring_Bloom_20160517_1 | ecosystem: Environmental > Aquatic > Marine > Epipelagic ... | reverse complement strand
CTGCTAATTGTGGTTCATCTACCATTTTTTCTTCCATAACTAATGAACCTAAATGAACTTCAGAATCATATGGGTCTTTATCTTTAGCTATACCAAAGTATTTCTTCATATGATACATAATTTCATCAATCATTGTTTGATAAGTTATTGTAACTTTACCATCTGCACTAATTGCTTTCATTAGAGCATTATCTGAGAAATATATTTTGTACATATCATCTTTTGTATTATCTGCACTGAATTTTAAAAATAGTTTATTATTATGTAATTCACTTAAACCAAAATTAGTAATAAACATATTATTATCATAAATTCTAGGGTCTTTGTTATAATTATATTCAGGTAAAGCAGGAACAAATTCTAAGTATAATCTATATCTTCTATTTTCAATTCTATCACTAACAATTCTATCTATAACTATTTTATTTCCATTATCATCTAAAACAAAATTACCATCATCATCTTTTTGATAAACTTGTTCAATTGTAGGAATTCTAAATCTAATATCTTTTTCAATAAAGTATTGTAAAGATTTATTAAGATATTGGTCACCATGAAGTAATGAAATATAACCTGTTAAAGCATCACGATAATAAACTTTATCAGCTATATTTTTCTTTAAAATTCTTTTACCTGGTTGATAGTAAACTTTAATAACTTCATTTAAAATTGGTACAAACTCAATTTTCATATAACCTTTATTGAAATAATCTGTTCTTTCTGAGAAATCCCATCTACTATTATAATCAGTATTTCCATCAATTGTATCTCTCATATCCATGATAATATAATTTCTACCAAATTCTAAATTTTCATTTTCTTTCTTCGTTTCAGTGGATTCATTATAAGGAGTATCATTATTAGCTTGTGTATCATAACTCATTAATATATCTCGATCAACAAGGTAGTGAATTTCAGCACCATCTGTTGTACTTTCTAAATAACTTTTAAATTGTTCAAATTGTTTTAATGGGTTACCATCTGCATCAGTACCTATATACTCTCCATCTTCTACAAAAGAATTAGGGAAATTATCTGGTAAGTCACGAGAATCAGTTGAACTATAAAAATCTTCTTGTAATTGTCTTTGAACATTATAGTTTAATCTAACAACTGGAATATAATAAGTTTTTTTTGTGATATCGCTTGGATCAGGAATAAATTGTTTGTTTAAAGGTATTGCAATATTAGATGTACTAGAATTTTCTAAAAAGGTGTTTCTAATTTTTACTAAATGATGATCTCTATTATTAAAATAAGAACCTGTTTCTGAAATATTAATAGTTTGGTCCATATGACCAGTTGGATCAAAACCAAATATTAAGTCATCTCTATCTTCTCTAATTTCTATTACAATTTGTCTTCTAATTTTTAAATCACCTGATTCACCTGTGTAATCATAAATTAAATGAAGTATAGAATTTAAATGTAAGTTAGTTTGTAGGGTAGCATCTTCAGGTTCTTCAGTTATATCACCATTTTCATTTGTAATTCTTCTTAACCTCCTTTCTATTCTTCCTTTAAACTCTTCTTTGATAATCATTAAATTCTTTGGTCTAATAAAATTAGTACCATTTTTACTATTTTTTCCAAATATTTCAATGTATTTATCTTGTTTTTGAGTATCATTTACTTCTTGTAATAATAGTTTTACTAAGATGGTAGTGAAAGCTTCTTTAGTAAGATTACCAGAAATTAAATTACCTTCATCATTAAGATAATCATCTCTCATTAAAAAGGTTGCTCTTTCTATAATATTACTATCTGTAGTATTTGCTGGAATTCTACTAATAAATGGCAGTTCATGGTCTAATTGATTTAATCTACTTCCTACATCTAAATTAGGTGAGTAAAGATTAGGTTCAAAGAATAATGGGTCATAAATATTCAAGAATGATTGATTTTCTTCACTAGGGTCTACAAGATTAGATATCTCAACAGAAAATTGTGTTGTATTACCTAAATGGTCTGATAATAATATGTATTGATTATTACCTTCTATAGATGCAAAACCTAAACCTCTAAAACCTGCTGGGCGAGAAGAATCTCCATTAATAATATAACTTACAATATCATCTAAAAACCCTGTTTTAGTTTCCCAGAAATACTCAGTATTTGATACAAAAACATCTAATTTAACGATATCAGTGATATCACTAGGTATATTAGCAGTAATGTTTTGATTAAAAGTAATTTCTAAAGTACTCGTATTAATATTTGTTACAGTAATAAATCCTGTTCTGTTACCAGAAGAATCTTCAAAGGTAACCGAAGTACCTGTTTTAAAATATTCTAAACCCGCGACTAATTTCATTTTAATTTTATTATTAGTAGAGGTTGTTTCAAATCCAGTAGCTGTATCTTTAAGATATTGTATTTTGTTAGATGCAGCACCTTTAGGTGCTCCAACTATTCTAATAGCTTTATTTACTGGAGCTCTAACACTAATAATTGGATAATAGAATTGTTTACCATCTACTTTAATATTACGAGATTCTAATTTTTTAAAAGATAAATCATTATTATCACCATCCATGAATCTATAACCAGTACCATCATTTAATCCATTAGATTCAGAAAATGGAATAGACACACCATCTTCTTCAAGTATAATTTGTCTAGCAGTATCATTCAATGGAGCTTGTTCTTCAGCTGATACTGTATAGATAAAATTAAATCTTTCAGACCAGTCATTTGCTGTTTTAGTATATTTATCAACCATACTAAGATAATTAATTTCAGCAATACCAGTTCCATTTGTTGGATGACTATAAACCGAAGTTAAATATAAATGAAGGTTATCAATTTCTGATAAGTAAGTATTGTGAAAAGTACCATTTGATCTATTTCTAATGTAAATCCATTTACTAGGTTCACATTTAACAGAGATATTAGGTACGTATACAGTTTTTTTAAATTCATTATTATCATTTAATAATCTTAAACGATTATAAATTACTTTGTCAGTAGGTTCGTATTCTACTATAGGGACTGATTGTAAACTATCTAATGATTCTGATACTGCTTCAAATTTTAAATCAATTTCTTGAATTCCGGATACTCCTAAATTAGCTTGTAAAGAAATACCACTAGTATCAACTGGATTTATATTATTATCACTATCAATAATGTATGTATATTTCTTAGTCATATCATAAGTATTACTTGTAGCTAATTTTGCATAAAATGTTCTACCTTTAATAGAATCAATTAATGTTTGTCTAGGTAGAGTATTACCAAAAGTAGTCTCTAATTGTGTCATAAGTGAACCATTTGGAAAATCACTATCGTAGTAATCATAATCTACATTAGTGAATGCATCTGTTGTTCTAAATGTAACTTTAGTTCTTAATTCTGTTTCTGGTAAGTTCATTGTACCACTATCAACCCAATAGTAGATACCTTTTTCATTACCATTAGTTTGAGCAAAAGTAAGTTCATTAACTTTATCATTAAGAACAATCTTTCTATCTTTAGTTACAATTGATGATTTTTTTAAAGCCATTAAAGATAAGGTAAATTCTTCTTCAGGAACAGAGTATTTATTTATATTTTCATCATATTCAAAATAATCAATTCCACCAAATTTATATGTTCTGTTATCAGAATATAAGCCATTGGTGATTTTTAAAGTATCCATTAAGGTATGTAAATCTAAAATTTCATTTGTATCGTGTACGTATACCTCACCAGATTCAATATTACCAAATGCGATAACATGACTAGGATCAGCTAATATATGAGTTTTGGGTATTGTAATATTATTATCTAATGTATGTTTTGCTGCAGCATCTCTAGAATTTAATGTTGCTAAATTTCCTAAAAATTCATATTCATAAACACCAGTTGTTGTATTTTTAACAAATTTAACCCAAGGCACAGCCTCTGATTCTGATATTGCAGTATCTAATTCAATATAAAATCTTTTAAAATTGTTATTATATGTATAAGACATTTCCTTAATATACTAAATATAAATTAAAATTTATTGGTTGAAAAAATTTATTTTAAACGTTTATTTTTATAATAAATTATATGAATAATTATATTTTTTCTGTAGATACTAAATTAATAAAAGATATAAACGATATAAGCAATTTTACTTATAGTCTTCCCTTTGAATTAAAAAACGTGATTGAAATAAATTTATCTTCTGTAGAAATACCTAATTCCATCTATGTTTTCTCTGAAGCAAAAGATAATGATTATATGGTAATTAAAATACACGAGCAAAATTTTAGATTCTATCTACCTAATGGTAATTATGATATAAAAGAACTATTTGATAATATTAATAAATTTTTTAATGATATAGAAAGTTATCAATTTCATGAAGAAAAATTTGTACAAATTGGTTTTGCATTTGATGTTGATATTGCAAAATTTAAGATAAATTCCAATACTCCTTTTTCATTATATTTTTATAATTCAACCGAATATCATAGTTTAGGTAGATTATTAGGATTCGCAAAAGAAAAATATGAAAATACTCAATATCTAGTAAGTGAAATGATTCCTGATATTATTGGTGATAAATATATTTTTATGAAAATTAATGATTTTGGTAATTTATATCATAATGATACCATTTATTTTAGTAAAATTATAGTTGATAAAGAATCTTTTGAAATGATTTTTAATAGTAAACATACCTATGTTACAAAAAAATATAAATTTAAAAGTCCTGTTAATCTAAATAATCTAAAAATTAAGTTTGAAGATTATTTAGGAAATTTAATAGATTTTAATGGAGTAGACTTATCTTTTACATTAGAAATTAAAACAATTAATGTTGCAAAGAATGAAATAATAAATAAGTTTTATTCTAGATTTAGTTATGATCCAGAATTTTTAAAATTAATTCTTCAAGATGCTATGTTAAAATATTATCTTAAAGATGCGAAATTTGATTTTAAAGATATTGGGAAAGAATATCTAGAAATTCTTCACTCACAGACTAAAAATATTAATTCTTCTTAACTTTAAAGAATTTTGAAAGAACTTTATTCTTACCTAATACTCCATTTTTAGGTTTTTTATCTAATAATCCTTTAATCATCATTGATTCAGCAATGTATTCATCTAAAAGTAAGCCTGATAGTTTTTCTGGTCTGGAACAACTTAATTGAATTCCGTATTTTTCTTGTGGATTATTTAAGTAATCGAATTTTAATGTTATTTCACCCAATTCAGAATCATTAATTCTTAAGGTATGTTTATTAAGTAATTTAATTTGGTTACCAATCTTTTGAACACTATCTTTACTGAAACTAAAGTTAATAACAGATGATTTATAGAATACAATAACTCTTTCATAAAATACACCACTTGTAATTAACGATTTAGGTGGTGTTCTCTTGGTAACTTCTTTATAGTATTTTTTAATGGCTTTTCCTTCATCTATTGTAAGTCTTCTGGTAGAAACATTTACAATTAAATCTTTACCTTGGATTAATCTATAATCAGCTACTTTGTATGGTAATTCATATGTAGCTCCACTAACAGTGGTGATATGAGGATCACCTAGAGTTAGACCCATTCCTTTCAAGTATTGAGCTGAAATAGTAACATCACCAGAAAAGTTTGACATTTCTCCATTTTCATCTAAAACATTCTTAAGGTAAACTGTAATATTAATATCAAATTCTACACTAGTATTATTAGCTAATGTTAACTCAGATATATTATTATTTGCTACAATTGTAAAACTATTGACTACAGCTCCTGTACTATCAGTAATATTTATAGAATCACGAGATATTTCTACACGATCAATCTTAACATTAGCTGCTAAATTAGTTAATTTTCTTATACTTTCAAAAGTTAACCTTAAAGTTAATGAAGTATATGTATTAAGAGAAAGAGTTTGTGGTATAATTTTAGGTGATTCGGTCATTAGTAATGAACCATTTACAAAAGTTAAAGCAACACCACTTAAAGTAATTGTTCTAATATCACCACTGTCTCCTAATAGATAAGTAGTACCCGAATGAATTATACGTTTTGGGAACTCACTAGTAATAAATTGTACACTACCAACACCTTTAATACTTTGTGTAAAGTCACCTACAATATAATAACTATCTACAGGGTCTATTTCAGATGTAGAATCAGCTCTTAGAATTCTAACAGTTTGAAGTGTTGTAGGTGATTCAGCATTAGATATTTGAGAAAATGTAGAAGAATTAATTACAGTATTATTAGCTGGAATATTTTTAACAAGTCCGCTAAATTGTTGTGATTGTTCGCTAATAGTTTCTATATATACTGTATAACTATTATCACTAATAGTTAAATTATGATTAGTAACTAACAGATTAAAGTAATCTAAACTATCCGGTGCCGATGATTCAAATGTATAATTATAAATTCTAACAAGTATAGCATTATATATTTCTTTTGCGTTAACAGTTGTTGGAGTTGAACCTGTATCTTGTAATAAGGTAGGTAATCCAGATACTTTAAATTTAACTGTAAATATATCATTATTACCATCTTTACTATGAGTTACAGTATACATACTAGATGAAATTCCAATATATGTAACAAAAGTATTTCCTGTTTGTATTTTAATATCACTTTCTGTTAATATATTTATAAATTTAGCATTATGTAAAATACATGAAGTAAATATAGTTCTATCTCCTCTAAACTTACAATTATGGAAATTAGTTCCTCTAAAATCACAATTTTCAAATTTAGTACTTCCAAATGTAGTATTGTAAATATTCATTCCATTAAAATCTTTATCAGATACAACAGTAGATGAAAAATCAATAGGGTCATCAGCAACTTCATCAGCATCTTCTTCAGTATTAGGAATACCATCATCATCAAAATCACCATCATTTATTGTAAGAACTTCTCCATTAGAATCAAATGTAAAGACTGTTCCTTTTTTATCTACTGCAGTAAAAGTTACAGTATATGATTTGTGTTGATTAATAAAATCAGATCCACTATCAATTGTAAGTTCATAGTTAACGAAACCAGAACCACTGTTTGAATCAGCTGATTCAGATAAATTGAATGGATGTGTTGTTACAACACTACCTTCAACTTTTACTTCCATTCCTGGTGTTACTTCTTCTCCTAATGTTTGAAGGTCCGTATCTGTGAATCTAACTAAAAATTTATCAGTGTTAAATTTATCAGTGTTAAATTCATTACCTGTTTGTCTAAACCTATTATCTTTAAAGAATACTAAGTTTTCATTATCTTCAAAATTTGAATTATCACTATAACTTATAGTAGTAGGAGTGTCAACAGTTTTGAATGTAATTTGTTGTAATGAGAAACTCAGGTCATCAATATAAGTTATATCTAAAGTATAAGTATCCTCAGTTAATGCACCTAATTCTACTTCTAAATAGTTATCAGTAACGTTTAATACTTTTTCATCATCTGAAATTATTTCTGATATTGCTGAATTATCAGTATAAGATACTATAATTTTACTTTTTTCAATATTAACTCTACTTAAATTTATTTTAAATTTAGTTTCTACACCAGCTAAGATATTATTATTAACATCTCCTATATCTACACTTAATATGGGATTTGGATCCAAAGCACCAAAAGTAGAACCTAAACCTAATCCAAATCCTCTTCCTAATGTTTGTGTCCATGAGAAACCTAATTCTTTTAAATAGCTAATGCTTACAGGGAATACTTTATTTCTATCTAAGTAATTAGCATCGTCGATACTGTTTATATTTGATACTTCTTTTGGTTCAGTAATTGCACCTTCACCAGTGCTAAATGTTTTTTTACCTATGTATTTAATTACAGAACCCTGTTCCAATTCAAGATAACCCTTATTAGTACTTCTAACACCATTTTTGTATCTACCAGTAACTTTTATTGGTGTGTCTGTTCCGTTATTAAAAGTAATAGTACCTCTAGCAAGTTTTGGAATACCAAATGTGGTAACCTCATCATTCATGACAAGATCAACCGCCGGTATAGTATAGTCTCCAAATTGGAAACCAGCTGTTCCAACACGATTATCATTATTATCTTCCATATTAACTCGATATGTTACCCCAGCTATACTATCACCAAACAAACCATCTGATAAAGTTGTAATCATATTAGCTACATTATCAGAAGTTACATCATCCACTGCAACCTTTTTAACAGTAGCTCCGTTAACTACTGATAATGTAGTATCAATAGTAACTGTTACACCTTCTACTTTTGCTTTAAGTTTTTTTGCAATAACAGTTCCATAACTATTCTTAGTTGATGCTAAAGCTAAAAGATTTGTTAGTGTTGCTGCAGTTGTTTCTATTAATTCTCCTTCACTATTAGTGTCAGAAATTGTAGTTACAGTATCTTCTTTAACTACTTTAGTTGTAGCACCAGTAACACCAGTATAATTACCTAACTCAACAATATAATTAGCATCAACTGCTACATTACCTGCAGCAGTCGCGACAAAATTAGCAGCATTAGTAGTCTTCGCTTCAGCCTTCTGCTCATCAGTAAGATTTGTATCAGTAGAATCAAAAGTTGTTGTAGTAGTAAATGTATTACTAGCTGTATTATGTTCTACAACAATGTTAGTTCCTTCTAATGTATATTGTAAATTAACGTCACCTTCCGCTGCGTCTGTGATTGCAGTAATATCATCCTGTGTTAACACACCATCAGCTTCAATAACAGATTTAGTTACTCCATCAACTGTAGAAGTATTTATAATTAAATTAACATTAGTATTACTTATTTCTATTTTTTCTAAAGCTCCTTCAAGTGTTGCAATATTATCATTAGCTTCCTTAAGACCACAGTCAATAACTCTACTAAGATAAGTTTCAAGACAATCAAGAGCCAGGCATGTTTCATGACATCCTAAACAGGTTGCCATTGAGGTTGCACATACTGTAAATTCTGTTGCAGTATTTTTAAAGTAAGTTTCACAATTAATGTTAGTTTCATTTTGATAACATGATTGAGAACAATCTGCTGTTACTGATGAGATAGCATTATAGTTATTTCCCTTGAAATTTACAGTTTTTGTTACTGTATTAGTAACAGGTAATTTATCACATTGATCTCTGTAATGTTCATCTCCTCCACATGAACTACCTACTAAATAGGTTTCAAGACACTCATTGTCAGTGTCTACAGTTTTATATATTAAATAATTAATATTTTTTAAATATACCATATCCTTAAAATGCTATATATAAATATTTATAAATTTGTGTAAAAATTTATAAAAATTAAACGAAATATTTAAACTAAAAATTTTTTATAAATATAAAAAATTATCCATAATCGAGTCGCTTTTTGCAAATAGTTTTATAAGACAGTAACACATTTAGCTAAATTTCTAGGCATATCAACATTCAAGCCTTTATTTAATGAAAGATAGTAACTAAATAATTGTAATGGTATCACATTTAATAAGTGCTGATAACTCTTATTAGTTTCTACATTTATAACATTATCAATATCAGACTCTTTAACATTTTCAGTAACAAATATTACTGGAGCATATCTAGTAGTAACTTCCATATAAGCATTTTTTATCTTATCATAATTATCATCCATTGGTGCTAGTAATACTACTGGAACATTTTCATCTAACAAGGCGAAAGGACCATGTTTTAAACTACTACTACTGTAACCTTCCGCATGAATATAACTGAGTTCTTTTATTTTAAGAGCACCTTCATTTGCAATAGCTTCCCCCATTCCTTTACCCAAAACAAACATACTATTTTTATTCAATATTTGAACAGCATTATTAAGATTTGATTGATACTTTCCCTCGTATAAATTTTTGATAGTATTTTTAATATCAAAAGGTAGTTTTCTAAGATCTTGAATCATTTGTTTTCTCATATTATTTTTAACTTTGTGTATTTTACTAAACCATAATGCAATCATACTCATTATAATAACTTGGTTAGTAAATGATTTTGTACTAGCTACTCCTACTTCTCTACCAGCGTTAAGATAACATCCACAATCACATTCTCTAGCAATCATACTGTCAACTACATTAACTACACCAATTAAAAATATATCATTTTCTTTGGCTATTTTTATTGGATTAATAAGATCAGCTGTTTCCCCTGATTGACTAAGAAGAATCATCGCTGTATTACCCATTTTTGGTATATCTTCCTTTATAAATTCTGCTCCATCATGAATACTTATACTATTAAAATTACATAATTTTTTAAAATAAGCCATACTTGCATGACCAGCATTATAAGAAGTACCGCATCCTAGAAATATAAGATTATCTATTCTTTTAAGAACCTCTTTATTAGATTCTAAACCACCTAATTTGATATCACCATCTTCCATTAATCTTCCGCCCATACTAATTGCTCTCAAACTAGAATCGAACTGTTCACATATTTCTTTTATGGTCCAATATGGATAAGGTTCAGGTGATAATTTAAAATCTCCTTTGGTAGTTTCTTTTATGATATATTTATTACAGGTATTAATAGAAATAGTATCATTTTCTCGACTTATAACACAAATATCATTACTATCTAATACTATATAATTATTAGCTAAACCATGGAAACCACTTTGTTCTGAAGAAACCATAACCAGGTCATTACCAGTAGATACTAACAAGGGAGACCCATGTCTAACAGCGAATATTTTGTTAGGTATATCTAATACCATAATTGCTAAACCCCAGGTACCTTCCAACATTTTTAAAGTATTTTTAAGAGCTTTAATAAAATCATCAGTATTAGAATAGTTATAAGCTAATAAGTTAGAAATAACTTCGGTGTCTGTTTGTGATTTAAATTCTATTCCTTTTTCAATTAAATATTTTTTTAAGATATCAAAATTTTCTATAATACCATTATGTACAATACAAATCTTTCCATCATAACTCATATGAGGATGAGAATTAGAATCTGTTTTTCCTCCATGAGTTGCCCAACGCGTATGAGCTATACCACAGTTAGAAAAAACATTTTGATCTGTTTCTAATTCTAATTTTTTTATACTATCAATAGAATCAGTTGATGCATATTTCTTAATATTAAAATTTCCGTTACTATAACAATAACCAGCAGAATCATATCCTCTGTTTTGTAACTGCTTAAG
>Ga0206131_10007327_pt1 | contig 11096 bp, 11 predicted proteins | sample Helgoland_Spring_FD_148636 | JGI IMG/M metagenome (GOLD analysis project Ga0206131, IMG submission 148636) | Pelagic subsurface seawater microbial communities from Kabeltonne, Helgoland, North Sea - Helgoland_Spring_Bloom_20160517_1 | ecosystem: Environmental > Aquatic > Marine > Epipelagic ... | reverse complement strand
ATACCATAAACCCATGGTTTAGAGCGAGGTACAGCTGTTATTTGTTGTGGTACTGGGAATATTTCCCGTGTTTCAGTTAGCGGGAGTAAGTAACTAAGTTGTGCTATTTTAAAATCGACTGCTGTCCAGGTACCTTGGCGCTCACCCTGTTGAGATAAGCGGTTCCCCCCTTGTTGACTTCGTTGTTCAATACCACGAAGTAGTTGAATAACATCAAGAGGCGTATTAATTTGGCTCATGCGGCTTTTCCTAATAACTTATTGACTTCAGCCATCAGTAATTCTTCCGTTATAGGTTTGCCCAGATAACCTTTGGCGCCTTGTCTTAAGCCCCAGAGTTTATCTGATTCTTGGTCTTTCGATGACACAATCACGATGGGAATATCACTGGTTTGTGGATCCTGAGTGAGATGGCGTGTCGTTTGGAAGCCGTTTAAATTGGGCATAATGACATCCATGACAATCAAATTGGGTTTCTTGTTATGGGTCAATTCTATGGCTTGTTTGCCATCTTCTGCAATGATGATTTGGTGTTTATGTTTTTCTAGAATCTTTTTTAGCATGAAGACTTCGGTCGGTGAGTCATCTGCAATTAAAATAAGTGCCATAATTATTTACTATCCAATGATAGTGGTTCAGATTCAATCTCTAATGACAACGGTTCGGATTCAGTTTCTGAAGTTAAGGGTTCAGGGGTAGCCTCAGCCTCTACTGACAATGATTCAGTTTCTGGTGATGGGGGCTCAGATTCAGTCTCTAATGATAAAGGTTCGGATTTGATCTTTGGTTCCGGCGTTTGGGATTCCGGTTCTGGTTCACTTTCTTTCGTGGGTGAATGTGTCCGAATTGCACCTAATAAGTCTTCACGGGTAAAGGGCTTTGTCAGGTATTCTTCAGCACCAACAACACGTCCTTTGGCGCGATCGAATAAGCCATCCTTACTCGATAACATGACAATGGGTATGTCACTAAATTTGGGGTTACTTTTGACCAAAGAACAGGTTTGATAGCCATCTAAACGCGGCATCATAATATCGATAAAGAGGATATCAGGACGTTGATTACTAATAATGGGAAGAGCTTCAAAGCCATTTTCCGCAGTAAGTACTTCGCAGCCAGCTTTCTTTAGCAGTGTTTCTGCCGAGCGGCGAATGGTCTTACTGTCATCGATGACCATGACCTTTAAATCAGAAAATTCAGTTTGATTATCACTCACAACTTAAAATTATACCTTTAGATTTAATTTAGTTGGGCAAGGCCATTTGACGAAGATAACGTATTTTTTATCGTCAAGCTAGTCACAAACTTTAAAAGTTGCCCTTGCCATAAGGGTTCGTTACATACGAGAATGTAGTATGCATGACGGCGTCTGCTAAAACTGTGTGTTGATTCACATGTTATTGCCTCTTCAAAGTGGCTTTCTGACTGATATTAAGGCTAATTGGATATGACATTAGGTGTACCAAACCTGAAGACTGCTTTGCAGGGGCCTCTCCTGCATCTAGAAGAACATTTATTACAAAACCAAATGCAGGTCGAAGCCTGGTTACGCGAGCAGTGGCTGGAAACACCGGCGCCTTTTTATGCATCTGTTGATTTACGCAATGCCGGTTTTAAATTAGCTCCCGTTGATACCAATTTGTTTTCGGCAGGGTTTAATAATTTGAACCCCGCGTTTATGCCGTTATGTATTCAAGCTGTGCAATCTGCGGTTGAGCGGGTTTGCCCCAAGGCTAAAAAAGTGCTTATCGTGGCGGAAAACCACACCCGTAATTTATTTTATTTAGAAAGCCTCGAAATGTTACGCGGTATTTTTGAGCAAGCCGGCATTGAGGCGCGTTTGGGTAGTCTTCGAGATGATCTTACGGAAGCGATGTCTGTTGATTTACCATCGGGTAAAACCTGTCTATTAGAACCGTTAACGCGAGTGGGCGATCGGATTGCTTTAGGAGATTACTCGCCCTGTTTGGTGCTGCTCAATAATGACTTATCGGGTGGGCGACCAGAGATATTAGAGAATTTGGAACAACAAGTGACGCCGCCATTAGCAGCGGGCTGGTCAAACCGTAAAAAGTCAGATCACTTTACGCATTATCAAGCGGTAGCAGAGGAATTTGCGAAACAGGTTGGGATTGATCCGTGGCTGGTTTCGCCACTGTCTTTGCAATGTGGTGAAGTGAATTTTAAAGAAAAATTGGGTATTGAATGTTTATCTGGCAATGTCGAAGATTTACTCGGTATGATTCAAAAAAAATACGATGAATATGGCATCGATAAAGAACCTTTTGTGGTGGTGAAGTCTGATACAGGGACTTATGGCATGGGTATTATGATGGTCAAAAGCGCTGAGGAAATTGAGAATCTCAATCGCAAACAACGCAATAAAATGTCATCGAGTAAGGAAGGGTTAGAAGTTGAAAATGTATTGATCCAAGAAGGGGTCTATACTTTTGAAACGATTGGAGAGGAGAATGCGGTCGCGGAACCCGTGGTTTATATGATTGATCACTTCGTTGTGGGTGGTTTTTATCGCGTTCATACGGGCCGGGATCAGAATGAAAATTTGAACGCGCCGGGTATGCATTTTGAACCGTTGGCGTTTGCACAGTCTTGTAATACACCGGATAAACAGGGTGAGCCTGATGCGGAGCCTAATCGGTTTTATGCGTATGGGGTGATTGCTCGGTTGGCGTTGTTGGCTGCGGCGCGGGAGATAGCTGAGCTTTAGTTTGATGCCACTGCTGTGGCTTATTTAGATTCGCTGCCGCGAGGGGCGTTCATTTATTTTGCGTGGCTAAAATAAACGGAACCAAACAAAAGGCCAGCCCATGCTTGCCCTTCGGGTTTCCTCGTTTCGAAAAATGATTTGGGTGTGATAGAAACTCGCTTCGCTCAAACAGCTATCACACTGGTCCAAATAATTTCCCGAATCTCGGCTTTGCATTGAGGGCGGTTTGGGGTCCTAAATTAAAAGAGCTCTGACCTCTTTAGTTACCTGAAATTTCGAGGGAATCCCTCAGGCCCTGACCCTTTTAATTTTTAATTCTGTTTACTTCTTTTAGGCCCATTTCCAATAGTATTCTTGTATATGTTTAGTGCCTGGGTATGATTGATTTTAGCTAGTTTATAAAATTCTTTGTAATAAAAAGGAGGTAGGATTTTGAAATTAGGATACGCTCCTAGACTTTTTCTCTCTCCTATTCTAAGTATAAAAGCTAATTTGTGATTAACCATTACGAATTCTTTTTCCGCAGGCACGGGTAACTTTTTTTCCTTGTCATAGAGATAGATACTACGCACAGTTGCATTACCTTCTTTTGAGTTATCGTCGATATAATGTGCTATCTGTACTGAAATTGATGGAACCTGAAAATTTTTGAGGAATTTTTTCCTTTCACTATTGCTAATGAGTGGAGGGAATTTACATAAATTTGATTGTGTTTTATGCATAAGCTTGTCTAGATTTTCAGACTCAATATCATAGTTACTCGTTGCGATATCAATGAGTATCCCAAGTCTGATGAAATATTGATGAACTAAAAGTAGTTTAGCTTTACTTATAGTCGAAATAGACCCAGAGAAAAGGGCGCTATTGTTGTCAGAAACCGGTTGCATTAATTTTGTTCCAAGAACTTCATTATTACAGTTTGTGCACAAGGCTTTGAGGGTTATATTGCTCATAGGGCTACTGCCTTTGATATTGCAGCTTTGATAGTTGCCAATAGTTGGAATTGCTTTTGCGACGGCTTTGCCAAAAAGGTGCTCTTTTGTAAGAGGACCAGTTTCTAAGGTGGCTCTTTGGCATAAAATGCATTTTGAAAAAGGTCTTTTATCGTAATGTGCCATTCTCTTTAAGTCATTGTAGAGACAACATGTATACTTTAACTATTGATTTTGTATAACTTTATAATTTGGACTCAGTCTTATGCAATTTATAACAATAGGGGGAGTATAAGAGGCTCCGAATTTAGATGTTAGCCACCTAATTTACTTTTCAACATCTCATTAACTTGAGCAGGGTTGGCTTTTCCTTTTGAGGCTTTCATTACTTGGCCTACGAAGAAGCCGAAGACTTGTTCTTTACCGCTGCGATATTGTTCTACTTGAGCGGTGTTGTTAGCGATAACTTCGTCGATAAGGGCTTCTATAGCACCGGTGTCGGTGACTTGTTTTAGACCTTTGTCTTCGATAATGCTATCGGCATCTTTGCCTTCTTCATTCCAGAGTGCTTCGAAGATTTGTTTTGCGATTTTGCCTGAGATGGTGTTATCGCTAATACGGATTAATAGGCCACCTAATTGTTCTGCACTGATCGGCGATTGTTCAATTTCTAGGCTAGCTTTGTTAAGGGCACCTAATAATGTGGTGATGATCCAGTTGGCACACAGCTTTGGATCTTTGCTGTCTGTTTTAACGAGTACTTGTTCGTAGTAGTTGGCTAATTCACGACTGCTGGTGAGTACGGCGGCATCGTAGTTTGATAGGCCCATATCAGCGACAAAGCGATCTTGTTTGGCTTTTGGTAGCTCAGGCAGGGTGGCTCTGACTTCTTCGATCATGGCTTTATCTAGCACTAAAGGTAATAGATCGGGATCGGGGAAGTAGCGATAGTCGTTGGCTTCTTCTTTGCTCCGCATGGAGCGTGTTTCGTTGTTGTCAGCATCATAAAGACGTGTTTCTTGTACAACTTCGCCGCCATCTTCGATAAGTTCGATTTGACGTTCAATTTCGATGTTAATGGCGCGTTCAACATTACGGAATGAGTTGATGTTTTTGAGCTCGGTCCGTGTGCCTAGATCTTCTTGGCCCATTGGGCGAACAGAGACGTTGGCATCACAACGGAATGATCCTTCTTGCATGTTGCCGTCACACATGTCGATGTAGCGAACCAGTGAGTGGATTTTTTTCATGTAGGCGACGGCTTCTTTGGCGCTACGCATATCAGGTTCTGATACGATTTCGAGCAGGGGTGTGCCGGCACGGTTTAAGTCGACACCGGTTTGGCCGTGGAAGTCTTCGTGCATGGATTTACCGGCATCTTCTTCAAGGTGAGCGCGGGTAATGCCAATGATTTTTTCGGTGCCGTCTTCGAGCTCGATGCTGAGTTGACCTTTGCCAACAACAGGCAGTTCGAATTGACTGATTTGATAGCCTTTTGGCGAATCTGGGTAAAAGTAGTTTTTACGCGCGAAGATTGATCGCTCTGTGAGCTCTGCATCAATCGCAAGGCCAAATTTAATCGCGAGTCTAACGGCTTCTTGGTTTAAAACAGGGAGTACGCCAGGCAAACCTAAATCAACCGCACAAGCCTGGGTATTAGGGATAGCACCGTAGGCGGTCGAAGCGCCTGAGAAAATTTTAGATTTGGTGGCGAGTTGGGCATGAATCTCTAGCCCGATAACAACTTCCCATTCCATATTGATGGCCTGAACTTAATGACAAAGCATGGAATTGTATCAATTATTAAGGGGTAGCTCTATTAAATCCTTACTTACCGTAAGCTTAGAACTGGCCAGTCTCTCTGTTTGGCGATGGTAGTGAGCTTGTCATCGGGGTCAACTGCAACCGGATGTGAGACACGTTCTAATAGGGGTAAGTCATTATGCGAGTCACTATAAAAATAACTGCCTTCTAAAGTCTTATTTTGTTCTATTAGCCATTGTTCTAATCTGACGACTTTGCCTTGTTGGTATGAAGGCATGCCGTCGACTTGGCCAGTAAACTGCCCGTCGATCATTTCAGGTTCGGTTGCAAGAAGGTGTGGGATGCCCAATTTTTCTGCAATGGGACTGGTGATAAAGCTATTGGTTGCGGTGATAATCAGCAGGGTGTCATTTTGCTGCTGGTGTTTTTGTATGAGTTGTTTGGCAGCGGGCAAGATGATGGGCTCAATTTTTTTGCTGAGGTAATCATCACGCCAAGCCAATAAGGTGGTCATGTTGTTATCCGCAAGTGGCGTAAACTGAAAGGCAGAAAATTCAAAAATATCCATGGTGCCAGCGAGATATTGGTCGTAAAAATGCTGGTTTGATCGTTGGTAACTTTCACTGTCGACGAAATTGTTTTCTACTAAGTATTCCCCCCAGAGGTAGTCACTGTCGCCTCCTAGTAGGGTGTTATCCAAATCAAATATTGCTAATGCCATGGTTGTTTTCTTATATGAATGGGGTCGTTAATACCGTTTATTGTATGTTAAATGAGTTTGCATCGCGTTGCTTGTTTGTCTAATCTAGACATTATTGAAAAACTAAGACATTGCTGATTGGTTTGACTGTCAGTAGTGAGAGACTAGATTTGTGATTGATAAAGATGGTTTTCGGGCCAATGTAGGCATTATTCTTTGCAATGAACACAATCAAGTGTTGTGGGCGCAACGTGCGCGTCATGATTCTTGGCAATTTCCTCAGGGTGGTATCAAATCACACGAAACGCCAGAAGAGGCGGTATATCGTGAGCTGATGGAAGAAGTGGGCTTGCAAGAGCAACATGTTGAGATTATTGGTAAGACCAATGGATGGTTGCGTTATCGCTTGCCTAAACGGTATTTGCGATATGGTAATAAACCGTTGTGCATTGGCCAAAAACAGCGTTGGTTCTTATTGCGATTTATTGGCAAAGAAGAAGATGTAAAGCTCGACCAATACGAGAAACCCGAGTTTGATGATTGGCGGTGGGTTGATTACTGGACGCCAACCAAGGAAATCGTATTTTTTAAACGTCGGGTTTATGAAAAAGCGCTACACGAGTTGGCGCCTTTGTTGTTCCCAGAATATAAAAAACGGATCGACGAGAGCGCTAAAACTTAAGGTAAGGCCTTTTTAAAGACTTTGGCATTACGCTGGTAATTGTAGAGGCTTTGTTTTTCTACAGGTAAATCGGACACATCTGCTGCCACAAACCCTTGTTCTAAAAACCAATGTGCAGTTTGCGTAGTGAGTACACAGAGTGTTGTCAGTTTATGCTTTCTGGCTTGATGTTCGATGGCTGTGAGTAGCTGTTCACCTCGACCAAAACCACGGTAAGCACTAGAAACAGCAAGGCAGGCTAACTCGCCGACACGGCTTTCTGGATAAGCATGGAGTGCAGCACAAGCTAGTACAGCGCCATCACGTTCCATCACCACAAAGCTTTCAATATGGATTTCTAAATCTTCGCGAGAGCGTTTAACGAGTACGCCTTCATTTTCCAATGGCTGGATGAGGTCGAGAATGCCACCAATATCATCAATTGTGGCAAGGCGTGTATTTTCAAATGGTGTTGTGCTGACCATTACACCGGCACCATCACGGCTGAAAAGTTCTTGTAATAAGGCATTATCTTGGGCACGGTCCAGTAAATGAACGCGTTTTACGCCAGCTTCACACGCATCGATAGCTGACTGTAATGTGTGGTTGTCCGGCAGGTCATGCTCCATGAGTGCATCTTCTGCTTGCATAACGACCATTTCATTGGGTAATTGGTCGTGATTATCACCGATGAAAATAAGCTTGTCGGCTTTAAGTTCGATGGCGCAGGCTGTTGCAACGGCTTCAGCAGAACAATTAAAGATTTCGCCTGTTGGTGAATAGCCTAATGAGGGTAATAAAACAATATTGTCGAGGTCGAGCTGCTGTTTGATCGCAACTGTATCTATCCCACGCACTTTGCCGGTATGTTCAAAATCAATGCCGTCTTTTATGCCGACCGGTTGCGCGGCCACGAAGTTGCCGCTACTACAACGGATTTGTGCATCAGCCATGGGTGTATGTGGCAAGCTGAACGATAATTTGGCCTCGAACTCGAGGCGTAATTGGCCAATAACACTTTTGGCGATATCTAAGCTGGCGGCATCGGTGATACGTAAGCCTTCGTGATATTGCAACGGAATAGCTTGCTGTTGGCATTGTTGTTCGATTTGGTGGCGGGCACCGAAAGCGATAACAAGGCGGATTCCTAAACTATTGATTAAAGCTAAATCATGGACGAGATTATCGAAGTGGTTAGAAGCGATAGCTTCGCCGTCAATCGACACCACAAATGTTGCGCCACGGTGCGCATGAATATAGGGCGCAGCACGGCGAAACCAGCTGGTTGTGGTCGTTTGATTGTTTGAAATATGCGTTTCCATAGCGCAATTTTGTCTTAGTCTCAGCAAGCTTGCAAAGTTGCGTGTAAAATTTGTGAAATGAAACACGGCTGATTTTAAGTTAATTCGGCCTTAATTGACTTAGTTTGGGGAAACAACATGCCAGAATATCGTTCTAAAACATCAACTGCGGGCCGCAATATGGCGGGCGCACGTGCGCTTTGGCGTGCAACAGGGATGAAAGACGATGACTTTAGTAAACCCATTATTGCGATTGCTAATTCATTTACGCAGTTTGTGCCGGGCCATGTGCATTTAAAAGACTTGGGTCAGTTAGTTGCGCGCGAAATTGAACGTGCGGGTGGTGTGGCGAAAGAGTTTAATACCATTGCTGTTGATGATGGTATTGCGATGGGACATGGCGGTATGTTGTACAGCTTACCTTCTCGCGACATCATTGCCGATTCAGTTGAGTATATGGTTAACGCTCATTGTGCTGATGCGATTGTGTGTATTTCGAACTGCGACAAAATTACACCTGGGATGTTGATGGCAGCGTTGCGCTTAAATATTCCGGTTATTTTTGTGTCTGGTGGCCCGATGGAAGCGGGTAAAACGAAATTAGCGGGTAAAGACGTTAAATTAGATTTGGTTGATGCAATGGTACAGGCTGCTGATGACAGCGTGAGTGATGAAGATGTTGCCAATGTAGAGCGAAGTGCGTGTCCAACCTGTGGTTCTTGTTCAGGTATGTTTACTGCCAATTCGATGAACTGTTTAACAGAAGCCTTGGGTTTATCTCTGCCGGGTAATGGTTCATTGTTGGCGACCCATGCTGATCGTGAAGAATTGTTTTTAGAAGCAGGCCGCCAGATCGTTAAAATCGCCAAGCAACATTATGAACAAGATGATTACAGTGTTTTGCCACGTTCAATTGCCAATAAACAAGCATTTGAAAATGCGATTGCCTTAGATGTGGCAATGGGTGGTTCGACTAATACGGTATTACATTTATTAGCCGCGGCCCATGAAGGCCAAGTCGATTTTACGATGGCGGACATTGATCGGATGTCTCGTAAGATCCCGAACTTGTGTAAAGTCGCGCCAGCAACCAATAAATACCATATGGAAGATGTGCATCGTGCTGGTGGCGTGGTGTCTATTTTGGCGGAATTAGCCGCCGGTGATTTGCTGCACACCGATATTCCAACAGTGCATAGTGAAAGTGTTGAAGCTTCTTTAGCACAGTGGGATGTTAAGCGAAGCCAAGATGCTGCAGCGCATCTGCGTTATTCAGCCGGCCCAGCGGGTATCCCAACCCAAACGGCATTTAGTCAGTCGACACGCTGGCCTGAACTTGATTTAGACCGTGAAGACGGCTGTATCCGTAATATCGAACATGCTTATAGCCAAGATGGTGGCCTAGCAGTGTTGTTCGGTAATTTGGCGGAAGAAGGCTGTATTGTTAAAACGGCCGGTGTGGATGAAGATAACTTAACGTTCACTGGCCCAGCACGGATTTTTGAATCACAAGATGCCGCTGTGACAGCGATTCTGACCGATCAAGTTGTTGAAGGCGATGTGGTATTAATTCGTTATGAAGGCCCGAAAGGTGGCCCGGGTATGCAAGAAATGTTGTACCCAACTAGCTACCTAAAATCAAAAGGCCTAGGTAAAGCCTGTGCTTTATTAACGGACGGTCGCTTCTCAGGTGGCACATCTGGTTTATCTATTGGTCATGCCTCACCAGAAGCTGCTGAAGGCGGCACAATCGGTTTGGTTGAAGAAGGCGATACCATTGTGATTGATATTCCCAACCGGATTATTAAAGTGGATGTGTCTGATGAAATCTTAGCTGAACGTCGAGTTGCAATGGATGCAAAAGGTCACGATGCATGGCAACCTGTTGGTCGTGAACGTCAAGTGAGCTTAGCATTACAAGCTTATGCTGCTTTAACGACGTCGGCCTCGAAAGGGGCGGTTAGGGATCTCGAGCAGTTGAAGAAGTAAGAACCGATAGTTCTTTCATATTTGAAAGTTTAAAGGGGTCAGAGCCATTTTAGGTTTTTATAGCAGATTTCATTATGAACTTATGTTCCGCATGAAGGTAATTTTCAATGCAGAAGAATAACCCTCTACACGGCTTGACGCTTGAGTTAATCGTTACTGAGTTAGTTTCACACTATGGATGGGATGAACTTGCAGAACGTATTAATATTAACTGTTTTAAAAGTGATCCTAGTGTTAAATCATCGCTTAAATTTTTGCGTAAAACAGCTTGGTCCCGTGAGAAGGTGGAGCAACTATATATCTCAACATTTAAATAAGGGGTCAGAGTGCTTTTAGCTTAAAGATAGTCTGAGTCGACTCATTGCGGCCATCATCGGTTATTTGGTTTGATATTTGCTTTTACTGCCATAGCTGGTAACTAAAAGGTGGCCGAAATGAAGAATTCCCCGTTTTTCTTTATGTTGTTATTTGTGTTGGCTGGTTGTGATAAAGCACCTGATGATAAGGCTTCACAACGACTTGAAGCGCCAAGTCAGGGTCAACTTGCGTATGAAAGTCATTGTATTTCATGTCATTCCAATGGCATTAATGGTGCACCGATTCCGGGTAAACCTAAGATGTGGGCGTCACGTATTGTACAAGGTGTGCCAGTACTTGTAGAGCATGCGATAAATGGCTATGGTTTGATGCCTGCCAAGGGCGGTAAAGATAGCATGTCAGATGCTGATGTCGAAGCAGCTGTTAAGTATATGATTAGGTAATTGTTAGCAGGTCCACATAAAAGAGGTAGGCACCTTTTTATGAAGAGACTGGTTTTAAAGGTAACCTGATTGATGACATGGCCGCAGCGGCGACGAGCACTGATGATGCGATTAAGCAGCCAGATAATCCGTAATATTGAAAGATAAGCCCAGAGAGGATTGTGCCAGTTAAGCGTCCCCCAGCATTAGCCATATAATAGAAACCCACATTCATTGAGACATTGTTGCGATCTGACCATTCAACGATAAGATAGGAATGGA
>Ga0206131_10007325_pt1 | contig 11098 bp, 9 predicted proteins | sample Helgoland_Spring_FD_148636 | JGI IMG/M metagenome (GOLD analysis project Ga0206131, IMG submission 148636) | Pelagic subsurface seawater microbial communities from Kabeltonne, Helgoland, North Sea - Helgoland_Spring_Bloom_20160517_1 | ecosystem: Environmental > Aquatic > Marine > Epipelagic ... | reverse complement strand
AGGCAGCAGACAGAGACAATACATGTATGTATAATTGTAGCTACTTAGCTGTTGATGATGTTAAAGCATTTGATGAAGCTATGTTTATCTTATTGTGTGGTACTGGTGTAGGCTTCTCTGTAGAGCGTCAATCTATATCTAAGCTACCTGAAGTTCCATTTCTCTGGAGTAGTGAAACAAACATTGTTGTAAAGGATAGCAAAGAAGGTTGGGCTAAAGCATTACGCCAGATGATTGCATTACTCTACAGTGGTGAGATACCTACGTGGGACGTTTCTAAGGTTAGACCTGCAGGAGCGCCACTTAAAACGTTTGGTGGTAGAGCATCAGGACCTGCTCCGCTTGTAGATCTGTTTAACTTTGTAATTAAGACATTCAAGGACGCACAAAACCGTAAGCTATCCTCACTAGAATGCCATGATATTATGTGTAAGATTGGTGAGGTAGTAGTTGTAGGTGGTGTACGTAGATCAGCTATGATATCTTTGTCAAACTTATCAGATGATCGTATGCGACACGCTAAGTCTGGCTCATGGTGGGAACACGATCCACAACGTGCATTAGCTAATAACTCTGTGTCATACACTGAGAAGCCTGACAGTCTATCTTTTATGCGTGAGTGGATGGCTCTAGTTGAGTCAGGCTCAGGAGAACGTGGTATCTTCAACAGGCAAGCATCGAAGGTACAAGCAGCAAAGAATGGAAGACGTAATGCTGACTATGACTTTGGGACAAATCCTTGCAGCGAAATAATTTTAAGGCCGTCACAATTTTGTAATTTAACAGAGGTAGTTGTTCGTGCAACAGACACACTGGACACCTTATCTGAAAAGGTAAGGCTTGCAACTATACTTGGTACTATACAGTCTAGCTTCACTAAGTTTCCATACTTACGTAAGATCTGGACTAAGAATACCGAAGAAGAAAGACTACTTGGTGTGTCCTTAACAGGCATTATGGATAACCCCTTAATGACCCTCAAAAACAAAGGATTGGAGAAGACTCTTGACCATCTTAAACAAATCGCCGTTACTACTAACGCTACTTGGGCTGAACACCTTGGCATCCCTATCAGTGCTGCTATCTGCTGTGTTAAACCAAGCGGTACTGTCAGCCAACTCGTTGACTCTAGCAGTGGGATTCATGCTCGTCACTCAGCCTATTATATTAGGACTGTTCGTGGAGACAACAAAGACCCGTTGACACAATTCATGATGGATCAGGGTATACCCAATGAGCCAGACGTAATGAAGCCTGACCAGACTACAGTGTTTAGTTTCCCTATGAAAGCTCCAGAAGGTGCAACAGTTACTGCAGATATGTCTGCCATAGAGCAACTAGAGATGTGGTTAGCTTATCAGCGTCACTGGTGTGAGCATAAGCCCAGCGTTACGATCAACGTTAAGAGTGATGAATGGTTTGAAGTAGGAGCATTCGTATATAAACACTTTGATGAGATGTCTGGTGTATCATTCCTACCGTTCAATGAGCATACGTATCAGCAAGCACCCTACCAAGAGTGTGATGAATCAGCATACCATAAGATGTTAGGAGTTATGCCAACTAATATTGATTGGTCACTACTCTCTGAGTATGAGAGTGAAGATAATACATCAGGTAGTCAGACACTAGCTTGCTCTGGAGACGCTTGTGAAATTGTAGACTTAACATAAACAAAAATACCTCACCTTGTACTGTAAGAGGTATACGGTGAGGTAACAACTATTAAAGGGATAAACATGTATACTATCATAACTAGAGATAATTGTAGCTTCTGTGACATGGCTAAAATAATGTTAAGAGAAGCTAATATAGCTTACACAGAATATAATGTAGAGTCGGGTAGCTCTCAGTGGGTACTAACCCTTGTAAGGCAAGCAAAACACACATCAGTACCCCAGATCTTTGCTTCTGATGGTAGCCATATTGGTGGGTATGCAGAGTTAAAAAACTTTCTTGGTACTTTTGCTGAGGATACTATCTAATGCAAGGAGAACTATTTGAAGAAATAGAGTCCTTAGAAAATATAGATGGAGAGAAGCAGGTCTGTAAAATTTGCAATAAAGAAAAACATGTTAGTATGTTTCATAAAGCCATCACTAATAAAAACAATTTAGATACACGGTGTAAAGCTTGCTTTAAAAAAGACTCTAAGTATAGGGTAGAGCTAAGAAAAAGATATGAGCATTTAAGAACAGATAATTGTGAGTGTTGTGGTAATTCATCCAACAAATCTCTAGTTGTAGATCACTGTCATAATACTTTAAGATTCAGAGGTTGGATATGTCAAACTTGTAATCATGGCATAGGTAATTTAGGTGATAATCTTGAAGGTATAGAAAAAGCACTAACATACTTAAGGAAACATAATGAACGACAATCTTGAGCCACCAAAGAAGCCTACACGCTCTAGAAGAAAAACAACATATAAGGGTGCAGCAGTAAAGACTACATCAGGTATACTCCCTAAAACAGATAAACAAAAAGAGTTAATAGACGCTATAAAAAGAAACCAACAAGTCCTAATACTAGGTCCTGCTGGTACGGGTAAAACTTATGTAACAGCTACTTGTGCTGCAGATTTGTACATCACTAAAGATATAGACAAGATCGTTATAACACGCCCTCACGTAGCTGTAGGTAAAGACATAGGGTTTCTTCCAGGAACACTCGAAGAGAAGGCTCAGCCGTGGGCGTTGCCCGTCTTAGACGTGCTTATAAAGCATTTAGGTAAGGGTGCTGTAGATACGGCTCTAAAGAGTGGTAATATTGAAGTTGCTACACTAGCGTTAATGCGTGGTCGTAGCTTCGACAATACGTTCATCATTGTAGATGAAGCACAGAATATTGAGATACCAGAGATTAAGATGTTGTTGACTAGGGTAGGTGAAGGTAGTACTATTGTGCTTAACGGCGATATTCAACAATCAGATCTAACAAGAATGTCTGGTCTTTATAAGATCATACACTTAGCTAAGAAGCATTTGTTAAATGTTCCTGTTGTTGAATTTGGTATTGAAGACATTGTGCGTAGCGGTATCTGTGCAGAGTGGGTTAAAGTGTTTATGAAAGAAGGCTTATGAAGTTAGAAAAAGAAGCTAAAGAATATGTTGACTCTAAGCAGGAACACTTCGAAGAGATACTACTTTACGAGATATACAAGTTAAAAGCTCACTTAAGCAAAAGCCTCTGGGACAGTCCTGAGCTAGTTAAAGCTAAAGATTGTCTCACAGAGGCTTCACTGTGGGCTAAGGAATGTGCTAAGAAGCACGGTATAAAGTAATTACTTTTTTAGTTTAGATAGCTGTTTAGAACTACGTTGGTATGCAATAATAAGTAAAGCTTCTTTAACGTCTTTCTCATTCTGGCTAAGATCTTCTTGCTGTATCATTGTCTGTATTTCTTCGAAAGTCTTACCTTCGTAGCCTAATACATCTGAAGCTCCTGACCAAGCTAAGTCTGCTTTTTCTCTTTCTTTATTAGTCATAGAAGCTAGTTCGCCTCTTTGATAGGCTGTAAGGTCTTTAGCAAAAGTTGTGTCACCTCTAGCAACAGCATCACCCATCTTTTCAAATATAGTTTTAGCTTGTTTCTTGTATGCAGCTTTCTCAATGCTTATCTTTTCGCTAAGCCTGTATGCTCTCATATCATCACTTATCTCAGGATTTTGATATGCAGGACTTTCTATAAACTCTTTCATAGTTAAAGCTAAGTTCCCCTGCATTAGCTGTTCTGTTAACATAACTAAGGGTGTATTCTTTTCTGTATATGGGTTATACAACTTAAAAGGATCTAGCTGTAGTCTTGTTATCTCTTTCTTAAGTGTATTCTTAGGCTCTTGTCCTACTAAACCCATAAGCTGTTTATCCATAGGGTTAAGTACACGTAAAGGTCCATCACCAAATACATCAAAGCGTACCATGTCATATCTTTTATCCGTAAGGTCTAAGTTATCCTTTGAATACTTCTCTTGAAAAGTTAGTCTCCTTGAGGTATCAAAGAAGTTATCGAAGAAGGGTATGTCTGGTAACTGTCTAGTAAATCTTTGAACTGTTGATAGTTTTACATCAAAAGGTGTCCAATCAAGTACAGACATATTCATAGTAGCGTCTCTAGTTTCAGGTAAGTAAGAAGATCTAGGATCAAACTGTCCGTAGAAGTCTTTTAAGACTGCACCTGGATACGTATATGAACCAAAGTAATCCCCTACCTCATCATATACAGGTGTCATATTACCTGTCTCCATAGACTTTATAACTTTATTTACTAAACCTGAATTAGGTCTAAACTCTGTACCTAATACTATCTTGTTTATGTCTTTAAACAGCTCTCTAGGTTCTTTAACCCTTTCTCCACTCATCCATCTAGCAATACCGTTTGCTATATAGTTATGCGCTGCACCTGGACCCATTGCTGCTTGAGCATTATATACACTACCATCTTCACCTTCTGCTTCATACCACTCACGATTAGCTTCTACATTTGCTTGTTGTGCTTTTAATACACCTGCAAACGTAACAGCACCAGTTGTAGCTTTAGAGAAGGCTTCATCTTCTATGGATCTTCCTGTTGCTAATCTTCTAGCTATAGTTAAACCAGTATAGTCACTAATAAACTTAGCTTGAGAAGCCATATATCTAGGGAAAGGTACTAAAACAGTTAGACCTGACTTATTAATAAAGTCTACCGCTTTCTTTACACCTTGATTCTCTAGTGACATTTCTTTGCCACCAAACCTACGTTGAAAGGTAAATGCTAGTGACTCATCTATTGCTTTCTCTAATATATCATCTGGTAGTGCTGATAGTGTACCCTTACCTAGCATATCATACAAGCTTGTACCTAAAGCATCATTGCCTAATGAACGAAGCTCCCGATCTATAGTACCTGCTATAACAGCTTTCTTAAATACATGATCTGACATAGTATTCAAAGTGTTGAATGTTTTACCTGCTCTAGACAAAAGAGAATTACTGACTACAGACGACTCAGCTTGTGCCGCTTCATAAAACACCCTAGAAAGTTTCTCAGGAGCTTCAGCTATAAGCATAGTATTTAAAGTTTGTGCTACATAGTTATCTCGTGTAAGATATTTAAGGTTTGCAGCAGAGTTTGCCAGAGTACCCTTTACACCTAATTTTACACTATCCCTGCCTCTTATCTTTCTAACAGCAGTTAGAGATAATTGATCTATCATATCAAGACCTACCATAGTTACACCAAAGATGTTGTTACGCATTGTTGTAGCAGGTTGTGATGTCATAAATGCACGTCTAGCAGATTCAAGCTCTTTAAAACCACGCCACGACTTACCTGCTAAACCATTCTTAGCTACAGCCGCTGCATCTACTTCTTCCATAGCTTCTTTACTTAGTATACCTGTCAAGCCATTATCAAAAAGCTTTTCCATCTTTTCTTTAAACTTTTTAGCTTGCTTGGAATCTATTTGCTTACCTGCACGGCTTTTAATATTCTTTTGCATAAGCATAGTACGAGCCGCTTCTGATACCTCAGCTGCATACACAGCAGAAAGCTGATGATTGCTTAATCCATACTTACGTGCTATGTCCGTAAACATACCTTCGCCTTCACCACTATCAATAGCTCTAGCAAGATACTCTGTAATACGCTGACCTGGCTCAGGCTTAACGCCTAGAGTACTAGCTAATTCAAAAGAAGCTGCACCTAAGCGTTGTAGTACACTATTGTCTAATCCTCCTACCGCACCTTTAGGTAAGCTACCACTAAGTAAATCTATCTTTACTTTTTTACCTTCAGCTACAAGCTTAGGATCTATAGCTCTAACTAATTTATCTGTAGTAAACTTCATTAGCTTAGCTTTTTCGCCACCTGCTTTTCTAGCTTCAGCAATAGCAGTCTTAGCATACCTTGTAGTTTTAGCTAATTCTTTTATTTGTTGCTTTTCACCTACTTTTATTTGATCTGCTAAACGCTTAGCACCTTTGTTTTGAGATCTTTTAGCTAAGTGAAACCCACCATAACCTGTAAGGCCGCTTAAAGCACCTGATAATGCTACGTTACCATAGTTAATATCGTAGTCTTCACCAATATCTTCACCTGCTTTTTGCTTTATTTTCTCTACACCAAACCCTGAAGCCACCCCTACAGTACCATCTATAGCTCCTGTTAAAGCAGCTCTACCTATATACTTATTAGCTAGTGTACGAAGACCTGTTAGTGATGCTTGTTTAGCACCTTGAACTGCAGCAACACCAGGAACACCACCTGCAGGAAGAGTAAATAACCCTGCAGCTAAACTCGCATAAGTAGAAGGCGCAGAAGCTATAGAACCAGCGTAATCAATTATCTTAGCACCACCATTATCTAATAAACCTTCACCTTCTGCGTTATCAAATGCATACAGTAGTCTACCATATGATTGCTTTTCTTTTTCGTCTACAGTTTCATCAGATATATAATTATAATCATAAGCCATAGTGGTTTCATTTGATGATTGATATCTAAAGTGTTCTAAAATTTCTTCAACAACATCATCACCTGTATAGCCTTCTAGGTCTTCATCTGTAAAACCCTTACGTTTACTTTTAAGAAAAGAAACAGCGTCTGTAATAAAGTCTTCATTATCACGCAAGTCAGATAACTTCTTATCTTCCATAAACTCTGGTGTGTAGTACATATTTAAGTCAGCCATATTAAATACCTTTAAGTTTTTTGTAAGAATCCGAAACTGTTAAACCTGGAGTATTTAAAGCTTCTCTAGCTATTTTACTTATTGCTGCAGCTTTATCAGCAACACTCATGTCTGAATCAAGTATACGTTCAATATCTGTTTTATAAGCAGGGCTTAGCTGAGCTTCTTCATCAATTCTACTTATCTTTTTTTCTATTTCCTTAGCATCTTTTTTAGATAATACCTTCTTAATCTTTTCCCATAGAGACAAGTCCGTGTTTGTTTTATCTGTATTTGAATCATCTAACCGTCTAACCTTAGAGTTAGCAAACACGGATCTCGGCTTTACTATCTTATTACCTGTCTCATCATCAAACCAAGCGTTTTGCTCTTCATCAAATGTAGCATTCTTTAAGTCTAAATCTTTTAAGGGTGTATCATCAAAGTATTTTTCTGCTATATTTCCACCTACCACAGATACTAATTGATCAGTAGTAGTGCTACCTTTTAGTTTTCTTGTACTACTATTAGCAAACACAGATGTAGGTTCTAATATCTCTTTGCCTGAAGTATTATCAAACCAAGCGTTTTCTTCTGTATTAAATGTAGCATTCTTTAAGTCTAAATCTTTTAATTCTACAGAAGACTTATCACTTTTGGTATTACTTAATATTGTATCAACAATATCATCCTTCGTATCAGTGCTTATAACTGTACTGGACTCAACAGGCATTATAACGTTACCATCTCCATAGTCACTTCCTGTATATACGGATGTCGAAACTTCTTCTGTACCGTCAGTATCAAATATCTTTTTAGCATACTCATCAGTCAAGCCTTGATTCTTCTCAAAAGACTCTATTAGTATACTAGCCATTGTATTATTTTTTACAGCATTATTAAAAGCTTTTATATCTTCAGGAGTATCTATATAACTTAATAATTCAAACAACATAGGAGATCTATTTATATTAGAGTTGAATAACGCACTCTGTGAGAACAGTTGTTTTTCTAGTTTAGCAAAGTTTAAACCTATTTCATTTGTTATTGCTACACTTGCTGCAGTATCTTTACCGCCTGTTCTTTCATTAAAAGCTTTAGGATCTGCTAAATTAGTTATATCATCTGTAAGTGCAAACTTTTTATTGGCTTCTCTCGTAAATCTATCTCTAGTGGTCTGCATATCATCAGCTTTGTAGTCTATATTAGGCAATGCAAAAGGTGAAGCATTTACACTATCATAAACAGTACCACGAACACCACCGCTACGCTCATACGCTAATATATCATCTACTTCAACACCTGCAACCTGCATGTTGTTTACAATCTGTTTTGCAGATGCGTTAGGGTTCATCATAAACATACTAGCAAAAGCATCACTAACAGACTTGTTACTAAAGCCTTCAGATTTATTAGTAGGATCTTTAGATAAGTTATTAGCAATACCTAAATGTATAGTACGTAAAGCTTCTTTAGCCGTCATACCTTCTGGCAACTCTATACCCTTTTCTCCAAGGTTTAGTGTCTTAAGTATAGTATCTCTGTTTATCTTGTTTCCAAAGCCTTGAGCAGTCAAAGCATCTTTCTGTACGTATATATCTTTATATATAGCATCTAAATTAGGGTGTGCTTGAGCTAAAGCTACATACTCGGCTTCACTAATATTAAAATCTCTTTTTAGGTTATTCATTTGAACAAGAGAAGCATCTATCTCAGCCGCAGCTGCTTGATATTTAGGTGCATACGCTTTCGCTGTATCCATCATGTTATCAACATACTTGAGTTGCATCTTTCTACGTTCATCAATACCTTTTGCTATACCTTCTCCTAAACCCTTAGAAAGTCCTGCGCCAAATGCACCACTAAATAAACCCATAATTAAACCTCTCTTGACATAAGACCTGCAGTAGGTAATTCATCTACCATACTACTGAGTGAGTCTTCTGATACATCTTGCTTAGGTGCTTCTGCAGCACTTAACTCTTCTACTACAGCTTCCTGCATAACAACACCAGGATCATTAACATTTGATTTCTTGCCCATCGCTACTTTGACTTCTAACTTAGCCGCTAGTGTACGCATTCTTTTCTCTTGTGCTGCTTCATCTTTGTCTTTGTAATCTGCCATTGTTTCTTTGTAGTCTACACCAACTACATCAGCTATAGCTTTTATCTGTAAAGCTATGTAGGGTTTTAGTAAAAGTTTAACATCTACAGAATGTATACCATTCATAACACCACCAGATAACATTGAATCTGCTACAATACTAATTGGAACACCTATATCTAGAGTGTCTATTAATTCTTCTTGTGCTTCTGTATCGCCTAGCTTTTTCATGTAAAACTCTAAAGCTTCTAGTGGATCAGCAATCATAGCAGGGTTTTCCCACGGTGCATTCTTAGGTTCGTCTGTTAGAGACTGTCCAGGAACAGGTCCTTCAAATATTGTAGGTATTGCCATTGTGTTTATCCTATTTAGTGAAGCCAGCGCCAAAGTATAGGCCGACTATTGCTGAAACTATGTGTGTGTCTAGAGGGGTTATAACGAAGCCACGAGCTGCTTTCCAATGTATTGCATCTGGTGCGCCTAAGAGCCAGTTAATGAAGCCACCCTGTACTTCTGTGTAACCAACGATTACGCTTACGTCAGGATACCATACTGCTACTAACTTTGGCAATACAATAATAGAACCTACTGCAGATAAAGCTATGATCCTACGTGTCCAAGCAAAGTGTTTATCTTTACTGCCATGCTCTCTCGCATCACTGACTGCGCCTACAAGTGCTTTCTGTTGTTCTGCTTTAGCTTTATTGCTTTGACCCCAGATGGACATAACTCCACCTAAGACAGTAGAGAAAAGCATTGTGATTAATTCTAGTGGTAATCCAAACATTTATTTAGGTATCCCTGCTACTGTAGCGTTTGCTTTTGGTAATACAGAAGAAACATCACTTAGTTTATCTATTAACTTAGCAAAATATAATTCTTTAGCTACTCTGTTATCCATACCTGATGTATACTTTCCAGCATCCTTTCTTCGTAGTTGCTTTGCAAATTCAGTTATGTCTTTATCTTTTGCTGCTTTAAGAACGGATGTCCATTGATCTCCTGCTTTGTCTCCACCTACATTGTAAGCCAAAGAGCTTAATACTCGTGTATACTTAGTATCTAGTTTATCCCATGATGTGCCTATATTAGCTAACTTAGTATCCCAACCATTATTTCTAGCTGCTTTAGTATGCATATCCATATCCGCATTATATATAGCTACTTTATCTGCTTTTGTTAGAGGTATAAAGTTTCCTGTTTTTAGATCTTTAAATGGTATACCGTAAATTTTACCAGATGTATTTTCTGTTGCGGTTATCTTATGCCCATAGCCTATATCTCTAGATTTATCAGCATCCGCTTTAGAAGCCTCACCAGCATCATTAGTTATTACAGGAGTAGAGCCATGATCTGTTTCTGCTTTTTCTGCTATCTTAGTGTAAAACTCTCCTATTCCTGCTTGTAGGTTTCTACTTGCTTTGAGATTGTCTATACCTAAATCTTTACTAGGCTTAGCCATAAGACCTACTTGACTTCCCTTTAGTGTAGAAGTATCTTGTTGTTCTATCTGATCCTGTTCAATAGCTTCAGCTATATCTAGAGTAGGTATTTCTACAGGCTGTTCTAATGCAGTTTCAGCAATGTCAATTAAAGCATCGGTCTGTCTGTCTTTTTTTACAATAGACCCAGAGAAGTCCATAGGATTGTTTCTATCATCCTTATCGTAGTAAAATCCAGGTGCTATCCTATTTACTTCTTTCATATTAGCAAGAAACTCATTAATCTCTTCTGGAGAAGATCTAGGTCTTTCTGCTCTAAAGTTCATACCTCTATAACGCTTTGCTTTATTGTCAGATGCTTTAGTAATAAGATTAGCTAAACTATCCGCAACTACAGAATCGCCATCTATTTCATTTGTGCTATTTTTTCTTTCAAGCATACCTTTGGGTTCTACAGGTTTATCTTCTTCAGATAAGTAAGACTGTATCTTTTCCTCAATATCCTGCATCATCTTTTTGGTGCTGAAATCTTTAGCGTAGTTCATTAAATTTGACATTATTAATATTACCTTTTAAAATCCACCTGATGCACCATTAGAAGCCCAATTAATTAAACCTGGTGCTACCGCTCCTAAGAAAGAGCCTAAACCTTGACCACGCCCTACGTCTATATTAGCTTGTACTTCAGCCATAGACACTTCGTTTTGCATAGCCTGTAACTGAATGCGAAGCGCTCTTTCTGCTTCACTCTCTGCTATCTTATAAGCATAACTAATCATGTCACGCTCTTCTTGTAATACGTTATTGTATGCTGATACAGTAAACTGATTTGCAGTCATTGCTGCATCACGGTTTGACTGATTCATTGCGGCTGTTTCTGCAGTCGTTATAGACTGTG
>Ga0206131_10007317_pt1 | contig 11101 bp, 10 predicted proteins | sample Helgoland_Spring_FD_148636 | JGI IMG/M metagenome (GOLD analysis project Ga0206131, IMG submission 148636) | Pelagic subsurface seawater microbial communities from Kabeltonne, Helgoland, North Sea - Helgoland_Spring_Bloom_20160517_1 | ecosystem: Environmental > Aquatic > Marine > Epipelagic ... | reverse complement strand
AAGAGGAAATGGCTGAAGGTTACAACGATGACCTTGACGATTCTTTAGGAGCTAGAAATGGAAAGAAAAAACAATCTTTCTCGGATAGAAGAAAAGAAAGTGAAGGTATGGAAAAAGCAATGGGTAAGAAAAAATATTCAGGCGATAAAAGCATGGATGAAATGGAAGATGGTGAAGCAACTGAAGGTATGGTGAGAAGTCACGCTGCTGGACAGAAAGGTTCATCTCAGAAATCTAAAGGATTACCAAAACCAAAATCAATCCCTAATAGAGCTCGTTATAACGAGTCTACAGAGAAAGAGATTCAACAACTTAGAGAAAAGAATGAAGAGTACCGTAAGGCACTTAACATCTTTAAAGAGAAGTTGAATGAGGTTGCAGTGTTCAACTCTAACTTAGCTTATGCAACACGTTTGTTCACAGAGAACACAACCACTAAGCAAGAAAAAATCAATATCCTCAGAAGATTCGATTCAGTAGAAACGTTGAAAGAATCAAAAGGACTATATAAAACGTTTAAAGAAGAATTCGAAGGTAAGTCGGCGAATACAATTTCAGAATCTATGTCTGAAAAAGTTTCTAAGTCTCCATCTAAAGGTTCTTCCTCAAATCTTATAGAGTCTAAGACATATGAGAATCCACAGTTCATGAGAATGAAGGATTTGATGTCAAAAATAATTAAATAAAATAAAACTTAAAATTAAAAATTACTAAAATGGGAGCATTATTAGAATCAGGTCTTGTAGGTAACATAGGGTTAAAACACCTAAAAGTTATCAAAGAAGACACAATCAACAAATGGGACAAACTAGGTTTCTTAGATGGCTTGAAAGGTCACTTAAAAGAAAACGTAGCACAATTATACGAAAACCAAGCGTCTCACTTAATTAACGAAGCTGCAAACGCTTCTGACTCAGGTTCATTTGAAACTGTAGTCTTTCCTATCGTTAGAAGAGTATTTTCGAAATTACTAGCTAATGATATTGTATCAGTACAAGCAATGAACTTACCAATCGGTAAATTGTTCTACTTCGTACCTAAAATTCAACAAGCGAACGCTAACGGAAACCCTGGCGAACACTATAAACCTTTCGGAGCACCAGGAGGTCCTACTTCAACGACTACAGGTTACACTGCAGGTCAAAAAGATTTGTATGACCAATTCTATGAAGGAGCGACACCAAATTCTGACCCAGCTGGACTATTTGATTATTCAAAAGGAGAGTATAGTCAAATTACTAAGGCGTTAATTCCATTTGTATGGGATGGTTCTCAACTATCTTCAACCACATTAGGTGTGGCATTAGGTAGAGCGGTTAACGGAAATAATACACCTATAGCTTCAGGAATTGTAAGAGAATTAATTTTCGGATTATCAGGTTTCTCAGGAGACGGAGCAGGTAAACTAATCGGTCCTGATGGTAATGCGATGGATACTGAAGAATTCTTAGCTTCGTTAGAAGTTACTAGTGCTGGAGTATATAAAAACTTTAACTTAGTGACTCAGAAATACGGTAAAGGTATTGCAAGTTACGGTAGTGAAACACAAACTTCATTCCCAAGTTCAGGTCCAGGTGGTGCATATGATAACATATGTGACGCGACAGGATGGGTTTACATCTCAGTTGATTATTCAACACCAGCAGCAATTGGTACAACTTCTTTAGATGGTTACACAGGAAGTACTGTGGCATCAGGAGCTACGGTAAATGGAACTTACAGAATCTACAAAACGTTAGAATTTGAAGATGCAATTGGTGAAGTTTCTTTCGACCTTGAAGCAGTTACTGTTTCTGTAACAGAAAGAAAATTAAGAGCACAATGGTCTCCAGAACTAGCACAAGACGTTTCTGCATTCCACAACATCGATGCTGAAGCTGAATTAACAGCTTTATTGTCTGAGCAAGTGGCAGCGGAGATTGACCGTGAAATCTTAAGAGACTTGAGAAAAGGAGCGGCTTGGTCATTACGTTGGGATTACAACGGATGGAAAAGAGTATCTAATGGTTCAGTTAACTATAACCAAAAAGACTGGAACCAAACATTGATTACTGCAATCAACCAAATCTCTGCTCAAATACACAAATCTACTTTAAGAGGTGGAGCTAACTGGATTGTTGTTTCTTCTGAAATTTCAGCTATCTTTGATGACTTGGAATACTTCCACGTATCAAATGCGGCACCAGACCAAGACCAATACAACATGGGTATTGAAAGAGTAGGTACGTTATCAGGTAGATACCAAGTTTACCGTGACCCTTACTTCCCACCTAACACAGTATTGATGGGACATAAAGGTTCTTCTTTATTGGATACAGGGTACGTTTACGCACCATATGTACCATTACAGTTGACACCAACTATGTATAACCCATTCAACTTTACTCCGATTAAAGGAATTATGACGAGATACGCTAAGAAAATGGTAAACAACCGTTTCTATGGTGTAATTACAGTTGACGGTGTTAGAACGTTCGATTTGAACTCTTTAAGATAATATATCTTAATACCAATAATAAAGGGGACCTTTTTGGTCCCCTTTTTTTATTTAGTGTACTTTCTTCTACAATATGGAGAATCTTCTCCGTAGTACATACACCTTAAAATCTCATTTTCAACTCTAAGTGGTTGAAATTTATCGCCATCACTTGGTTTATGACCTTCAGTAATTGCCTCTCTAATTAACATTTCGTTACTGATAACTTTACTAATAATTTCGTTTTTATTCATCCATCAAATAACCGTCAAATAAAATCTTGTTTAGCCATTATATTTTCTCCCTTAACTTGTTTTAAGTACTCATAATAAGTTATTTACGTGTAAATCATTACCTTTCTTAAATTATATTCAATCTTTCTTAAACACATATTTCGCATTGATATCTCTTTGTTTTTTACTCAATCTATCTAAAATTTATAGCACAAAAAAGAGGGAGTGTTACCCCCTCTATTTCCAACTAAACTAATATCATCCCTCAGTTTTAACTTCAGGTTCACCTGTTGGTTCCTGATGTTCACTGGCTGGTGAGGTTAGTATTCTGATGGCCTTAGAGACCGTTTCAGATTCTTCAATTCCAAAAGCCCCACGTGTATGTGACGCTCTTGCCGCCTGAACTAAGATATATAGTCCTTGGTCAGGAGTTAAATTTTCAACGAATGCGTTTAAGTCATTCAGATTATTGTAGTTAATTGTATTAAACAATTGACCAATTGGTTTTGGAGATTCTTGCTCCACCCCATTTTCTTGGGTTGATTGTTCTTCTGTGATTTGTTCTTCCACAACTGCTTTCACAGGTTTTTCAGTTTTTTTACTTTTTGCCATTTTTGAGAAATATTGTTTTGTTTATCTATTACTTAATATTTATATAATATATAAGAGATAATATACTAATGTCAAGTTATGAGTAAATATATTCTTAGTGAAGATTTAGCGGTTTGGTTTGGTGATAAGAAGAAAAAGAAAGGTTCTTCACAACCAAAAGGTCCGTGGGTTAACATATGTAAAAAGAAAAAGGGTGGTGGACATCCACCATGTGGTAGGAAGGATGCCGATGAAAGAGGATACCCTGTTTGTCGAGCAGCTGGTGTTGCGGGTAAAATGTCACAGAAAGATAAAGATTCTGCATGTCGTAGAAAAAGAGATAAAGAAAAAAAAGACACCCAAACAGGTAAGGGTCAAAAGCCAACACGTATTAAAGTGAAAAATTATAAAAAAGAATCGATTGATGAGTTAACGTATATGGTGTTGGAGTCCATCGTTGGTGATTCTATCCTATGTGATAATTGTGGGTGGAATTGGAAAATAAAAGATGGTGGTGACGATTTATATATGTGTCATAAGTGTGGTAACGATAACACACCTAAGATTTCTGAAGATAATGACAAGGAAGTCGGACCATCAGGTAAGGTAGTGAAAAGTATCTGTGACGCTAAGAAGTTCTGTAGTGCACAGGGACCAATAACGTTTGGTCAATTAAAGAGCGTTGTCTCTGCAGCCAAAAATAAAAGATTAGCTAAACATATTGGTGAAGGTGGGTTTAAAGCGTTTATACGTTTATTACCGTGGTTTATACCACAAATAGCAATTGCTGGTATGATTGGTTCAGGTATGAGGGCTTTTAATAAAATATTAAAACCTACATTGAAGGATACTCCAACATATAAGTCGTGGTGGTCAAAGACTATCATGAAAATATTTAGTTTTGCTGAAGGTGATTTGGTAAATAGTGACCCACTTAGTAAGATATTCTTTATTAGTGATGGTTTAATGAACTTAATGGATGAGAGTAACAAGTTAAAGTTTGCTTATCATATTTCTGAGATTGCATCTGATAGACCTGATAACCAACCAGTTCCTGAATTCTTTGTTGAAAATGAGTTAAGGGATTGGGTGAATAAAAGATTTTTATTGGACCCTCCGTTATCGCCTAAGGAATTAGAAAGTTTTGACGATGTATCTATCCCTTCAGTTGATTCGGATGACGAGGTTAAGTTAATTGAGAACTTATTGCGTTCATATGGTAGGTACAAAGAAACTATCTCTGAGGAGATGAAGTACCATATGGAAAAAAACATTCCAATATCTGAAAACGTTTTTAGAGTAGGTTCAACAAAGTATTTTGAGGTTATTAATGAGTCCAGAGACCTAAGGGATAAAGGTATTTATAAAAATGATTTGGACAATGAGTTATTGGATAGTGATTTGGGTAAGTTCTTTATTTACAATGGTGAAAGATTACCTTTAGATTTTCCAATGGTAAATGAACAATCCTTTAGTTGGGATGGAACATATGCCAATGAAATTGATGAACAAGGTGCTGATACATCTTGGTCAAGGGATGAGGATAAAATAACTCTTCAAGATATTTTAGAACTTACAAAAGACATTAAAATTATAAACTTCCCCACTAAAAAATTGGCAAATATTGTTCTAAACTGGAATAACAATCCTGAGGAAATAGAAAGAATTAGTCAAGTAGAAATCTCATCTCAATACCCTATTTTAATTATGGTAGATGAGAATGGTAAAATTCAATGGATATTAGACGGAAATCATAGAGCACAAAAAGCGTTAAGGTCTAATTCAGAAACAATACCAGCAAAACTCATTAAACCATCGAATCTTAATCCTAAATCTAAAAAAATATTTGGTTTATCTGAGGCAGAATATAAGGGTAAGGATGTTAGTTTAAACAAACCTAAGTCAGGTGGACCTAAAAAGTGGTATGTATACGTTAAAAACCCTAAAACAGGTAAGGTTAAAAAAGTAAGTTACGGTTCGCCAGATATGACCGCAAAATGGAATGACCCTAAAAGGAGAGCGTCATTTGCTGCGAGACACCAATGTGAGAAGAAAAAAGATAAAACTAAAGCCGGTTATTGGGCATGTAGAGCACATAAAGATTTTGGGAATAATGTCCCAGGAAGATTTTGGTAATGATATACGAACAGGAAAATATAGGTAAGTTTAAATTTAAAAGAGTTTTTAACGAAAACGTGGACTCCAATGAGTTAACATGGCATAGAGATTACAATGACCGTAAGGTTTTTGTGGAGTCAAGTAATGGTTGGATGTTACAAATGGACGAGGAACTACCTAAGGTCTTAAATGAGGGACAAACGTATGTAATACCTAAGATGGTGTACCACAGAGTAATTAAAGGGACTGGTGACCTTAAAATCACGGTAGATGAGGGATATAACCAATATAGGGTTCCTAAAGTAGTAAAAGAAACGATTAGAAAGAACCTTTATAATATTAAGAATTCAGGTATTAACATGACTATACCAAATATGTTAATGGAATCTAAATACGTGAGTATTGAGGTATTAGAGGAAATTAAAAAATTCTGTGATGGTAAGAGTCAAATTACGGAAAGTAGTTCCCCAAAAAACAATCAAGATAAAATGACTTACCTTTCTTATGGTGGGTTAAAATCTTACGAATGGGTAATTACCTCATTACTTTAAATTTGTTTACACTTTACTGTGAACTGTAATCAGGTGTTTTAATTGGTTTCGGAGATATATTGTAATCTTTATGGTAAGCCTCGGGCATTTCATCATAAAAATAATCTTGAGCCCTTTCCACTGAACTAGCGGTAACCTCCATAATTGGTTTACCATTTTTACTTAATACATACGTTGGTATTGTTATATCACTCATAATACATTTGTTTTAAAGTGTAAAGGTAGTAAAATTATTTACCTGAACAATATTTTCCTGAACATTTTTTATTACCGTCTAAACCTGGCATCTTTCCCTTACACACTTGAACCGCATAACCATTAGCGTACGCTGAAGGGTAAACATCGTATTTAGCCTTTGCTGCATTTTTACCGCGAGAACATAAAGTGGTGTCTTTCTTTTTAGACTTCTTTTTAGTTTTCTTTTTTTCGTGTATAACTCTTCTAATAATTTGTTCGAGTTGTTCTTCTGTTAAATTAAACTTTCTCATTTTTTGTTAACTACTTGAAATTGTAATTCTCTTTTGTATGTGTTTATTTCTCTATCAGTATTCACTTTAATATCCACGAAGTATTCATTAGGGATTTTATCTGTTGTGTCAAATATAAAGTAATAACCATCTGCAGTTCTATTGATTTGTGTCCAGTCTTGTACTTGCACCTCTGTATTTCCCTCACGAACATATACCCTATAAAAACATTCTACTTGTTTTAAGGTTTCATTAGCGGTGTAGGCTTTCTTAAGTGTTACGTTAACCTTACGAATATCAGTATTTATTATTTTTTCATTTTGAAGTATACCGTTGAAATCAAACCCATATAATTTAGGTTCTTCTGTTCTTGTTCCAATAGTGAAGTAATCTTGATTTTTAAGTAATACAAACTCATTTTCTACCGAAGATATGACATCACCACCATATGAAAGTTTTCTCCAGTTATCGTAGTAAATACATGGTGTGTTTGTTGATGTTATTGCAGATACCGTAACCTCGTAAACCCCATTAGACCTACTACAAGCTGTTAATGTTTGGAGTATAGTGTTACTTTCATCCACAATATCCACGACTGGGTCGTTATCTAAAACAATTGGGTTACCATTAACGTAGGTATAAAGATATAGTTTATTATCCTTACCTTCATAAAAGGTATATCTGTCGTCTTGAATTAAATCATCATAATTTGTTTCTAAGAACGGCTCATAAAATGTCTGTGTATGTCGTGAAAAGAACCCTACCGAATAATTCTCAGTCATCCCTGTAATGTTCTCAACCTCGGGAACAAAGGCAATACCCCATCCTGAAGTACCTGTGATTGAACCTGATAATACCCCATTGATTTCATCGGTCATATCAAACTCAACATCTTCATTACCAAATTCAAAGTGTTGTGTATCAACAATAGTCAATCCACTATAGTTTAACCCAATAGTTGAACCTGTTTGCGAATTTGTATTATCGTATATACCATTAACAGACCAATTTTTAATTGTCGTTCTTTGGTACCAGTTCGTAGGTCTATCTGAGAATGATTTATTCCCTTCAAAAACATCGGTAACATTATAATAATCATCACCAACACCTTCATCCCATGTTTGCGTATTTCCTGTTGAACCAGAAACTTTAGGTATTCTAAATAATATTAAATCAAAAGATGTTGCTCGTCTTCTACCGTTTGACCACGTTGAGTTTAGTAACTCTTTATCAAACGAAGACGTATTAGTCATTCTTAATGTGTGAGTCATAGCACTTGTACATCCTGTTGAAATAGTGTTATTAGAAAGTTTATTTTCTAAGTTTTCTAAATCGACATCAAAAATAAAACGTGAGTAACCTTTAGGTCCTGATAGGTTATCTACCCTACCAAAAAATAATTCAACAACAGGGTTTCTACCTGTGTTTGTGTATGAGTTAAAGATTAACGTATCATTACGTTTAAAGTATGACTTGTAAATTGACATTATTCGTTTTTACTATAAATACTTAGTTTATACGAATATTCTTATTTAATATTTTTGTACTGGCGTCGAATAGTTCTTTTAGTAGGTCACTAACTTGTGTACCGTCAGAACTTACAGGTACAGGTGGCATTCCAGGTAATGGATGAACATGAGTAGCGAGGTATCTAACAATTAATTCAATTAAGGTCATTAACTCTTCACCTCTAACAACTGAAGATGTTTTAGGTTGAATCTCATCAACCACTTTTGCTTGGTCGATACCATATATTGTGTTATTTAAATTAATTTTTGAATCATTGTGTGATAAGAGATATAGTTGATTAGCACCCATTATACCCACCGTGTTCTCTTGATTTGAAACACTTTTATCTCTAAATAAATTCTTTTTAATTTTAGTAGGTACGTTGTCCTTACCTTCTTTATTATAAACTAAACCAAACCCTTGCATATTAGTAGTGAATTCTGTTGGTTTAATTAACCAATAAAGTGCAACTAGATTAACAAATTGGACTACGTTAGCAGCGTCCCTATTTTGTTTATTTGCTCGGTAAAATAAAGGGAATTGATTATTAATAAGTAAGCCATTCTCCATTCTACCTTCCATCACATTTTTAATGAATTTATTAATTAACGCTGCCAACTGTATGGTGTTTAAACTTTTAAATTGTTCAATATGTTGTATTCGTTTAAACGAATCTAAATCAGTATTGTTTCTTATTGAACTGGCCATTGTTGTTCCTGATACTTCATCAGGTTCTAAAGTATAAAGAATAATCTGACCTGTAAAAGCACTAAATTGATTTTCAGGGTTGAATACCTCATACTCTATTAGTTTTTTAGTTTGAGTATCTTCATTAACTATAGTATATTTCGTATCAACCTTACCATATTGCACCAATGTTTGGTAATTACTTAATTGGATAAAAGCCCTATTGGTTTTGGATACAGGTATTTGTTTGCTATTAAATTTATCGTGTTTACCTGCTCTTAGTAAAATTTCACCATCTACCCCTTGTATAACATCATACCCTTTTAATATGATATCAGAATTACTTCTACTTAAAATTGCAATATCTTGAGGTTCAGGATATACACCCTCAGTTTGTGGATTGACCTTACCCGTCTTTTCATCCCTAATCGGTTTTAGTTTCTTGTTTCTTGTTCCTGAACTTAAAAAAGTTTTGGCGGGAGCCTCATCTTCTTTCTCAATTTGAGTTGGTGATGAGAATGGTCCTTGAATGTAAAACTGAGATTTTAAATCCATATTACCAGGGTTAGTATATATTACGTGAACATATTCTCCTTCTTTTGGTACTTGATATAAAAAATAAGGTAATAGAGGTAAGAATACAAAAGGGTCATTTTCCTTCCACTTATCCTTATCCTTATCAAAATTAGGAACTGCCCTCAACTTATTTGTGTAGTTTTCGGGTTCAGGAACTACCCTAATTCTACCAAGCATAAAAGGGTCGTCAGTATCAGATACGGTTCCCCCATAAACTATTTGTCTAAAATTTAAGGGTAATTCATTTCCCGAATTATTTTTTATATTACCTGGTATAGCCATTTTTAATTACCTCTTTTTTTGTACTCTTTTAAAATATTATTATATAAACTTTCTGTAGAATCTAAATGGTGAGTCAACTTAACTAACATACTTTTAGTATCTTCAAAGTCCTTTGACAATACCGTTAGTACTTCTTTTAAATCACCATTACTTTTACTTTTAAAGTTAGTAATGATATCTTTTATTTTTTCTTCTTCCATATTAATAAGATTTACCACTTGCTTTTACTGGTAATGTTGTACCACCTACAACCGCCAGTGGGGGTATAGTTATTTCAGTTTTACCATTTTCTTGCATTTCTTTTTGTTGTCCATTAATTTGTGAACTCATAGATTGTATAAATAAGTTAGGTGAACCATCAGGCATGTCACCAGTAGGTATTCCTGATTTTTGTAATTCTTCTATGATATTTGCTAAGGTTCTAGTTTCTGACATACCAGGTAAGAATTTAGCTAGTGATAATACAGAAGCAGGTAGACCTAAATTAAGTTGACTAGCCGCTAGGCTTAATAGTTGTAACAACTCATCAACAACACTTTTACATTGTCTCCAATCGGTAACTAAGTCGGCAACTATAATAACCGTATTAATAATTGAGAATATCATTCTTGCCTGTGCATTTTTAGATTCACGAGCAATATTCTCAATTAAGCTCATCACTAAGGCGTTTAAATTCTTTTTAATTTCTTTAAATAACTCCTCAACAAATATTGCTCCAATTTTACTCATTAGTTCAACTATGAAATTTTTGAAGTATTTTAAGAAATCTTGTAACGTATCGATTTTATCGGCAATTTGATTTTGTACCATCTTAAAAACAATCATAACCCCTAATAAATTTTTAGGTGATAATAATGCTTGTAATATCGCTTTTGGTATTATCCCAAGTAAATCAAATTTTATTGAACCCTCAATATTAAGTTTTGGTAATAATAACTTCCACTCTTCATTATTTGAAAGGTCATCAATTAATGATTTAAAGGCTTCTATTTTTTTAGTTTCATTATTTTCATCTCTTACGTTTTTAATTCCGTTAATAATTGCACCTGTATCGATAGGTAATTTCACGTTGTTACAATCAGTAAATTCCGTAACCCCATTTTGAATGTTGTCTAATTCATTTTCAATAGTACGGAGCTCATTATCTGTTAGTTCAAAAAAAGAATCATCTAAATTGTCGGATACTGATAATTTAGCAATACCTGAAACGTCAATCTCTTTAGTGTTATCAAAACAAAGACCTAATATTCTTTGCATTACTTTTTCGAATTTCGATTGTTCTCTTTCAGTGTCTATACCAATATTCAAATCTACTGAAATCGCACCAGTTAACATATTCATTATAATGGTAATCAGTTCATCTATTTCAAAAAGATTAATAGAAGTATAATAGTCCTGTAAAAACTGAGTTATACTTTTCACTCCATTTCCAGGGTTTTTAGGTGTTACTTTATAGTAGTCACCTTGATTACCACTACCATCAGCCGTAACATACTCAATATCAAATATTGGGTTATTAGATGCTCCAATATAACTTGAACCATAGTTCGTGGAAAAGGGTACACCTACAAATTGTAATCTATGATATAATTCACGATTCATTGAGTATGG
>Ga0206131_10007313_pt1 | contig 11103 bp, 15 predicted proteins | sample Helgoland_Spring_FD_148636 | JGI IMG/M metagenome (GOLD analysis project Ga0206131, IMG submission 148636) | Pelagic subsurface seawater microbial communities from Kabeltonne, Helgoland, North Sea - Helgoland_Spring_Bloom_20160517_1 | ecosystem: Environmental > Aquatic > Marine > Epipelagic ... | reverse complement strand
ACCAATACAGCTCACACCCCGGGTCAATAGCTAACGCCTACGAAACACAAGCATCAGCTGTTTTTTTGCAAAGCCCACATCATCTGCATTTCAACAACAAATCAGGACATCCACTAACCCGCTAAACCAAGCAACCAGATTGCCGAATCAAAGATTGCCCGCCGACTTAGCCGCAAATTCTCTGATTCAGGCTGAACTTCGAAGAATAGGTAGCCTTCACTTCAGAAATAACAAAACGAGAACGTAGAGAATCAATGCTGTTGTTTAGCGTCGGCGAGACGAGTATGTTTTTTCTATCGAGTCAATCTAGATCAGCAGTTGCATCGAACGTGTCTTGATCCAACATTGTCCAATCGACTTAGCATAGTCCTTCAACGATTGAGTCGAACCACTGGCTCGTTGCCAGCAACCTGGTTTTGGCATCAATCCCTCAAGCCAGCTGGGGATCGATTTATCTAAGCCGTTCCCGAGCGGTTTCCCGCCGCGACGAAACGATCTTTGTGTCTCGGCGGTCCAACGAGCCAACTCGGTATAGCCAGCAAGACTGCGACTGAAAGGCAATGGGCTAGTACTATCAATGGCGCTCATTTCATCATTCGCTTTGGTCTCATTTGAGGCGAGGCGATGTGCAAGCGAGGTATGTTGCGCCTCAGCTACGTCCTCAACGATGCCGGCCCTGACAGGATTCAGGTCAACATAAACCATGCAAGCCAATACAGCGTTTTCATCCAGCAGCCGTTGCGACTTAAAGCGTCCCTCCCAAAAACGACCTGTACATCTGTCTTCACTATTGGCCCTGCGCGCCAAGGGTTCGTTGATGAATCGCATCAGCCATGAAATCGAACCCAGGCGTTGCCGAAGTACCTGCAATCTATCCGCGTCCTGCAGTAACGTCGCGCGCTCTATCTCTCTTCTTTGAACGGCGTCTTTGCCTTTGTGTTGCTTGGGGCAGAGCGATAGCCACTTATCAACAATTAGCGCGTCACTCCAGCCTCCAATCTCGGCGGTGTTGAGACTGATGACAAGGTGATAATGATTCGACATCACCGCGTAGCCATAAAGGTCGACAGCGAAGGTGGCGGTTAACTTCAGAATGCGATCTTCCAGCCATTGTCTTCTGTGGTCGAAGTTGAGGCCGGTTTGCTGGTCCGTACCACACAGCCATGCGCGTCGAACGCAACGTGAACAGATGTGATAGACGCCTTCGGCAGGGTCGACGAGGTGTGAGCGAGGGTAGGTCATCTGTCTGATTATAGATGCCGATTTAAAGGATGGCTGTGCGCGGTATCGAGTAGCGCGTCAGTTTAGTCGCTAGAGCGGGTGTAGGATATGTTCCATATCATGGATGTCCTGTATTAAATGATCGTGAGCTGGGCGTTAAATTTACAAATAGAGGAAATACCATGATTATTCGCATACTAAAAATGACAATGCCGTTTATTTTTTTTCTACTAATTGGATGTCAAGCAGCTATATATGGAACAGCATCTTCATTTGACAAGCTAGAGTTGGGAATGAGCAAAGCACAAGTTATTGAAACTCTTGGCTCACCTGTTTCAGTATCTGCTGATGGAGACAAAGGCGAAGAATATTTGATTTACAAAAAAATGAAGCACGCCATCTCTGAGTGGCCAAAAACATATCAAGTTGTTTTGCGCAACGGAAAGGTTGTAAAGTGGGGTGAGCAATACAACGAACAAAACATTAATAATTTTTAGTATTTTTTGTGTGTAAATTTAACAAGGCCCAGCAACACGCGCACTTCGTGTGCTGGACGCTCGCAAGCTCGCGCCGTTGTGGGCGGCGTTATGCCCATCGCTCAGCCAACTTTGCCGCATATTAACGCTTGACGTTAATAACGCTATGCGTCATTGTTCCCACATGATCATATCGTTCAAGTGTAATGATACCGAGAAGCTGGCAAGCGGACGCCGCGTCAGACGCTTCGTCAATTTTGAGCGAGTTGCCTTGAGGAAAATTAGGCAACTTCAGGCTGCAAGCCAGTTGGATGATCTTAAAGTACCGCCCGGAAATATGTTGGAGCCATTACATGGTGACCGCCAGGGTCAGCACAGCATTCGAATCAACAGGCAGTTCCGGGTTTGCTTCCGCTGGACCAAGGCTGGTGCGGAAGATGTCGAAATTGTTGATTACCATTAGGAGGTAGCTCATGCGCAACATTGAAGCTGTAACGCCAGGCGAGTTACTTAAAGAAGAGTTTCTTGAGCCGATGGGTATTTCTCAATACCGCTTGGCCAAAGAGATTGGGGTGCCTGCTCAGAGGATAGGCCAGATTATTGCCGGAAAGCGTTCGATAACCGCAGACACGGACCTGCGACTTTGTCGCTTTTTTGGTTTGTCCAATGGCTACTGGTTGCGAGCTCAGGCAGCCTACGACACAGAGATTGCGGAAGATGCCCTTGAGGATCAGTTGAAGATTATTCGTCCGTGGAATGCTGTATCTGAAATCGGGCACAGAGCATAACCAACGGCTGCACAGCGATTGATTTTCCGCCGCTTCACGGCTCCAAACCGGCGCGTGAGCCGGGCGTTAGGCCGCACGAGGAAACTATGTTTGCCGCACCACGCGTCAAGATTTGCTGCATTTCTAGCGTTGAGGAGGCGCAACTGGCAGTCCAGCTGGGCGCATCCGCACTCGGTCTCGTTTCGCACATGTCCAGCGGGCCTGGCGTCATCGCTGATGAGCTCATTGCTGAGATCGCTAAGTCAGTTCCTCCGCCTGTCGCGACGTTTTTGCTAACGTCTCGGAGAGAGGCGGACGGAATCGTGCAGCAACATGCTGTGTGCCAGACCTCAACGATTCAACTTGTTGACTCAGTACGCCCGATTGAACTTCAGAGGCTGCGCCGCCAGCTTCCGGGAGTGAAGCTCGTTCAAGTCATTCACGTTATGGGAGACCAGTCGCTAGAGGAGGCCAGAGCTGTGGCTGGTCTCGTCGATGCACTTCTGCTTGACTCAGGTAACCCCACGCTGGAGGTCAAAGAGCTGGGCGGCACCGGGCGAGTTCATAACTGGGAGGTCAGCCGGGAGATTCGTCGACAGGTCGAATGCCCAGTCTTCCTGGCAGGTGGTATCCGTGCGTCAAACGTCCGGGAAGCCATACATGCGGTCCAACCGTTCGGACTAGATCTCTGCTCAAGCGTGCGGCACGAGAGCAAGCTCAGCGCTGAGAAGCTCGGCGAGTTCATGCAAGCGGTACACAGTGCAGCCTAACCATTCGCTTAACCGGACACAGCGCGGCATGCCGCGCTGTGTCCGGTTAGCTCAAACGTTATGTATCTTGAACTTGGTTATCGATAGGGGTATCGTAATACCAAGCATCTATCGATAGGCGATGTCATGGCTGAAGTAACTGTTTCTCCTAAATTCCAGATTGTAATTCCAAAAGAAATTCGTGAATCCATGGGTATTGTGTCAGGGCAGAAAGTCCAGATCATGTCCTATCAAGGAAGAATCGAGGTAATTCCGCTGAAGCCCATGAAGGAGATGAAAGGTTTTCTTAAAGGTATAGATACCACTGTTGCTAGGGAAGAAGACCGGCTATGAATGTCGTTGATTCGTCCGCCTGGTTGTCGTACTTCGCCGATGACGACAACGCTGCGGTGTTCTCAGGTGCGATCGAAAAACTACCCGAATTGCTTGTTCCAAGTATCACGATCATAGAAGTTTTCAAGAATGTGCTGCGCCAACGTAGTGAGGAAGTTGCTTTGATCGTTATTGCGCACATGAAGCAAGGTAAAGTGATTCCTTTAGATTCGGAGCTAGCAATGGATGCTGGCAAATTTGGAGTGCTCCATAAGCTCCCGTTGGCCGACAGCATAATCTTCGCGACAGCACAAAAATATGCCGCCGTACTTTGGACTCAGGATAGTGATTTTGAGGGCTTGCAGAATGTCAGGTACATTGCCAAGAAAAGCACATAACAATTTCAAGCAATCGGACGCCGGCTCTGCCGGCGCCGTTGTTGAAGGGCGTTAGCTGCCAAGGTGGAAGCGCGTATTGATAGCTTGATTTGGATTGTCATCGGTGGATTTCTCATGAGTGCCATCGCTTTGGTGGGCAGTGTCACGGTAGTGCTCAAGCCGGCTACCCTTGACCGTTTGCTGCTTCCCTTTGTCTCCCTTGCAGCTGGAACACTGATTGGCGGTGCCTTGTTTCACATGATTCCGGAGGGTTCTGCCGTCCTCGACCCGTTAGTGGCCAGCGTGTGGCTCGCCGCTGGTTTTATCACTTTTCTTGGGTTGGAGCTGTTTCTTCACTGGCATCACTCACACAGCTCCCAACGTACAGAGCGCCAACCAGTTACTTATCTGATCCTTGTTGGCGATGCCGTTCACAATTTTCTCGGCGGCCTAGGGGTTGCTAGTACCTTCTTGATCAATCCCGCTGCCGGCATTAGCGCCTGGGTGGCGGCGGCAGCCCACGAGATTCCACAGGAGTTGGGCGACTTTGGCATCCTGGTGCGCGGTGGCTTTCCTCGCCGAAGTGCTTTGCTGTGGAATTTTCTCTCGGCACTTACTTTTCCTCTGGGAGCCCTCGTGGCTTACTTTGCAGCCCAACAGTTCGAAGTGTCCGGCTTGGTGCTTTTTGGCGCAGGCAACTTCATTTACATTGCCGCTTCCGACTTGGTGCCGGAGATCAAGGTAAGTAAAAGCTTCTGTGCCGCAGCCACGCATTTCGGTTTCTTTTCAGTCGGGATAGCACTGACTCTATTCCTCGCGATGTGGAATGCATGAGCGAGGCAGCTAACAAGGCGCTGCGGTCGGACAAATTGTCCGCTGCGCTCCCAATTTTCCGCAGAGCGCGGCGTTAGGTGAACAAGGTACTACCAAGAAATGGATGTTACACCAATAATTAATCAATTATTCAGTCTGCTATGGTATTTAATTCCATTAGCTTTATTAGCAGGCCTCTTAAGGTCTCCTTGGTTCAAAGGTGTCTTAGGAGAATTTCAGGTCAATTTGCTTTTAAAACTTTTCCTACCAAAAGATAAATATCACCTCATAAAGAATGTGACTCTGCCTACAGAAGATGGGAGCACACAAATTGATCATATTTTAGTCTCGAAATATGGTGTATTTGTGATATAAACAAAAAATATGAAAGTCTGGATATTTGGTTCTGCCAATCAGAAACAATGGACCCAGAAAATATTCAAGCATTCGAGAAGGTTTCAAAACCCAACACATCAAAACTATAAACACCTAAAAATTCTCGAAAGCTGCCTAAGAATCAGCCATGAAAGTATCTTCTGAGTCATCGTATTTATTGGAGATAGTACCTTTAAAGCAGATATGCCTAGCAATGTAATCTATGCCGGAGATTGCATTAGATATATCAGATCTAAAGATATTGAAGTTTTAAGCCAAGAACAGGTACGCGAAGTAACTGAAACCATTCAAAATGGTAGGCTTAAGCCAGGTATAAAAACGAACCGAGAGCATACTGCACACGTTAAGAAAATCATCGAATTAAAGGAAGATGGAAAAGTTTGCCCAAAATGTGGTTCAGGAATGGTAGTAAGAGAGTCAAAAAAAAGGGCCAATGCAGGCAACAAATTTTGGGGTTGCTCAGCATTTCCAAGGTGCAGAGCTATTGCAAAGCTCACCTAACAAATCAATCAACTATGCCCCATCGGGGCCGGGCGCAGCAAATCTGAGCCGGTTATTGAGGCGTTATATGTGCTTGTCATTCACCCCGCAGCTAATAAATTCAAGAAATTGAGAGGAACAGGATAATGGAAAGTACGATTGTAGGCGGTGTTGTCGCGGTCATGATTGCTATCATAGTGATAGCTATTTCTACTCGACGACGTAAGAACAAGGAGGATCATAATCCGTAGTGTCAGGGCACAACCGAGCGGGTTAGAAGAACTGTTTTTGAAGATGGTGAAAAACACGAAGGACGTGCATATAACATGTGGTTGAAGTCGCTCACATTCGTTCGCTCGGACGCAGCAAGCCAAAGCAAAGCTGCGAATGGCTTCGCCATTCTGTCGCAGCTTCACGTTACCTCGCTGCGCCGCTTAACCAGGTGTTATGTTCTTTATTTGGTTAATCAGAGGTTCTATTGAAAAATTCCAAAGACACTATTTTAACTCTAGCGACTTTTTTGATATTGGTTGTAGCTTTTTATCTTTTAGGGTATTGGTTAATTTATCGAATGGGTCAAGCTACACCACTAATGTTGTCAGTTGGCGCTGCTACATTGGTTACTTGCCTTTTAAGAAAACGAAATTTATCGAGCCTAGGTTGGCAATGGGGCGAGTGGAAACATCAACGTACAAGCTATCTCTTGCCACTTATTATTGCGCTTACTTCCTATTTAATTATATGGGCGTGTGGCTTCGGTGAATTTTATAATGTTGAATTTCTGTCCAAGCAAAAAGAAAGCTATAACTTAGGTCATTGGAGTGATCTTGCTATATTTCTTTTTCATTGCGGATTGATTGCGACTATTAGTTTTTTTGTTTCATTGCCGTCTATTTTAGGTGAGGAGATTGGTTGGCGAGGCTTTCTGGTACCAGAACTTGCTAAAACGATGTCTTTTACTGGTGTTGGAGTGGTAAGTGGATTTATTTGGGCATTATTTCACTGGCCTCTAATTATTTTAGGGTTATATGGTAATGACATAACTCCATTATATTATCAGCTGTTTGTGTTCTCAGTTTTTATAACTGCTACAGGGATAATTATGGCTTACTTTCGTATCAAAACTAATAGCCTTTGGCCTGCAGTTATTTATCATGCCAGTTCGAATATATTTATCCAAAAGTTATTCACACCTATTACAATAACAAACACAAACTCTGCTTGGTATATGGATGAGTTTGGAGCTGTCATAGCAATTGTAGCAACTTGTGTGGCTATGTATTTTTTAAGAAAAGGTAATGCTGAATTTAAGTTTGTCAGAACATAACAAGCGCCTCAACAAAGGACGCAAAAAAGCTTGGCTTGCGTCACTTCGTTCCTGATTTTAGCCAAGCCTTTTTCGCCTGTTAGGCGGGCGTTATGCGCACTAGAGTAAATCCATGGGAAAAGTTATTTTACAAGGCCATATTGAAGTATCGGAAGTGGAGCTTGATAGTGTGCTGGAAGAATTGCCAAAACATATTCAGCTTACACTGAATGAAACTGGTTGTATTATATTTCAGGTTCAGCAGGATGCAGATGACACTTGTACATTCCACGTATACGAAGAGTTTGAAAGTGAAGATGCATTTAAATATCACCAACAAAGGGTGAAGAATTCAAGTTGGGGAAAGGCAGCTAAGAACGTAAAGCGTTTTTATTCTGTGGCCAGTGAAGAGTCATAAAAAAAGTGGCAGAACAAATTTGTAAAGAGAGACAACTTTTACGTCGCTTCACTTTTGTGCTTTAATAGCACAAAAGCAAATCAACTACAAAGTCGCCCCTTACAAAGGCGTTAGGTTGCAGAACGCCATGATCGCGCTCCCGATGAGAATCGTTGTAAGCATTCTTGTAATACTGACGCTGCTGTTTGTCGGCACGCGCCTTTATTACTTTTTTATTGTCAATCCCAGAATCGTCGTCGAGCTTCAATCTGAGCCAAATGGCGAACGGGCACAGCGAGTCATGCTTTTGACACTCCCGGACGGTAGTACGATTCCGGTGAACTACCTGCAAGAAGGACAAGTCGTTTTTGTTGGAGCGGATGGTCAGTGGTGGCGAGAGTTTGGTGACAACGGGAAAGATGTCGAGATTTTCCTGCAAGGTGCCATCCTCAACGGGCACGCAGTGGCGATCACAAACGACCCGCAGTACCGAGATGGAATATTTACAAGATTGCGTCCGACTGCGCCTACGTGGCTTCCTGAGTGGGCGAAGGGCGTACTAGTCAAAATTACAATCGCGGAGGCACAGTGACGGCTCCACAATTTAACAAGCTGTTCGAGGCCGTCGCTTGACCGCGCCTCTCCCTTCGCTGCCGCTTCAGTCGGTCGCCGTCACGCCCGCCTCAACAGAACGTTATGTTTCTCTCAGGGCAGACTCAAGTCCAAGGTGATCTACAAAAGGGTTAAAGTCGCGATCCAGGAACAACAGAGGCAGCTGAGGATAGTAAATATAAACCACATTTACCCCGAATTTCAAAGTATCCTAATTGGGACTTTTTTGCATCTGAATGTTTGAATGACAAAATTTCAGTAGAGGATGGTCAATGTCTGAATAGCCATTGATCTGGCGGCTTACAGACTGCTGGGTTGATCACTTAGGCGATTTAAAGGTCAGGCAGAGGTGATTTGGCTGTTTATCCAGACATGTTTTAGGATTGAATGGCAGTTGCAGGACTAAGCGGTGGTGGTTGAGCTTCAATGTGATCTAGGATTTTCTGGATTATGTCTGGATTAGTGATGTCGGCGATGACTCGCATAGTACCGCCGCACCGAGGGCAGAGGGTAATATCGATGTTAAAGACTCTCTTAAGTCGTTGAGCCCGTGTTAGTGGAGCAACAAGTTCGTTCCGACTCACGGCTTCTTCAAATTCAGACATTTTGTCTGGTTTGCTATTCTCTTTCCCCCTCACTCTTTTGGTGCTCTTTGGAATAATCAGCTTTCTGAGTGTCGAATTGGGAGCGAAGACACCATGATACCGAACGAGGTTGTGACGTGGTCTAGGCACCAGCGCTGCAAGCTTGCTCAGAAAATCTAGGGGCGAAAACAATATATGGGTGGTGCCGTTACGAAATGGATTCTTTAGCTCATATTGGATCCTACCATCGGCTCTGACTGTGAGTCGGTCCTTACAAATGGCAGGCCTGGTGACATATCGGCAAAGACGCTCTAAGCGGTCTCGCTGATATGGTTGACAAGATACTGCGGCATTCAGTGAAAAACCGTCCCGATCTGCGGTAAGAGTTTTGGCAGGTTTGTCCGTCCGGATAAATGATGGGTCATGTAGCGTAAGAGTGCGGCTGCCGGAATGGGGCCCTATGGCGATACGATATCGTCGGTCCGACGCTTCGGTCGATGCGGCGCTAACGTTATCCATTGGTTCATGAAAATCAAGATCGAGCCATGGTTGTTCTGGGTCTGGGATGAGCAAGCCTTCTTTTTCGAGTCTACGAACTACACGTTTAATCACGCGATCGAGTAACGTTCGTAACCCTGTTTGGTTTGGTGCCTTTACACGATGAAATTTGGCTTTGCCTGACTTGCCAACAGTATAAGCACCGTCGAGGGCGATCATATGTAAGTGAATATTGAGATTTAAGGCACTTCCAAATCTCTGTATCAAGGTCACAGTACCGCTTCGTGCACCACTAGCTCGCGTGAGTCCAGCGCGATGGATGAGGTCCGTCTCTACTGCGCGGATAATGACAGCGAGGCATCGGCTAAGCGTGTTGGGTTGACGAGCAAAAAGCAATCGTAGCGGCCAGGGAAAGCTGAGAACCCATTGCCTTACCGGTACCGAAGGAATCACGTGGTCAATCAAATGTGCCGATGTTTCAACCATACGGCGAGCACCGCAGGATGGGCAGAAACCGCGATGCTTGCATGAAAAAGCTACCAGGTGTTCGAACCTGCAACCGTTGCATTTCACCCGAAGAAAACCATGTTCTAACAATCCGCATCGAAGGTAACTACGGAATTCTTCATGGACAAAACCTGGCAGCGAGATGTCCGCATTCGAAAGATGGGACTGGAATGAAGGAAGGTTTTGCTCAATGATTTTGTAGAGGTCAGTTTCTTCTGGTTTGTGTCGTTGGTATACAAAACCACCGGGAAATTTTGAAAGTGAACTTAACTGTGCAGCTTTTTCGCCCATTGCAGCATCTTGCGAGCTTTACAAAGCTGTGGATGTAATACGGTGACCAGACCTGTTGCGAGAAATGGAGTGCGTGCCAGGCTGAATCATTCCCATCCCCAGAGTACCTTGGACGGGGCATGGCGCCGCACCCCTGTAGCGCCCTTGCCTAATGCGAGGACTTGCATCTGGTACGCTCTTTTATCTCGTTTTGAGCAAAGATGCGGTAGGATTATGGGAGTCTATATCCACACTTGGTTTTCAATCACCAAATTAAGAGAGGTTTCATGACGGGCCACCCTGCGACAGCGCAATACACAGAAGAGCAACAGACCAGCGAACTGGAAGATTGCGCGCTTGCCCGCGAAGCACTTAAGACCGGTGAGTATGCCGCGGCTGAAGAATTATTGGACACTCTGGCTAATGAAGGGAATTTGACCGCGAAAGTTGACCTCGCTTTATTACACCTCAGAGAACTCGTCGAATCGCCTGATTTCGATTTTGCGATAACCCTCCTTGATGAAGCATCCACTTCAGGCATGCCCATGGCGAGTGCACAATTGGGTGCAGCTTACGAAGAGGGCAAAGGTACACCCCAAAACACCTCTCTCGCCCTAAAATATTATCTGATTGCCGCGAATCAAGGTGACCCAGATGGGATGTTCAACGCTGGGCGTTGCTACTTACTCGGCATTGGGACAGAGCAACATACGGCGAACGCGATGAGCTGGCTAGGTCAAGCAGCCCATCAGGATCACAAATTGGCCTGTTACTGGGTGGGGGGGATTTATAGTGATGGCCAGTACGTAGTTGCGGATCAAGCAATGGCCTCAAATTTTTATGAACGGGGTGCAACGTTGGGGCATAGCTATTGCCAAAATAAGCTCGGCATAATGTATCGAGATGGCGTCGGGCGAGGTGCTAATTTGGAGCAGATTTGGAACCTTTTTTGGCTGTCTGCTAATAGCGGCAATGAATGGGGGCAGTTTTTGCTAGGGGAGATGTATTTGAACGGCACCTATGTGGAACAGGACATCGATCATGCCAGCAGATCAGCATCATGACAGACATTGACCATCTAAAGGATTACCACGTCAGGGGGCGTAAATTTGGCTGAACATCAGCAATTACCACACTTGACCGTTCTTCAGAAAATGTGGTTTATTTTCCTTATCTTCATTTTGTTCTTAAAACTTTTGATTGGTTAAGACTGCCTGAGAAGCCTATTAAGTCGAATCAGGTTACACCTACTTTACAGCCCACCACACCCTGAAAAGTCTGACTACAGCTATATATCCCTGTAGCGGGGCCATGGTC
>Ga0206131_10007307_pt1 | contig 11107 bp, 14 predicted proteins | sample Helgoland_Spring_FD_148636 | JGI IMG/M metagenome (GOLD analysis project Ga0206131, IMG submission 148636) | Pelagic subsurface seawater microbial communities from Kabeltonne, Helgoland, North Sea - Helgoland_Spring_Bloom_20160517_1 | ecosystem: Environmental > Aquatic > Marine > Epipelagic ... | reverse complement strand
ATGTAGTTTGATTTCATGTCGATCATGTGGATCGTTGGATGGGTCTTCATATCTGCGAATTTGATTGTGTGCAATCTGTATCACAGTCATAGACTTTTCATCTCTTAGTCTGTTAAGAATCTCAACATACTCTTTCCACTTATCAAGAGCCGCGACATAGCCTTTACCATATGCAGGTGTATCTATTTGCGCCCAACCATTTTCTTTACAGACATGATCCCATAGCAAGGTTTCTAACCAGTCTAGTGAATCAATACAAGCAACACGAAATTCGTGGTCTTCTGTAAGTAAAGAATTTAAGTTAGTCATAAACTCTTCATAGCTTTTGGCTACTGGAAAATGATCGCACTCAATCTTTCCGATACCATCTTCAGATTGTACGATTACACATTTATCCATGCTTGCGGCAAATGATGTTTTACCGATACCGCCTGGGCCATAACATATAAGCCTTGGTGGTTTTACTTTACCTTTCTTTTGTATTGCGGCTAAACTCATTCGACCACCTCAACTTTAGAATCCTCGCCTTCTACAGCATCTTTTAATGCGTTGCTGTAATGTTGGGCAAGTATCTCTAACTTCTCAACTTCGAAGTTAGCGTTAGCAATGACCTCTTGTCTTTGTTTATTAACAAGGGTTACTTTGTTATATAGAATCTTATTTTCATCTGATAAGTCTTCTACTTTGTATTCTTTACCATCTTCATCAAAGGTAAAGGTTAGTTCTTTAGTTTCTTCAACCATATTTCTCTCCTAGAGTAGTTTTATAAGTATCACAATCTGCCTTGGCATTACAGAATCTGCAATGATCTCCCGCAGCATATTGTGGGTTTTCTTCGTCACAAGCATCAGTAGCTTGTTTCAAATCGTTGTAGCCCCAATCAACCAGATTGGTAGCTGAAATCTCGTATGTTCTTATAGCGCCATCTTTATGCCAACCGCGTGGTTGTACAATGGTCAGCTCCATGGTGGTAGTCTCATCCCCATACCGCGCGAGCGCACCCAGTCCATAAATCATTAACTGCTTATTCCTTTCGACATCTACACCCCACTTACCAGACTTTAAATCTATAACTGCGATGCGATCTTCACCAATTAAAATTGTGTCAGCAGTACCAAAACACTTTGTTGATATTTCATCCATGTAGACTTTTTCTTCTATCAACATCTTGGCGTTGAGTTCTTCTTTTCTTTTATGTATGTACTCTACATAGGTTTCCGCGCACGCAATCATATCCTCATCAACTTCTATCTCGAAGTCCTCAACCACCTGAACTTTACCTAACCAATAGTCACGCAATGTCATGTCCTTGAGTCTGCCTTTTAATAGCATCTCGCACATCTCATGGATGAGTGTTCCTGTAGCCGCAGGTATGCCCACCTTATATTCTGCTGAATAGTTAAGGTACGCGCTCGCTGGGCATTTAAACCAGCGATCTGAAGATGAGGGGCTAAATATTGCGTGAGCCATTGGAAACGTATGAGCTTTCTTCTAATTGCTTGATCTCTGCTAGATCATAAAGAATTTTACCGCCAATCTTATAATAGTTAGGGCCTCCGCCTTTGCGCCTTAAATTTGATAGCGCGTGTGGATTTTTGCCCCACCTTTTAGCTAGTTGCTTAGTGTCTATAAAGACTCTATCGGTGTCTGTCATTTCCTAATACTCCCTTTTTGTATTTGAATGTTGTTAAATTTACACTAAAGTTATATGATATGCAAATATATTTATAAAAAAGGAGAAGAATATGAGTATAGATGATGCAACACCAGAGGAATGGGATCAAGCAATTGATATGCTTGCGATCAATAACCAGGTAGGTGGACAACATTATAAAGGCAATGGCATACAACCCATTGAGTATATTTACGCAAATGGTTTGTCATGGTCGATGGGTAATGTGTTGAAACTTATTACCAGAGATAAGGTTAATAAGGTTGAAGACTTACTTAAAGCCAAGCACTACATTGACCTTGAACTACAACTCGTACATGGTGTAGACGGAGAGGGTAATAAAATAGGCCCATATACCAAAGAGGTAAAGGTCTAGGAGTAAAGCAATGAACTTGTTTGATTTTGAAGACCCAGTTCTAAATGAAAGGAACAACAATACGCCTGTTTATATAAACAGATACATTGCGCGTTCTTTGATAGATATAGCTGGGTTGGAAAAAAAAGATCCTCAAGCATTAGCGGAGTATTTCCTACAAGTAGGAATTAACTCCGTTAAGCATTACAAGGATCAAGAAGTTGTATTTGATATTGAGAATCTTTAATTAAGATTTTTTAATATGTCTTTGATGTTTTTGATAGCATCATTGTTCTTCATATGTTCATCGTTGATGGTTAGTTGAGCTTGGTCTAAAGGTTTAGAAAACACCACATTTCTGTGAGTTATAGAAACAAAAGCAAATAAATCTATTTCATTATCTTTGTATTTTCTGTGTGCAACTCTTTGACCTTTGCGCATATCAAACCGCCAGTTGCCTCTATGTTCTTCTATTTTAGATTGGGTTTTAACCTGGCACTTATACAGCTTTAGGTTGTGTTCAAAGATGATGTCTGCGGATGCGTTGTGTGGAACGATGGTTACTGTGTCAGAAACTTGAGAGAGGATTGCTGCTGTGAGATATTCACCAAAACGACCAACTCGTTCTGTTGCAAGGGGCATGGGTTATTGAAATTTATCTTTTTCTAGTTGTATGTATTCTTTCTGTATTCTTTTGTTTGTATTAAACAAAATTTCTCTTGCGGTTTTTTGTTGTTTCTTTAATGTTTTATCAAGAATTTCCTTCTTTCTGTATTCTGGTAAATTTTTGTAGCCAGAGCTTTTAATAATTTTATTAATTCGTTCTTTGGTTTTAAGTTTTTTCTGTATTGCTAATAGTTGCTCATATTCTTTTGGCTCTAATTCAACATTTCTAATTTTTCTTGTTGGCATAGATGGGTATAAACCAACCTTATAGAACTCGTTATACACAGGATCTTCTTTCATTTTTGACAATCTTATTGGGGAGAATGAGCTTATGCCAAGCCCTTGATCTCTTGTTCTAACATCGCCAAATATATCTCTTCTTGCTGGCAACTCTTTTCTGTAACCAAGAAAAGGTAGTCTGTTTATAAAATTATCTGTAATACTTCTGGCATCTCTTAATACTGGGTCGTCAAGCTGCGATGCGTGAGCAAATATAGTTGGCACAAAAGAACCTGTAAATCTTTGCACAAATCTTTCTCCATATCTTGATGGATCAGTGATAACCTGTATAGCAGAAGATATACCAGATAAGAATGTTTTATTAGTAAGGTTGTTAGTTACAGAACCCATTAACATAGATGCAAGTTTATCTAACTCTAATTCATTTTCTTTATTTTTCTCGCTTTCGTTAAATACATAATCACCTATTTCTTGCATATCAGCAGCTATTCCAAACAAAATTCCAACTGGCTCAAACCTATTATAAGAATAATAAGCATTGCCTATTTTTAAAGAATATGGCCTCCAACCAGTTGCCATTAAAGCTCTTCTTTCATTTGCATCTGTTGGTCCTGCACCAGTTATTTGTCCACCACCTGCTAAGATACCAACTGTTGTCATAACAGAAGATCCAAATAATAACCTACCCAAAACTTCATCTCTTTCTGCTCCGCCTTTGGCAAGTTTTTCTTTAAATTCTTTAGACATAAAACCTAGCGGAGTTCTTTCCCCAGCATATTTAACAATATTTACTGGCGTTCTAACAAATGGTAATAAAAATCTCCAATATGGATTTCTATTAATAAATGACTGTACGTTTTTTCCAGTTTCGCCAAGCTCTCTTGTAAATGTTTGATATCTGCCAACATCCATTGCTTTTAAATTTACATCTTTGCCTATTGGTGATTGAAGTGGATTATCTGAATGTTCCTTAACAAGCTGGGAAACTCTTTGCCATGCTTGGCTACCTTTTAATCCCTCTTGTTTTGCCTTTCTCATAGCAAGACCATAAATTTCTTGCCTGTAAGCCGCTGTTTTAAATCCAGTATCGGTAGCTACCAACAATCTTCCTGGCGCTCTGACAACCTCACCAAACAAACCAGGTATTGATTTTTGTTTATTAAGTTCTAATTTGGTCATGCTATCAACAACAGACTCGGGTTTGACAAATGCTTTTGATCCAACTTTTAAGCCTTCTATTGTTCCAGCAATAGTTCCAATAAGCCTAGAGTTAGCTTCTGAAAATGTTAATCTTTCTGGATCTCTTCTTACTGCGCCAACTAAAGCAGATGTATAAAATTCTGCTGGTCTTAATGCCGCTGTTAAAACGCCACTTAGGAAGTTTACTAGCTGTGTAGATGGACTAGATAACAAAGAGTTAATCCAAACTTCTTGAACTTTGTCTAAAGTTTTAACTTTCTTTAAACCACTTAAAAAGTTAATTGCTGAATCAACATCTTCAAATGATTCTAGGTTTTTTGCTATAACATTTGGATCTTCGTATGTTCCTTTAACTTTGTTTAAGTATTCTTTAATAGCTTTGCTTCTAATATTTTCATCTGGACTTTGAGACATTTCTCTCAAAGCTCTTAATGTTCTTCCAGCCTCGGCAACAACCCCAGTTTCTTTACCAGACAAAGCGGTAACTGTATCTAAAAATTTTAAATATTCTACTTTATCTATATCTGTAAGAGTTCCGTTGTTTAGCTTTGAGTTATATGTTTTGTTTAAATCTCCAAGCTCTTGTTGAGAGTCTCTAACTATTTGTCTAACAGCGGTAATATCTTCCGCATTTACTGCTTGGCCTTGTTGTAAATTTAAAACATCATCAACTGTCCACCCTTTATCTATAGCTGCTTGATGTAAAACTTCGCCCTCTTTTCCAAACCTTACTCGACCCCTTCTTTGTGTCCAAAATTGTTCATTTTCTTCTGCAATATCTTTAACTAAATTTTCTGTTTCTTCATCAAAGTCTTTTTTTGCTAAACGAATATTTGCAGCAAAACCTTCTTCTGGTTTTGGCGCAATCCCCTCTGGTATTATTTCTCCTTCTTTGGGTTGAATTGCCAGTGGCTGTTCAGTAACTTGTTCAATCTCTTCTGCTTTTTTAAATTTATTTTTAATAGAGCGCAATCCAGCAATGGCAAAATCAAATCCTATACCTAACCCAGCTCCTTCTAATGCCATTTTGAATCTACCTTCAGCAGCAGTATCATCCTCATCTGCCATTAAATATTCAGTAAATTGATTTGGAGCATATCCCTGAATAACATTTGATAGCCTTTCTTCATCTGGACTAAAAGCTAGCTGTTCTGCCGCTGTTCCAATAACAGCTGCTTTACCAATTTGTCCAGCTTTAGATGTTGGGTCTAATACTTTTTCAGCTTTTGATAGTTTGTTTAATTTAGATGCTACGGATGCTGTTTTGGCTAAACCAGCATATGGAATAGCAAATCCAGCTATATCTCTTATGGCTTGACCGCCAGCATATGTTGGCTCTGGAATGACTGGAAGATCTGGTATGTCTGCACCAGTTACATCTTCTATTAATTCTGTGGTTGCTTGTGCTGTATCTCTAGCAGCACCCACTAAAGTTCTTTTTAGATTTTCACCAAAGCCCACTTGCTCTTTAAATGGATCTTTTATAATCTCTTCTTTTTTAAAAGGATCAACTATATTTGTTTGGTTTTTAAAGGGATCAACAATTCCATTTGACACAATTAGACACCATAATTTTCGTTAAAATATTTAATTAAGTCTTCGTCTGGTTTATCTGGATTGCTTTCTTTTAATAAATTCCATTGATCTGGAGTTCCGCTAAAACCCTGAGGAACGCCACTTTCATCATCAGTAAAATCAAAAAGCTCTGGATTTGTAATTGCTAAATCACGATAATTTGGATCTATACCAACCAAAGTATTAAATTCAGTTCTGCTTATTTTTCCGCCTGGTATCATTAGTTTACTTAAAATTGATGATCTTATTTCAGAAACGCTTTTTTCTTTTGGCTGTTTTGCTAGTCTTCTTTCCATTGCCCTGCCAGCAATATCTTTTCCACCAAAGGCATCGCCCAATAAAAGTAACATTTCCCCGATGCCCTTATTTCTCGCTGCTAATCTTTGCTTATTGAAGTAATCTAATTGTTCTGGACTAGCTTGTTCGATTTGTTCTTGTGTTGGAGCTGGGAAATTAAACCCTCCAACTCTTGCAAAAAAGTTTCCAGCTTTTGTGTATTTGTTTTTTGCATTTACATCTTTATTTAGCCTTTCTTCAACTTTTTTTTCATCTTCTTCTGACAGCAATCCATTATTTTTACTTTCGTTATTGAGAGGCATTACAGGAATTACAGGCTTTTCAATAGAGGGCTTATTATTAATAGAGTTTATTTTTTGTTTTTGACGATTTTCAAAAATTCTTTTTTCTTCACGCTCAAACGCAGAAAGCTCGCTATCAGGTTTATTAGCCCAGCTTGGCATTTCTTTTTTATTTTTATCTTTATCTTTTATATTTTGATTTTTTAAAAGATTCAAAAGAGTGTTTCTTGGATCGTTTGGTATTTGATAATAATTCATATTCTTTTAATAATTATGGTTTAACCAGGATTAAAAAATCCACCACTAGCAAGAGAGCCGCCAATGTTAGCAACTGCGCCTAAGACATCTCCCACACCTGTTCTTTTTCTGTCTGTTGTTTGTATTAATGGTGTTCCAAATTGTCCAGCAGACAATAAACCAAATTGTTGAGGACCATAAGCCAAAGCTCTTTGGAACTCTTCGTAAGGCACTTGTAGACCAAGTTGTTGTAATTGCTGTTGTTGTCTTCCAATTTGACCAAGCTGTCCAAGTCTTGCTTGTTGCTCTCCACTAATGCCACCAAGCAATCCTGCTCTTTGTTGCCTTGCGCGTAGCTCCAACTCTGGTTGCATCATAGCCATTCTTGCTTGTATGTCTTGACCAGCAAGCCCTGCTTGTTGAGCCAATTCTGCTTGTCTTTGTGCTGTTGATAATCTTCCTTGATATCCAGCTAATCCTGCTTGTTGACCCAACCTTGCTTGTTCTAAAGCTCTTTGTTGAGATTGTTCAGACCCCATTAAGCCAGCTTGTTGTTGGAGTTGAGCTTGTTGTAAATTTCTTTGTGCTGCAATATCTTGACCCGCTAAACCAGCCTGTTGACCTAATCTAGCTTGTTCTAACGCTCTTTGTTGTTGTGCCTGAAAACCTGCTAACCCAGCCTGTTGTCCAAACTGTGCTTGTTGCAAAGCTCTTTGCTGCTCTTGACCTGCACCAAATATACCAAGTTGTTGTTGTCTGGCTAAATCAGTTTGAGCCGCTTGTTGTGCTTGTTCAAATCCTGCTTGTCTTAAACCAGCAGATGTTCTTGCCATTTGTTCTATAAATGGTCTTTGTGATTCGCCTTCCAACAAAGCAGATCTTGAACCACCAAATGCACCCGCACCGATTGCTCGAGATTGTGCCTGACCCCTAGAAATATCAGCTTGTCTTTGAATATCAGCCATAGATTGCTCAATGACTTGTTGTGTGTAAGGTGATTGATATGCACCCATATCAACATCTAACAAACCTCTAAACTGTGGAGCTGAAACACCGCCAATCTGTGCAGCTTGAGGGCCTTGTATTTGTTGAATTGTAGCTCCGCCAAATGTAGGCGTTTCACGAATAGTTGCTGCTTGTGGGCCTTGAACATCCCCAATTTGTGCAGCAATTGGGCCTTGAATATTTTGTATTTGCGATCCCTGAAATCCTGTTACTGGTTGAATTGTTGGGGTTGGGGCTTGTGCTAACTCTTGCAATCCAGATAAAGGATCATACTGCATACCACTTTCAAATAAACTGCGAGTGGCTTGAAATTGTCTAAGTTGATCTGGATTAAATCCAGCAACTCTAGGGCCTGTGTATGGCACAAATGGTGTTCCAGCTAATGATTTACCAGCTTGAAAAACCTCTTGCGCCTGTTGTCTTTGCCATTCTGGCAATTCTTGTTTTGATGTTGATGCGCCTTTACTCATAATTCTTTACTAATTAAATTTTCTGATTTAAAACCTAAATGTTTTAGTTTTCTTAACCATCCTTTTCTGCCACCGCCATATAATCTTTTACAACCAGCGGCTTTTGCAAATGCCTCTAAGGATGGCAACATATCCTCTAACTCCTTGTAATCACCACCACAAAACAGCAAGTTCATTGCTGTATTTTGAGGGAATACTACAAATTCAGTTATCATAGCCGACTTCTTAGCTGGCCATAAATGGAATATTCCATGTCTTATTTTATCCTCTATATCGTCTATTGTATAGGAATCTTGATGTTTGATAGCTTTTGCTATATATGGCTTACAGCGTTCCCACTGTACTTCCCACTCTTCGGGTTCTTTTTTAATTGGCGTGACTTTATTAGTCGCCTTTTCCATATTCAACGATACTTGCATAAACAGTTAAATTACCAGCACGATCAGCTTGAACTTTAATGGTATCACCTTGTTTTAAGATAAAACTTCTAGTTAATAGCTCTTCTGTATCGTAAGCTGTAATTACATATTCTTTAAAAAAAGTATAAGTTGTACCACCATTGACAACTGTAACTGTAATATTGGTTTGCTGGTTATCATGGTCACAAACCAAGATAGACTCCACAATAGAAAAATCAAAATCACCACCGCTAGGTGATGTATACAAAGTTGTATCATCTGTGGTTGTGAGTATGACTTTGGCTGTTTCCGCCCTTTGTATGTACTGTCTTTGTGAGGATAAATCCATTATCTTTTACCTCTATTGCGTACATCTAATCTAATTTTTCCTACTTGAAAGTCTTGTGTGGTACTGCCTGTAACTGTCATTTGTACTTGTCGTGCAGTAAACCTAGCATCGGTATAACCATCACTTTCAAAAGTAAAACTGCCAAAGTCGGTTTCTGCACCGAGTGGAGTAAATTTACCTTTGAAACTAAGGGTGACACCTGGAAGTGTATTGGCTTCTTCGTCTGGAATGATTTGGTTGCATTGGACATAATTGTCACCATTACCTATTTCGATAGGCCCAGAGGTCGCATATGGAACAGCAGAGCCTAAGTTAGGTGAGTTACCTAATACAGTTGATTCGTGCTGATACACAAACCCAGCGTTATCTGCTGAAGTTGGATAATCAAAGACACCTTGGTCAACCCAACAACCTCTGTCTAGTTCACCAATAGACCAAACATTTTCACCATAGTTCCAAATCACATATTTGTTTGGTGCGTATTGTGATTCACCGCTTGGGAATCCCCACCATATTTCATTGAAGTTAGAGTTGTGTCCACCCCAACAAGCCTTTCTACCTGGTACATTGAGTAGATCGTAAACATAATCATGCACTTCGCATGGTATTTCTCTAACAGTACCATCGTAAACAAAGAAAGAGTTTTCACCCATCCATGCTAGGAAGTTACCAGTAGAAACAATAGATCTTCTGCTGACTGCTTTACAGTTAGTTCCAGCATCAGAAATACCATAAACAAAGGGTGATCCTGCATAGAACATTCTGCTAATACCTGTATCACTAAAGATAACAATGTCATTACCAAATGATGCTGCCATGACAGCTCTACCACCTGTAGGGATTTGTAAATCACCTGCGGTGTTAGTAGCTTTAGATGTCCAGTTGGTATTATCTTCTCTGTTTGACCATTGAATCCTTCTTGGATCTCCGCCTGAACCTATGGCAACCAAATGTCTTTCGTTGGTTACAATAATAGCTTGACATCCTGTGGGTGCGTTAGATACGACTGTGGCTATGGTATCGGGTGATCCACCTGCTGAATCTGGTCGCCATTGGTAAATCTTACCATCACCAGAAAAACAGAAGTTTAAATGTTCACCCCAGTTGTCAAAAGAAAAATGACCTGTATCTAGTGGTAAACCTGATTGTGAACGAGCATCGCCATAGTCTTCAACATCATAGTGGTATGCACCAAAACCAAGAGGATCGTTACTTGCATCATTAACAAAGCCGACTGGTGTGATATCAGTCCAGGTGTTGTCGTATAAAACATACACCTTTTCTCTTGTACCAACTGCTAATACTGGTTGGCCCAGATTATCGTTGTAGGCGTACATCCCAATGGGTGCGCCATCTAGTGCTGTAGCTCTAAGTTTTGTCCAGCCACCTATAGGTTTTAGGTAGCCATTTTCAAAGCGAACTAAATTCCCGTCAACCCAACGACCTTTGTTGCCATAATCAGTTCCGTTCTTGACTATGCCTGCGGGTGGAGTAATTGGGAATAATGCCATTCACTTATCTTTTAATATTAAAGTTTAAAGCCAGTAAGTGTATTAAATTACCAACTTTAGAAATAAACAAATCGTCTTTTGTTGATGGTGTAAAGTTAGCAACAATACTTGCTAGGCAAACTATAAATGTTGTTGTGTTAATAATGTCTACAATATATTCCATATTACGCTACTAAAGTTTTGGTTTCACTTGTTGGATTGATTTGCCCTGCAATGTTTGCATCAAGACCATCTTTTAAAGATTGCACTTTTTCTTCACCCATTGCACTTTCGACCCAGCCTTGCACCTCTGCTGAAGTTACGCTATCAAAGTCTATAAAACCTGATAAGTCTGAGGTGTCTAGGTTTTGAGTACCATAAACGTATGCTGTGTAAGGTACGCCTTTTGCATCTACCTCAGTATCGGTAGCGTTTAATTGCCAATGCACGTTATAAATAACGTCAGTGTAGTCTCCGTCAGTAGGATATACGTCTACTGTGTTTACATTCCATTCATATGATATTGCCATTTTTATTTTCCTCTTGGCTTATTAGCTTTCTAAAGCTGTTATACGAGCTTCTAATTCTTGTATAGTTTTTACAAGTAGTGGTACAAGTTTTGCTTGGTCTATGCCTTGGTAAAGATTTTGTGTATGAGAAGCTGTCCATGTGGTGTCTGCAGAATATATTCCAGATTCTTTACCTGCTAACCATTCTTCTTCAGTAATATTTTCGGCTATGTAATTGCCATAAGAATTTACAACTACATTTGTTTTTGTTTCAGTAGCATCTTTTACACCAGAAATTGATTCAGGAACAATGTTTTCAACTTCGTGTGCTAAGAAACCATCTACAAGCGTGTTTGATTCGTC
>Ga0206131_10007306_pt1 | contig 11108 bp, 2 predicted proteins | sample Helgoland_Spring_FD_148636 | JGI IMG/M metagenome (GOLD analysis project Ga0206131, IMG submission 148636) | Pelagic subsurface seawater microbial communities from Kabeltonne, Helgoland, North Sea - Helgoland_Spring_Bloom_20160517_1 | ecosystem: Environmental > Aquatic > Marine > Epipelagic ... | reverse complement strand
GGAAAATGTTTATCCTGCTTATGGAAGATTTACAAACGACACGTCTTTAGATGGGCCTCAGTACGCAAATAATGGAAATGGTAATTTTGAGTTTAGAATTTTTGGATTTCAAGAAACTACTACAAACTCAACAAGACAATCTTACTTTAAAATAACTACGACAGAACCAATATATAATAATGAATTTCAAGACCTAAATAGTGGGTCAGATTCAAACGATACGGGACCAAAAGAATGGAGAGAGCCATTCTATATAGTAAATATTGTAAAAGACGTAGATATAAATCCAGGAAATACTACTCAGTATAAACATGGCAGCAACTACGTAAGGTTCAAGTCTTTAGTTTTAGAATCTAACGGCAACTCAACTCAAAACGCACCATTAGTTTCTGAGAGATGGGAAGACTGCATTCCTGAGCTTTCTTATGGCGACTTTGGTGGTGTTTACAATCAACTTAAAAGATTTGCATATATTGAGGACGAGGATGGTAATGAGACAAGGTGGATGAATGTAGAGTTTGAGTCTGCACCTGTGGTTTCAACAATACTTACAGACCTTGCTGCAGCAGGCACATTGGGAATAGATGTTACGGATTCTAGCGGGACTTATCGAATACATGGAATATACACTAGCACAGAAGTAGGAGGAGACGCTGATGGTGTTTGTAGGCTTTTTGAATTAAACTTCGTTAATCAGGTTGGATACACAGCTTATACTGTTCCACCTTTAGGTTCAAAAGTTTATGTTAAGTACGATAAAAGAATACCTGTCAGAGTTTTTGGTGGAGATACATATATTAATGAGTCTACTTGGGCTGCCATTGATAATGTGTATGATAACACTGGAAACCCATCTGAAACAGATGGTGGATGGCTATTCGCTGACAACGAGTTTAAATTTAATTGCAGTTGGCCATTAAAGTCTTACGAAATAGAAGATTCTTGGAGGCTTTGGGAGAACACAAGTGCATGGAACTATGAAGAGTATAATTTAGAGTTCTCTAACAACGGGGGAAACCAAGCGTCTCTTATTCGTCAGATGGTAATGATGTGGACAGCAGAAACTAGATATAACCTTTCTTTCGCTTTCAACGTAGAGTCTCCAGATAAGGCTGTTAGCGATCAATACTATCCATTAATAAACTACATACCCAGGCCAAACGCATGGAGCAGTAGTGACCCTGCAGATAGAACTCAATTTGAATCAGACAATAATCTTGTCGAGCAGTATTTTAATGACTTTGGATATGAGTGGAATCTTTGGACATTAGGTGGTATTAGATTTACGATGGGTGAGAACAATACCAACTTAGACTATGCTAAATCTCAAACTACTGTAATATATAGCACAACCCCTGCTGTTGGATTTGAAGAGCAGAATGATTTTTGTACAAGAATTATATGGTCACTAAGGAGACCTATAAACATTCAGAACGCTCCAGGCGTAAGGACTTTCCCGGCCAATAATTACTTTGACATATCTGACAATACTGGTGAAATTAAATTTGCTTGGAGTGCTCTTTCTACTGATAAAGGAAACAACTTATACGCTTTTACCAATAATGGTGTATGCTTATTGCTTGTAGATAAGAGAGTTATACACGAAATCAACGCGAATGAGCTAGCAACTGTTGGTTCAAACATAGGAGGGATACTTAATCAGTTATGGCTAGACCAAACAATTGGAATGAATGATGAGACTTGGAGAAGTTGGGCAGAATATTCTAACGCTATATTCTTTACAAACGGAATCTCGGCTTATGCGTTTTCAGGAAATCAGCTTACTGAAATAGCTAGGAGTGGGTTCTTTGAGATACTTGAAAGACTATACAACCCGAAATTAATTACAGGTTCAAAACTTGCAGGAGGATTCAATATACTAAACAAGGAATATATAATGACTGCTTTTAGTAGAACAGGAGATACGACATCTCTAATATATGGTATTCAACAAGAAGCGTTACAATGTCAAAGTTCTTACAACTACGATAAGTATCTACATGTAGGAAATGATTTCTACGGAATGAAAAATGGCATTACATATAAACTAGGCGAGGGGAACCAAATAGATGGAGAGAACATGGAATGTTACTTAACAGGAGTTTCTGATGCTGAAATTATCGCTGAAAAAGAGTTCATTAGAGTTCGTGTAAACTCTAACAGTAAGCCTGAAAAAATATTCTTCTATAATGATTATCAATCATACGTAGGAGACAACTACACAAATGTCGTGGACGCAAACGCAGTTCCTTTAAGCATAAAAGACTATCATGGGTATGAGTGCTATATACCTAGAAGATCATTATTTCCTTACTATAGACAGCAAGGTAGAGTTATGATTTTTAAAATTGTAAGCGAGACAGATGAGAACTTCTTAGTTACATCTACATCAGTGCAATACAAGGCATTGAAATAATTGTTAAATTTGTTAAAATAATATTATTATGATTCCTCCTCAGTTAATAACAATGGGAGCCTCTCTTTTAGGTAACCTAGTAGGTAAAAAGTCAAAAGGTAAAAATGCAGGGAAAGGAGCTTCTGTAGGAACAGGAATAGCTCAAAGCGTAATTGGTGCTATTCAGCGTAAAAAAGCAGATGCATTATTGCCTCCATCAGAAAACGTGATGGAAAGACAGATGTTGCAGTCTACCAGAAGAAGAAGAAGAGCTTTAGAAACAGGAACAGCGGGTTCTGCAGATAGAGCTGCTATTCGTCAAATGGGAAAATCTTTTGGTCGAAATGCCTTTGCTGGAGGAGGGAAAGGAAACTTTGGTCAACTTGCAGCTTTACAATCTCAAGCGATGCAAAACCTAGCATCTACATACGGTCAGCAAATAGGTCAAACTATGCAACTAGAACAGCAACAAGTAGGTAGGATGGCAGACCTTTCAAACGATTTGGCATTATTGAGAAGCAACAGAATGTCTGCTTTAGCTGAAAAAAACACAAAAGATGGAAGGTCTAACTTGTTAACCGCTTTAGGAGGTAAAGGAGGAGCAGGAGAAGGCTTTGATGTAAAGACTGGAAACTTAGGAAATAGAAATGCAGAAGAGGATGAAGTCAATACTGATCCTTCTATTACTGGTGAATAGAATTATAATAAAAAAATAAGGACATGGCAAAGTTTGACGATAAACCAAAGAAGAAAAAGCGAAAGAAAAAGATAAAAAAAGACGCAGGAGGAAATGTTGTTGATGCTTCCACTGGTCTTACTGTTGTTCCAGATGACGAAGAAATAATTCAAGAGTCAAAGGCGTATAAACCTGCAAAAAAAACAGTAACAATTAAAAAGATTCCTATAGAGCCAAATAGTGAAAGACTTATTGAAAAAGGAGAAGATGGTTCCATTTATTTAGGGGAGAAAGTAAAACGTTCTGGCCCAAAAATACCAGGAACCGACAAGAGGGAATTACCTAAAAATTATGTTAAAACCTCCTCGGATGAGGGATATAATTTTGCTTCTCGTAAAAACTCCGATGGAGAGGTGGTGATTACGGGTAACGATGGAGAAAAGTTAAATAGACAGGCGGCAAGAGCACAGCATATAAGGTCTGAAATCTCAAAAAAACTACCTCAAAAAGATGAAGAGTCAGACTTGGATTACGAAAAAAGAATTAGAGAGGAAGCAAATCAATTCATTAAAAATGATCCATCACTGAGTAGGACCACCGTTGGAGTCAAGAAAAAAGGAGAATCATCTAAGCCACTTGAAGATGAGTTCAGGAATGTATATGAATCAAAAGCGAATATATATGGAGAATCTAAAAAATTAGACCCAAACGCAGAGGCTAAAGAGGTTTTAGGAGAGGATGCCACTGAAGAAGATATTTCTGATTACAATTCATCTAAGAAAAAGGAGGCCCTTCCATCTCAAGAAAATCAAGAGCTTGGAGATAAAGTATCTGAAGGGTTATCCATTAAGAAAGCATTAGATAACGAGGTAACACAAAAAGCAACAACTAATGAGGAGCTCCTTCAGGGTAGAATGATAGCAAATGAGGTTGCTGAAGAAACAAGAAGAGAGAAGAGGAAAAGAGAAAAAGACGAAAAAAATGAAGAAAAGGTAAAATCTCCACTCATCTTGAAGATATTAGAAAAAGCACCGGGAATTGCCAAAGACATGTTGGTGGATTTAAGTATGAAGGACATATTTAAGGTTGCATCACAGCTAGGCATCTCCGACCCTAAATCTAAAAAAGAAAGAAAAAATGCAGAAGCGTATTTGGATACGGTTCAAAAGCTAGGAGTTCAAGATTACTTTCCTCAAGTTGGAGAGAATATAGCTGTAGGTACATTTACAGGGTCTAGGATTGGTTCTCAGACAATATATTCTGGAGCAGGAGGATTAGCCCCAATGAGTCTGTATGACGCTAAAAGGAGAGCTATGAAGGCAGGATTGAAATCATCTACTAAGTCAGTTGAGAATTTTATGAAGTTTATGGAGCTTCCCCCTGTTTATAATGAAGATTACATTAACATTGCTACAGAGTCATATAAAGATATAATGAGTGATTCAGACCTATCTTCAGAGGAGAGAAGAGAGAAGCTGAATAAATTAAGTAACTCAGGAGCACAGTTAATGGGAGCGTGGAATACCGTACAGAATCTTCAGAGTAGGCTACTTAATACAAAAAATGAAGAAAAGGAATCTTTGTACATGCCTCCAGCCATGAAGAAAAAAATGTATGAGATTATTGAGAACTCAATGGACCCTGAATATCTTCAAAGAGCTATTACAGGTGATGTTAATTTAGCAAAAGATGCTGCTGAGTTGAGTCTTTTTTCTGATATGATTTATGTGGCAAAAGAATCAGCTAAAGATTTTACAGGATTTAAGAAAACAGAGGGATCAGAACAGTTTCTTAGTGGGTTAACTGAAAAGGAAAAGGCAGAATTAAATCAATGGCAGCCAGGAAGTGGAGGAACACTTGCCACAAAACCACTTGTAAAAAAATATGTCGAATTCTTTGCTAAAGACATTGATGGGGTTTTTGATGCCATCTTTAAAGATGAAGATGGAAATATTAGAGATAATTTTTATGCCGACCAAGAGGAACAAGCTAAGAAGATATTTACAGAAATGTTAGCTCCTTCATTTTTGGAAGACATGAAAACAATGTCTACCGGGTTTACTCAATCCTCTGGCCTCCAGGCTGATAAACAAGAGAGAGAGTATTTTTTCACTAATGTTAGACATTCAGGAGACTTAAAGACTTTTAAAGAAACTGGTGCTTCTTCAACCACAAAGGATGAATGGGTAAATAATTTATCACCTCATGCATCTACAATAAGAAAAAATTCTGGCTCATTTCCTGTACTGGGAGGTGGTGTTCTTGCAATTGAAAAATCTATACCAAATATGGAGTTTTATCTCACAGACACCAAGATTTCAGGAGGCGATGCTGCGGGTATAAGAATTAGGGCTAAAGTAGGTGGTGGAGCAACTCGATTATTAAGAGCTAGTGACATAAAAACTTTTATTAACGATGGTGAAACTGTAACTGCTGCAGATCTCGGAGGAAATATCCTAACTATAGATGACATGGACAGATTCATTGAATCTTCTGGTGGGGGAGCTGAGGGTAGTACGTCTGCAGCAAGATATAGACTACAGGCTGAATCAGAGGCTCCCACATACTATGAAAACAACGTTCTTCACGGAATAGAATCCGATGCAGATATTGCTAAATATAATGCTTCAGATAGGCAAGGGATGATGTGGGTAGACATAGCACAGCCTGATTATGTATATACTAGCGGGGGAACGGAAGAACAACTGAGTTTCCCTTTCTTTGTCCAAGGGGTTCCGTATATCGCAGATGAAGCAGAAATGAAATCGAGAGACAGGGAGTTGAGGAATAGTCAGTCAGCTCAAGCGCAATATCAGAATCCATAAAAATATTAACAGTAAAATTAAATGGCTAGAAATAATTTTTTAGATACGCAGACAGGAGGATCTTCTAACATTTTAAACGATGTAACAGCAGAGGAATCTCAAAATATTGATTTATCTCCAAAAGAGGCAAAAGAAAAAGAGAAAGTAGAAGAGGAAGTCGAAAAGGAAGTGGAGAAGACTGCCGAAAACCTTTCTGTTGAAGATAAGCCTAAAGAGGTTGATGGGGATCAGGCATCAAAATACATTCCCGTAAGTGAATCTTCTTTAAATGAGGACATTCCAACCTCTGCAGATAACTCTACAGCTAAACAACTTTTGGATGGTGGAAAGGTAGAATTAGAAGAAAGTCAAAAAATATTTAATAGGTTAGATGGCATTGAGCAAATACACAAGGAAGCGGAGCAGAATATAAAGCCGCCAAGTGTCGATGTTAAGATGGATGACTTAATGTCTGAAAATAATGTTTTTATAAAAAATCTAAACGTTGATCATTCAAGTGTTTTTGATAGAGAAAAAATAAAATCACTAAAGACTACCTCTAAAAAAATAAAAAATGAATTTGGGGATATCTCAGACATTGTTGAGCCGATTTATGATATAGATGAAGAGACCGAAGAGGATTTAATTACGGTAACTGGAGTAAAGGTTGATACCGAGCTAGATAAAGAGATTTACGAGAATAGAAGAGAAAACAAGTCTAATTCTTTAATTTCAGAAGGAACAGATGGAGTGTATAGGTATGATATAGGTAGAGACGAAAACCAAAATGGAGTCTCAGCTGGAGGCCCAACAGAGGAGGCAGAGCCTGGCCCAAATGGGTACTACACAATGAAAGGCAAAGTGTACTATAAAAACAAAAACGGTGATTGGTACAAGCTATATCCAAAAGATAAGAAAAGCGTAAGAAAAAATGGATATGACACCTATAATTCTTCATGGATCAAAATGGACGACCCTAGAAGAATTAGAGCCGTAGAATCAAAATCTCAGTTTCAAACATACAGAGATGTAAGGGATAAGAGTCTTATTGATGTTTCTAACGATCAAATAAGAAGAGCGCAAGAAGCATACGGAGACCCTTTTGCTGACCTTTCTGGCGACACTCAGCTACAAGAAGAGGTTTCCGTTGTCGCAGGACTTCAGGGACCTTGGGGATACGAAGATGAAATGTCTAGAGAAGACGCTATAGACAAGATAGGAGGGAAAGAGAAAAGTGGATTCCTTCAAAACGGAGACTATAGATTTGCAGGAAAAGATTATATAAAAAAGAATGGGAAATGGTTCTACAGAAATGAAAAAGGCTCAGTTGAATCTATATATGGAAAGGATAAACAAATCATAAAACTAGAGCGTAGTGCTATTCCAAAATCTTTGCTTAGAGGAAAGAATACAGCATTTATAGACGTTGTTCAGGGAATCTCCAATATAGATGTATCAGAGATTATGGTTTCTGTAGCTGAGAAAGTTGAAGATTGGTGGCAAGGAGGAGCTAAAGGTAAAGTTATAAATGGTTTTGATTGGATAAAAAACATTGCTGCTAGAAGTAATCCTGATATCATAAACAACCAAGCAAGAGAAATAGCTTTGGACATTTCTAGAAAGTGGACTTCAGGTACATTAACCGAAGCTGAATATGAATTGATGAGAAGTTTTGGTGTTCTTCGGGATGAGTACCTTAACTACGGAGAAAACAAGGCAATATTTGAAGAAAGTTATGGCGATTTAGGCAATATATGGAGGTCTCCAGACAAAAAAAAGGATCTTATTGGAGGCCTGTATAAGGGAGAAATGAAGGCAGGAATGGAAATGATTGCATTTCTAGCCAATGGTGGAACAATGACCAAAAACATAAAAGGTGATGGTATCTACCATGTTGGTGGAGATTATTTAATGAAGCGTGGTGGTAGATGGATGAACTTTGATGGAACAATTGTTGAAGATAAAGGCATAATAGAGGTCTTTAATTCTGCTGGAAGACCTGGAGTATTTGACTTTACTGATATAATGTCTATTAACATGCAAGAAATGGGCATTGGTAGTTCTTCAATAGACCCTGCTATTGCAATGGGAAAAGATGTAAAAGACTTAACTCTAGGTGAGGAAATATCTTTAATGCTTAACGGGAGGCAATCAATAGTGAAGGAAACCGATTTATATAACATGTATAAATCAAACTCAATAGTTTCAATGTTGATTGATGAAAATCTTAAATCAGCAGGATTAGGCGGTTCTCTTTTAATTGATTTGTTGAACAATCCAAATGACGCATCTGACAATATTGACTTAATCAGAAAGAAGAAGAGAGGAAGTGTTCTTGATGTATTTGAAAACTCCAATAAATCTATTAACGAAGCTGTTAAATCCATATCTAGAGCCCTTAATGACTTTAATGATTTCGAGAACGATAAGCAGAGAATAAAATGGTTTTCTGAAAACAGTTTTGTTGAATCTGGTCTAACTGATGAACAAAGAAAAATAATAGAAGCAGCACAAGAAGATGCTTCTAATCTAATAGATGATTTAAACACCTCCACGTTTACTATGGAGCGATTAGAAAGGAGTGACTTGATGAGGAAGTTGAATTTTTCTACTCAAAAAAATAGAATAAGTGAATTTGTTTCACAAATAGATCAGTTAGTATTATTGTCTAATCAAGTAAATGAAACAAACAATCAGATTAAATCTTCAGGTAAAAGCCCTGATTTGATATTTTTTAACAGAAAAAATTCTTATTTAAGAAAATTTTCTACATACCTACCGGGATCCCTTACTGAGAATCAAGGTTCAGCAATGGAACTATTCACTCAAAAGAAAAATTTAGCCGAATACGTTTTAGACTTAGAACAAAATGGTATGATTTCTATATCTAAGGAAGGAAAGTTGTCATACACGGACAAGGCGTCTCGAATGGGAGAAGACTATGTAAATAAGTTGGAAAATAAAATATCAGACCTTAACGGAATGGTAGACATTAAAAGGAATCAATGTATAGATGAAAACATTGCTGAAAAGGCAGAGCTAGAAGCATCTATAAGAAATACGGATGTATTATTATATAAAGAGTTTGAGCGACTTATAGATTCAGAAACCAGTGAGGAATATGCAGGAGCAGTTACTCGTATAGAAAGACTAGAGCAGACAAAAGAGGTGAATGAGGCTAAATTAGATCAAATTAAAACAAACAACTACACTGTTTTTCTAACTGGAGGCGAAGAAATGGCCGAAGATTTGATGTCAGGTGTTACTGAGGGGTTCTTCAATCCTTACCTAGCTGCACTTGAGGGTGTTTCCGAATATAGTGCTAAAAACAAGTTTGATTTAATTTTTGAGCAGATGTCTGACAGAATGATAGATTTAGTAAATTCTGAAAAGGTTGACGTAAGCTTTTCTGGAGATGTTCTTTCTTCTGTAAAAGATTTATTAGCTTGGGACGGATGGCTCGAACTAAGTGCTGAGGAAAAGGAATATTATCAGCTAGCAAAAACATTGAAGGCCTCCTTGCCATTATATTTAAACAATGAATATTCTTTTGAGGGGAAAGATACAGGATTTTTCAACTCATTATTTGGAACTTTTTATTCTACTGCTTTTCCGAATAAAGCTGGAGCAAAAAATTCATTTGGTCTTGATATGGATATTGAGTCTAGTCAAGCTAAATCTGTTCTTGGAGTTGTTCAGTCTGGAGGATTTACTGCAGAGGATGTTACTGAGTTTAAAAAACTAAAAGAACTGGAAGACAAATCAAAAGAAGAATCTGATCTTATGTCATGGCAGTTTACGGGTCAAATAATGGGTGGCTCAGTGTTTTATTTAGGCACAATACCTATGGGTGGATGGGTTACTGGAGGGTTATTTAAATCCGCTGTTGCTGTTCAGAAATTAACAGTAGGAGCTAAAGGATTGACTATTGCAGAAAAGACTTACAATGCTATTCCTAGAATATACATGAACACTCTAGGAACAACAAAGCTTGGAAGATTTCTTAAGCAGCCATTCTATACGGCATACATGTTTGAGAGAGCAGGAACTGTTTTTGGAGCTGCAGAGGAAGAGATGACAGCATTAGGAGGATTTATGGGAGGAGCTGGTGTTGCTACATTTCAGCTTTTAGGGAAAAAAGTTTCCCAAACTGCTTTCAATAAGTTTGCAAAAGCACTATTCACTAAAGGAGGAAAAGAGTCAGCAAGTACTTGGAATCAATTAACATCAGGATTTCAAATAGGGGCTGGTTTTGGATCTGGTGAGGTGGTTGAGGAAACTATGCAGGTTTTCGCTAAAGCATTCAATGCAATGGATGATACTAAAAAGATGTATGAAGTCTTAGAGCAGTCATTTGGTTCTTATGATAGGATTATGAAGCATATAGTTGGCTCTTTTGCTATGGGTGCATTGTTTGGATTTGCTGCTAGCTCTAAAACCAAATCAATGTATGAGGGATTAGATTCAGAGTCAAGGGCTAAAGTGGATAAGGCTGTAAAGCAAATATCAGAAGAGCTGAATGCTTCAATGGAATCAACAGAAGAATACATTAGTGGTCAGAAAAAGAAAATATCAAACATAGAGAAAAATTCAATATTAGATGATAGTAAAGACACAGAAGGGGTATCAAGTGAAGAGCAAGTTGGGCAAGAATCTGTCCAAGAAGAATCTATCGAAGAAACAAGCAAAGAAAAGGTTGGGACTGATAGAGTGGTTCAAGAAGAACAAGTAGAAACGAAGGAAGAGGGAAGCAAAATAGAAAATGAAGAGCAAGCTAAGCAAGAGGAACAAGCCAAAAAGGATTCAAAGGTTGAGTATGAAGCCTTGTCTGAAAAAGAGCAATCTGGATTTAAACAAAAGGCTAAACAAGAATTAGAAGCGGAGAAAACAAAAGGTAAAGTCACCGAAGAGCAAATAAACAAAAGGGCTGAGGAGATATACGCTAAAGATGGTCTTAGGATAAATATAGGCAAAAACGCAAACCAAGCAAAAGGTCAAAGAGTTACCGTTACCGTAAACAAAGACTCTGAATATGGCGGTGTTGACATGGATATAACTGACGAGTTTGGGAACAATATAGGCAACGTGAAGGGAGTGTATGATGCAAATGGAAACTTTGATGTTGAAGAGATAAGCATAGTAGAAGGCAAGAGAGGTCAGCAATATGCTACAGAAACCATATCAGTCATAAATGAAAACACAAACAACAATGTAATAGTAAGTGGCAATACTG
>Ga0206131_10007304_pt1 | contig 11108 bp, 10 predicted proteins | sample Helgoland_Spring_FD_148636 | JGI IMG/M metagenome (GOLD analysis project Ga0206131, IMG submission 148636) | Pelagic subsurface seawater microbial communities from Kabeltonne, Helgoland, North Sea - Helgoland_Spring_Bloom_20160517_1 | ecosystem: Environmental > Aquatic > Marine > Epipelagic ... | reverse complement strand
TTGCGCAATTGACACATGGATTATTATCTATGGAGTTAATGAGTACGGAACCTGGTTTGCAGGTTTACACGGGACATAAAATTGGCATTGCACTAGAGCCACAACTTTGGCCAGATGCACCAAATAATGAACTTTATCCGTCTGCTTTTTTAGAACCTGATGAAGTATATGAACAAGAATCTATATTCCATTTTTTTGATAAAAATCCCTAATTTGTTTAGCCGGATTTTCAGGCATACCATCAACTAAAAATAAGCCAGATATTTGTTCAACAGATACTAAATATTTTATGTTTCCTTCGCTATAACGGAACATGTGTTGCAGCATTTCCATGGGCTTTAAAGCTCATGGAAGGTTACACCGATTAGTAAGTTAGCAGATTAGTATTGGAAAAATGGCTAATCAGCGCAATCTAAGCTCTGTCTTTGCGTCAAACAACAATACATCAGCTTGGTCAAAGGAGATAGCAACTTGTGTATCTCTGTCTATTGGATCGTCACTTTTGGTTTCAACAATAATTCTTTCACCAGAGTTCGTCTGCAAGTAATCAAATGTAATCCCGCCTAATCTTTCACGCATATGTACCTTAAGTGAAGATTTTTTCTTAGTAATAGTTAGAGCTTGAGGCCGAAGACCCACAAATACGTTAGACCCCTCTTTTGGTAATGTAATCGTTGTTGAAATCTCAGTATTATCAAGGCCAGGTATAATGATATTTTTCCCCATAACGGTTCCTTTTAGAAAATTCATACTTGGCGAACCGATAAAACCGGCGACGAATTTATTATCTGGATTTTTGTATAATTCCATTGGACTACCAACCTGTTCAATACGGCCTGCGCGAAGAACAACAATTTTATCTGCTAGCGTCATTGCTTCAACTTGATCATGCGTTACATAAATCATTGTTGCACCAATCTCACTATGCAGTCTTGCAATTTCTACACGCATATCAACCCGAAGTTCTGCGTCTAGATTGGAAAGCGGTTCATCAAATAAAAATACATCTGGCCCACGAACAATTGCTCTGCCAATTGCGACGCGCTGGCGCTGTCCGCCCGATAGCGCTGCAGGTTTGCGTTTCAAGTATTCTTCTAATTTCAAAATACGTGTAGCTTCGCCAACTTTTGCTTCAATTTCAGATTTCGGCACACCATTCATTTTCAAACCAAAGCCCATATTTTCTTCAACACTCATATGTGGGTAAAGCGCGTAGGTCTGAAATACCATTGCAATTCCACGATCAGCAGGATCTGCGTCAGTTACATCACGTTTTCCAATTCTGATCGAACCAGATGTAGTCTCTTCTAGGCCAGCAACCATACGTAAAAGTGTAGATTTGCCACAACCAGAGGGTCCAACAAAAACACAAAACTCACCATCATCGATTTTTAAATCGACACCATGAATTACTTGAGTTGAGCCATATTTTTTTATTACTTTTTTTAACTCTACACCCGACATTTTTTCTCCTAAATTATTGTGTTTGGGGAAATTGCCATGCAGTGGCAGCTTCACCTATTGATTTGGTTGATTCCATCAATATTGATTTGAATTTTTTGATTGATTCAAGGTTGTGACGGTTAGTAGTTGTAGCGATTGAAATAGCGCCAATAACGCGTTTTTTAGTAGTCAAAATTGGAGCCGCTATACTTATAATTCCTTGTTCATGTTCTTCTCGATCATAGGCAACGCCATCAAGACGAATTTCTTCCAGCTCTTCAATCAAAGTTTCAGCATTTAAATGTGTCATTGGCGTGAATGAATTGAAAGACTGACGCGACATCGCAACATTGAACCGCCTTTCAGACAAAAATGCGAGAATGGCTTTTCCAACTCCTGTACAATGCGCAGGCGCAACACGGCCTGCTTGAGCAAGGGTTTCAAATCGATCAGAAGTTCGATACTTATCAACAAATAAAACTTGGCCCGTTTCCATCTGAGCGAGGTGAACTGTTTCTTCTACTTCTTTAGAAAGATTTATTAAAATCGGTGCTGCAATTGGTGCAAGCGAGCTTTGTTGCCAAGCTTTGTGAGCCATCTCCACTAAACGTAATCCAACTGAGTAACAATGTGTTTCATCATTATAGCGCAACATTCCCTGAATAGTTAGGATTTGAAGGAATCTATATAGTGTTGCTTTTGGGTAATCACATTTTTGCTGAATGTCAGAAAAGCGGGCAGGGTGATCCAAGGTTGCAATGGCGTCAATTATTTCCAGCGCTTTTCCTACTGTTCCAGCCCCAGTAATCTGTTTGTTCATACTTAATACCTTACTTCTAACGCATCTTGCAAAATTATGAAATCTATTGACATTAATACACCGAATCTGCGAGGTTATCAATAGTTGAGATACGTGTCTCACTATATGAGAATATACGAAATGGCTAGAACAAATGGAGGAAACTATGTTCACCAAGATTAAAACTGTTGCAATTTCGCTCACGACTTGCGCGCTATTGGCAACCTCTGCTTCTGCAGATGATTTGATTATCAACTTTGATGATTTAAACCCTGGTCCAAAAAAGGGCTTTGAAGATGCGGTTGCCGCATTTAAAGCTGCGAATCCGGACATTAATGTTACGGTTAACCTAAATGATCGCGAAGCACATAAATCTGCGATCCGTAACTTCCTTTCTGCAAACCCACCTGACATCACTTCTTGGTATCCTGGTAATCGTATGGGTCCATTTGTGGACGCAGGTTTATTTGAACCTATTGACGATCTTTGGGCGGCTGAGGGTCTAGACAAAGAAATGGCTGCTGTACAGCCTACTATGACACGCAATGGTAAAATTTGGGGTGTTCCTTATTCATATTACCAGTGGGGTATTTATTACCGAAAAGATATTTATGACACATTGGGCCTATCAGAGCCAAAAACTTGGGATGATTTATTAGCAAATTGTGATAAAATGAAGAGTAATGGCGTAACACCATTCACAATCGGAACGAAGTATCTTTGGACTGCGGCTGGAGTATTTGATTATTTAAACCTTAGAACAAATGGCTATGATGTACATAATGCACTTACAGCTGGCGAGATCAAATATACAGATCCACGCATCAAAGCAACTTTTGCTAACTGGTCAACTATGTTGGACCGTTGTTCATTCGTTGACAACCATGCCTCTATGTCTTGGCAAGATGCAATCGCACCCTTTGCCAATGGCGATGCAGCAATGTATGTAATGGGTAATTTTTCTGTAGATGGATATAAAAATGCTGGTTTGACTGAAGATCAAATCGATTTCTTCCAATTCCCAGCAATTACACCAGGTGTAGCGCTTGCAGAAGAAGCACCAGCTGATGCTTTCTTCATTCCTTCAGGAGCGAAGAACAAGGATGCAGCGCGAAAGTTTCTTGCATTCATCGCTCAACCTGAAATCCAAGGGCCTTGGAATGAAACAATCGGTCAATTGCCACCAAACAATCAGGCGTCAATTTCTGATGATAAATTTATCCAAGAAGGATTTTCGGTTGTTTCAAATGCTGCTGGTTTAGCACAATTCTATGATCGTGATGCTCCTGCTGCTATGGCATCAGAGGGAATGAAAGGCTTCCAAGAGTTTATGTTGAATCCTTCAAAAGTAGACGAAATTCTAGCTCGTCTAGACGATGTACAAGATGAAGTTTATAAATAAAATATAAATCTAAAAGCGCGGGGCGAACCCGCGCTTTTTCACCAGAAAGGGTAAGATATGTCAACATCAGCAAAACCTTTTCAAGCATCATGGCTTACTCGAAATAAACTAAAAGTTGCACCATTTGTTTTTTTGGCTCCAGCTCTTTTTTTCTTTTGTGTCTATGTAGTAATTCCCATTTTTCAGTCTTTGCAATTATCACTTTTTGAATGGAATGGACTTTACAATGCAGACGGAGAATCTACTGCTACCTATATCGGTTTATCGAACTATGCAAAACTATGGGATGATCCAAATTTTTGGGTTTCGATAAAGAATAACATTCTTTGGTTAATCTTATACATGCTAGCAATCCCAGCGGGCTTATTTGTTGCTTTGTTTCTAAACCAAACAGTTACTGGAATGCGGTTTTATAAATCACTTTTCTTTTTTCCTTTTGTAATATCACAAGTTGTGGTCGGTCTTATTTTTGGATGGTTTTACAATCCTGATTTTGGTGTGATCGCAAAAGTTTGGCAACTTTTCTTCTGCGAAGAGGCAATCAATATTGTTGGCAATGTAACAATAAAGTGCCGGGTACCAGTTCCTGATATACTCTCAAACCCTGACTGGGCAACTTATGGCATTATTTTTGCGGGTTTATGGCCGCAGATAGCATACTGTATGATCCTTTATCTAACGGGTTTGAATAATGTTGCTTCCGAACAAATTGAAGCAGGGCGGTTAGATGGTGCAAAAGGTTGGAAAATGCTGTGGTATGTCGTTCTACCTCAACTCAAGCCAGCAACATTCATTGCTGTGATTGTAACCGTAATTGGTGCGCTTAGATCTTTTGATATGATCGCTATAATGACACAAGGTGGTCCATTTGGTTCAACGAATGTTTTGTCTCACTACATGTTTGAGGTTGCGATAAGTGAATATGGTGAACGTTATGGTTATGGTTCTGCCATAGCTACTGTTCTATTTGGAATTATGATGATTTTCATCAGCTACTTCTTGTGGCGGATGTATCAGGACGAAAAGAGGGGTATTTAATGTTTCCACGACCAATAGCAAAATCTACCCCAAGGTTCCGCATTGCCTATCAGGCTTTCTTACCTGTAGCTTTGATCTTATGGTTGTTGCCTTTGATCGCGATTTTCCTAACTTCTGTTCGGGGCTCTAAGGACATCAATACTGGTAACATTTTTGGGTGGCCTACAGAATTTATGCTGTTTGAAAACTATTACGCAGTTTTTACTCAAACGGAGGCACTAAAATACCTTACAAATAGCGTTTTGATAACATTACCCACGGTTGCTATATCTGTTTCGCTCGCTTGTTTGGCCGGATATGCGCTGGCGATTTATCGTTTTCGTGTGGCTTTGCCACTATTTTTTCTTTTCGTTGCAGGTAACTTTGTACCCTTTCAAATTCTTATGGTGCCAGTGCGTGACATGTCAGTTCAAACGGGTCTTTATGATACGATTCAAGGCCAGTTTTTATTCCATGCAGCATTCCAGACTGGTTTCTGCACGCTATTCATGCGAAACTTTATCAAAGCGCTTCCATTTGACTTAATTGAAATTGCACGCGTTGAGGGTGTTGCAGAATGGAGAATATTCTGGTTTGTAATACTTCCATTGGTCAGGCCTGCATTGGCAGCTCTGTCAGTATTAATTTTTACTTTTGTTTGGAACGACTTCTTCTGGGCTAATGTTTTAACCCAGGGTGAACAAGTTAAACCCATTACTGCAGGCGTGCGTGCGTTAAACGGCCAGTTTGTGAATAACTGGCATTTGGTATCCGCAGCAAGCCTTTTAGCAGCAGTTCCGCCAGTATTTATCTTCTTTTTAATGCAACGACACTTTATAACTGGCCTCACACTTGGGGCGGTGAAATGACAATCTGTTGGCGATTAGATGATAGTAGGCAAACTATTGTTTTGGGCTCAGAAAAGGACCATCTTCCGGAGGTAGTCTATTGGGGACCCCGATTGCATGAGGATGAAGACCTAGATGTTCTTTTTGAGGCTCATTCTATTGACGTGACAGGTGGTATGTTGGATCAAAATCCAGAACTGTCTATTTGCCCTGAGGAAACACGTAGTTTTCCAGGTCAACCGGGCCTTGTTGTGCGAAACACGGATGGAAGTCCATTATTACCAAAATTTTGCTTTAAGAAAGCTATTGAGAACGAAAATGAATTAGAATTGATCTATGAAGATCAACAAAATAGTTTTACTTACAATGCTACATTTAAAATTGATGAAATAACACATGTTATCACTTCCTTTGCGAATATAACTGCATCACGACCAATTTATTTGCAGTGGTTGGCGGCACCAGTTGTGCCTGCGCCACAAAATGGAGAAGACATTATTGACTTTTCGGGAAGATGGTGCGGAGAATTTCAACTCAACCGAACAAAATGGTCTCCTGGTATACGTCATCGTGAAAACCGCACTGGTCGAACAGGGCATGAACATTTTCCTGGTTTAATCTTGCCCTGTTATGGTGCGACGAACACATCAGGTCATGCATATGCATTTCACTATGGCTGGTCTGGTGGGCATAGAATGATTGCAGAAGAGTTACCTGATGGGCGTAGGCAGATTCAGATTGGTAATGCGTCACAAATTGAAATAGAGCCTAAGATGAAGTTTGAATCTGGACCATTATATTCAACATTTTCCGACAATGGAATTAATGGATGTGCTGTAGCTTTTCAACGCCATGCTCGAGATCAAATAGTTTCTTGGCCTAAACCAGAAAATCCACGGCCAGTACATTATAATTGCTGGGAAGCGGTCTACTTTAATCATGATTTGGAGGAATTGAAAGATATAGCCAAACGAGCGTCAAAGCTTGGTGCAGAACGATTTGTTTTGGATGACGGCTGGTTTGGCAGTCGTGATGATGATACACAAGCGCTCTCAGATTGGGAAGTTGACCTGCGAAAATATCCAACAGGGCTGACACCGCTAATTGAATATGTCCATTCTTTAGGGATGGGGTTTGGTATCTGGTTTGAACCTGAAATGATAAATCCAAATTCTGATGTATATCGTGCACATCCTGAATGGGCACTTGGGAACGAAGATCAAATCTTAGGCCGGCATCAGATGGTCCTGAACATGGCGTTGCCCGAAGTGCGATCGTATTTATTTGAACGCATCAGTACCATTTTATCTGATAATGCAATTGATTATATAAAATGGGATCACAATCGCGTTCTGCCTATGCCAGATGCAGCACAGACACGAGGCAGTTATGCACTGCTAGATGAGTTGAGACAAACGTTTAGCGAAGTTGAAATCGAAAGCTGTGCATCTGGTGGAGGGCGCATCGATTTTGGAATTTTGAAGAGAACCCAGCGTGTCTGGTTATCTGACAGTAATGATGCATTGGAACGTTTGCTGATGCAGCACAATGCTGCCATTTTCCTTCCATCAGCTGTGACTGGTAGTCATGTTGGCCCACGAAAATGTCATACATCGGGGCGTGAATTAGATATTCGCTTTCGGGCTTGGGTAGCTGCGCAACGGCATCTAGGGTTCGAAATGGATCCTCGCGAATTGACCGTTGAAGAAATGAAAGTGCTAAGAGATGTAACAACATGGTGGAAGTCAAATCGCGATTGGATGTTTAATGCTGATATACTGCGCTTAGACAGTTCTGATAGTGCAGTAATAGCTGAACAACAGTTATCTAGAGATTGTGATCGCTTTGTTGTATTTGCAGGCAAGGCGGCGGCTTCTGCTCAAATTGTGCCACGCCCACTTCAGCTGACTGGCTTGAATCCAAACGCTATGTACGGAATTGAATTAATCAATAAGGAAGACTGCCTAGGTCTTTCGCGTGGCAATCCAATTCTAAAGCACAAACCAATTAAATTGAGCGGTAGTTATTTGATGAACCAAGGTATAACACTACCTTGGAGTTTCCCAGAATCGATGTGGGTCCTTGAAGGAAAGTTATTATGAGTAAAAAAAGACGCAGCCACGCATGGTATGGGGGAAAAGATCGAGATGGTTTCATTCACCGCAGTTGGATGAAAAATCAAGGTTTTCCAGACCATGCTTTTGATGGTCGCCCAATCATAGGAATTTGCAATACTTGGTCAGAGCTAACTCCATGCAATTCTGGTCTTCGAGAATTGGCTGAAGGCGTAAAACGTGGAGTATGGGAAGCGGGTGGTTTCCCAGTTGAATTTCCTGTTATGTCTTTGGGTGAAACCCAGATGAAACCCACTGCAATGCTTTTTCGCAATCTATTAGCAATGGATGTAGAAGAAAGCATCCGTGCTTATGGAATAGATGGAGTTGTTTTGCTCGGTGGTTGTGATAAAACTACGCCTGGTCAATTGATGGGTGCAGCTTCTGTTGATTTACCTACGATTGTTGTCAGTTCAGGACCTATGTTGAATGGCAAATGGCAAGGTAAAGACATTGGTTCTGGAACAGATGTTTGGAAATTCTCAGAATCTGTTCGAGCTGGTGAAATGACTTTACATGATTTCATGGCTGCTGAGTCAGGGATGAGCCGCTCGAAAGGTGTTTGCATGACAATGGGGACTGCAAGCACCATGGCTTCGATAGTAGAAGCTATGGGCATGAGCCTGCCTACCAATGCTGCATTACCAGCTGTTGATGCGCGACGCATGGCTTTAGCGCATTTAACGGGAAAGCGTATAGTGGAAATGGTGGAAGAAGATCTTCTTTTTTCCAAAGTGGTTACGCGCGAAAGCTTTGAAAATGCTATTTTAGCCAATGCGGCAGTCGGTGGTTCGACTAATGCAGTTGTCCATTTATTGGCTATCGCTGGACGAATGGAAATTGATTTGTCGCTTAATGATTTTGAGTTGGGGAGTAAAATTCCATTGCTGGTAAATTGTATGCCATCAGGCAAATACTTGATGGAAGATTTCTGTTATGCAGGTGGTATGCCTGTAGTGCTAAATGAACTTAGTGCGTTATTAAGGCCGGCTAATACAGTTCTATCAAAAGATATTAAGCTTTATGGAGAAGGGGCTAAATGCTGGAATAACGATGTCATTAGCAGCTTTGATAAACCTTTCAAAGAAGCGGCTGGCCTTTGTGTATTATATGGAAATTTAGCTCCTAGAGGTGCCATCCTTAAGCCATCTGCTGCATCTGATCATCTTTTAGAGCATGAAGGTGAAGCCTATGTTTTTGAGAGCATCGAGGAAATGAAAGACACGATCAACAACGATGACTTGCCAGTCACCAAGGATTCGGTGCTTGTGTTGAAAGGCTGTGGGCCAAAGGGCTATCCGGGAATGGCTGAAGTTGGTAATATGCCAATTCCTGCAAAGCTAGTTAAAGAAGGTGTGCGAGATATGGTTCGTGTTAGTGATGCTCGAATGTCAGGAACAGCTTTTGGAACAGTTATTTTACACGTTACGCCTGAGGCCCAAGAGGGTGGTACTTTGGCTTTTGTTAAAACTGGAGATCGTATACGTGTCTCTGCTGAAAAAGGTATTTTAGAGTTGCTAGTTGGACGTGAAGAAATTGATAAGCGACGAGAAAATTGGATACCTACACCGTCTCGCTATACTCGTGGTTATGCAAAAATGTATTACGATCATGTGCTGCAGGCGGATCAAGGCGCTGATCTTGATTTTCTTGTAGGCAAAGACACAAAGCCCGTAACAAGAGAAAGTCATTGATGAATAATTCTGTTACATTTCCTGACCTAAAAGGAAGCTCGGTTTTCATTACCGGTGGTGGTTCTGGTATTGGTGGGTCTATCACTGAAGGTTTTTTGCGACAGGGTGCCAAAGTTTCCTTTGTGCAGCGTTCTGATGCTTCGGCCTTTGTGGACAAAATGGAAGAGACGACAGGAAACCGGCCATTTTATATTCAATGTGATATAACCGATGTCGGTAATTTGAAAGAAGCAATGGATGTATCTGAAAAGGTTAATGGGCCAATTCAAGTGCTGGTAAATAATGCAGCCAACGATAAAAGACATAAAGCAGAAGAAGTAACGGAAGAATTTTGGGAATGGACGCAAAATATAAATTTAAAAGCTTATTTTTTTGCTTGTCAGGCTGTCATTGATGGAATGCGAAAAGCAGGTGGTGGTTCAGTAGTAAACTTTACCTCTATTAGCTATATTATGGGTAATACTGATTATGTTAGTTACACAACAGCAAATTCTGGAATTAATGGAATGACGCGTTCTTTGGCACGTGAATTTGGTCCTGATAATATTCGATTTAACGCTATTGCTCCCGGTTGGGTGTTGACTGAAAAGCAGCTTGATAAATGGGCTACTCCAGAAGCATTAGCAAGTCACCTTGAACGCCAATGTTTGAAAGAGCATCTGGTACCAAGTGATATTGTTGACGCTGTTTTGTTTCTGGCTTCTAAAAGTAGCAGAATGATAACAGGCCAATCTCTGGCGGTAGACGGAGGTGTAGTTGTTTCAGGGTGAAGTCGCATGGATAGCTGTTGATTGGGGCACGTCAAATATACGTGCATATATTATGTCAGCTAACAGTGAAGTCTTGGCTCAAGTTAATTCAACTAAAGGCATGGGAAGCTTGAACTCAGATCAGTTTGAGTTGGCTTTAATCGAATTAATATCTGATTATCTTTGTGATGATTTCATTACACCAGTGATTGCATGCGGGATGGTTGGTGCAAAACAGGGTTGGAAAGAGGCTGGCTATATTTCTGTGCCAGCTGAGCCGCCCAAAAGCACCAAATTTACGCAACCAAATGTAAATGATCCTCGAATAGCAGTTTATATACTTCCAGGAATGTCTCAGTCTATGCCTGCAGATGTGATGCGTGGTGAGGAAACCCAGATCTCAGGTTATTTGGCTCAAAATCCTAATTTTAACGGCTCCATTTGTCTACCAGGTACACATACGAAATGGGTGCAAATCAGTGCTGGAGAAGTAGTAAGTTTTCGTACGTTTATGACGGGAGAACTATTTAACATCATTTCTAAACATTCTGTCTTGCGCCATTCAGTTGATGAAGGTTGGGACGAGGAGGCATTCATTGAAAGTGTGAGTGACGGTATGATGAACGCAAATATGCTAACAAATAATCTGTTTGGGCTGCGTGCATCTTCACTTTTAGAAGGATTGCAACCGACAAATGCAACTGCAAAACTCTCGGGGATGTTGATTGGGTTGGAATTGGCTGGAGCAAAGGGATTTTGGTTGGGCAATCAAGTTGTAATAATTGGTGGCAACAAGATCATGGATCATTATCAAGCTGCTCTAACACAACAGGGTGTTATGCCTATTCGTGCGAATGCTGATGAAATGGTACTAGTAGGACTTTTGGCCTCATATTTCGAATTGAAAAAGGTATAATTATGAAATCACGAAATATTATTGCAATCTTACGCGGGGTCAGGCCCAGTGAAGTTATTCAAATAGGTAATGTTTTGGTTGCCGCAGGCATTAATGTAATTGAAGTTCCTCTGAATTCACCCAAGC
>Ga0206131_10007303_pt1 | contig 11109 bp, 13 predicted proteins | sample Helgoland_Spring_FD_148636 | JGI IMG/M metagenome (GOLD analysis project Ga0206131, IMG submission 148636) | Pelagic subsurface seawater microbial communities from Kabeltonne, Helgoland, North Sea - Helgoland_Spring_Bloom_20160517_1 | ecosystem: Environmental > Aquatic > Marine > Epipelagic ... | reverse complement strand
TATTGATATTTATTGGATATGCTTATTTACTTTTTACATTTTTAACTTAAAAAGTAAAAAAGTGCTTAAAAGAATGATTACAAAGTATTTCATGTCGGATACTATTACCATTACTGATGCGAGTATTGTAGACTTCTACAAGAAGAACCCACACCTTGATATTGTTACAATGAACCATATTCTACTTGATGTATTGAAGAGACTTTCGGTTGATTTGACAAAAACTATGCAGAACACCAAAATGGATCAGGTTATGGAGATGATGAGAGAAACCCAAAAATACGTAGGACAGAAGCTCCAGGATACGAAGAAGGATTACATTGAAGATGTTCGTTCTCTCTTGTTCAAATCCACAACAGATAATCTTGATAAACTAAATCAAACCTTGGACAAGAACAACGAACACTTAAAAGAGAGAACTACCAATCTATTGAAGGATCTTATCCCAAGAGAAAACGAAAGTACACAGAAGCAACTAGAAATTATGCTGAGAGAGTTTTACCAGAATATTTCTCTCGACACTAAAAGACTTGTCGAAGCCAATGAGAAAATACTCACCTCTTCGGGTAAGGATGAAGGGTCCATGAAAGAGTTTCTTGTCAGTGTGGATGGTCGATTTCAACAAATGCTTAACGCGGTTCAGCAACCTATTCTCTCTTCTGTGAGCTCATTAGACGAAAAAAATAGAGAAGATTGGAATAAACTAAGGTCAGAGTTCGAGAACTTCAAACAAAGCCAAGAAAAGATAAGCAACGAAACAATGGATTTTCTTGTTCGATTTAAAAATGCTTCTCAGCAGAAGGGTGGGATGTCTGAAAATATGCTGTTTCATATACTTCAAAAAGTGTTCCCTGTGGATGAGATTATTGATTGTCGTAATATTCCAGAAACATGTGATTTCAGAGTTAACCGCCTTGACACAGAAGCCCCGACCATTTTATTTGAAAACAAAGAATATACACGTCCAGTGGAAACAAGAGAGGTTAAAAAGTTTGAGAGAGACTTACAAGTTCAGAAAAAACATGGGATTTTTCTTTCTCAGGGAAGTGGCATCACATTCAAACCTAATTTTCATATTGACATTGTTCATGGGCTGATACATCTATATCTTTGCAACGTAGAGTATAACCCCGAAACAATTAAAACTGGCGTAGAAATAGTAGATAGTTTGTCAAAAAAACTCAAGATCGTAGAGGGTCAAGTTGAAAACCCAGACGATTTATCTTTTTCACAGACTGAAATAAATAGGATTGTTGAGGAATACCAACAATTTGCCAAGAACAAGATGGCGATGTATGAAATTATTAAATCTTCGAGCAAACAATTGGTTGAAAAGCTAGACGAAATGAATTTTCCTCAACTCCGTGCGTCTCTTGCATCGAAGGGCAAGGAAGAACCTGAGGAAAATTTTAAGTGCCCACATTGTCAAAAATGGTCAGGCAAAAATAAAGCCAGTCTTGCAGGACACATTCGTCGATGCAGTTTGGCCCCAAAAAATCAGAAGGAAAGTGTGAAGAACATCGAGGAAAAGCTAGAAGTGAGTGTAGAAATTCCATAATGGAACTAGTATTTTCTATTAATCTCGCCCTCGTCGAATTCAAAATATACGTTACTCCACGAACAATTAGGCAATTGCATCACGACATTTCTACGAAATTGTGTAAGGTATGTAGAAAACCCACGAAGTGCTATCTCGTCATCGAATAGAATTTTCATCCTAGGATGACATGCATTCATCTTTCTACAAAACTCGTACTCACGAATAATCAGTTGTTCTGTGTGGTCTCCGTCAAGATGAAAGAAATCAAACTTGGCTCCTTCCTCTAAAAGTTTACTTAGTCCAACTTCACTATGTGCATGAATGAACCTAACGCGATTTCCAAACCGCTCGTTGAGGAGCTTTACTGCTGGTCCAGTGAACTTATTGTCAATATCAATGCTAGTAATTCGGAGTTCTGGGTTTGCCAAAAGCATGATAAGGAGTGAATGTCCCACATAAGATCCTACTTCTAATGCGTGCGTGGCATGCTTGGCCTTTTGAAATAAAAGTTCTTGTTTTTCATAGCTCTCGACATCATATTCATACGTTTTTCCATCAAATAAATACCCTCCACAAGCACCAGCCCAACCAGGTCCCCATGCCTTCTGTAACTCGTAAAATACATTCTTGTGCTGGACTAATTTTTTCGTATATTCAGTGTTAAACTTCCTATGAACGTCTTCCATGTATTCTTTCAAACTTTTTTATAGAATAAATTAACGCATTATTAGCAATTTGCAGGACATCCAACGGATTTACAAATCTGCAGATGACTACCATGAAATTGCCAACCCTCCTTTTCTATTTTTTTATTAGATCTTACTCTACTAAAGAGCATGGGTAAGGAAACCAATCTACATCGCGTTTGGTCTTTCAAGACCCATTGAACATGTTTTTCGGCGTTTTCGGTGGCAAATTTAGACCAAGTGTCAATTCGATTTGCCCACTTTATTATACCCTTATAATTACCTATTCCCGTATAATCAAGGATCCCGCCACTCCCAGCCCAGTCTGTCTTGAAAAAAACAGGTTTATCAACATTACCTTGTAAATGTTCTTGTAAATATTTAATAGGTAAAGGTGTATGGTACTTTAGGTCTGGTCTCAGATATAAATATAAAGTGTACTCGTCTTTCTTTGGTTGCCATAACGTTGTTACTTTTTTAATGCTTTGTATCTCGTTTAGCCAATTAACTATAGTTACATACTTATCACGCCACACATCATTATATCTCTTATAATTAACTAGTTTAATCATGTCATCATAGGGTTCTTTCACAAGTTCTGATGCATGTAAAAGAGAACAGCAGCTTGGGTCAATGGGAATTTCAATCTCATCGGAACGTGGAGAATGTGCATAACTAGCATCCCATGTGTGCACATAAGTATCATACTCGATGTTGTTCTCTTTTAATACATTGAAAATATTCTGTTCAATGCTATCGATTGTATGTGGCAAAGAACGATGAACTAATCCATAAAAACAGATGCAAACTTTAGGCATTATATAATAACTATAATATTTTTTAGATTACAAACAAACTATTTCGTAGTTCGTATAAATTTGGTATATGTTATGTCACATAATAAATATAACAATGCGTCTGTTAATTACCGGTGGTTGTGGATTTATAGGCCATCATTTTGTTGAACACATTTATAAAAATACCGACTGGGATATCGTGATAATCGATCGGTTAAGTTACGCATCAAATGGTTTCGAAAGACTACGAGACACTGAAGTTCTGAGTAGTGAGAGAATAAAAGTATTCACTTGTGATCTAGTGTTGCCTCTATCCAAAGGGGTCATGCAGGAAATTGGAGAAGTTGACTATATTGTTCATATGGCAGCCGAAACACACGTTGACAATAGCATTAAAGACCCTAAATCATTTTTGAATAACAATATTCAAAGCACGTTCAATTTGTTAGAATATGCGCGATTACACCTTCCAAATCTAAAAACGTTCTTCTACTTTAGCACCGACGAGGTATTTGGACCCGCTCTAGGTGACACTTTATATAAAGAATGGGATAGACATAAGCCTACAAATCCATATTCTGCATCAAAGTCCGCAGCAGAACAAATATGTATTGCTTACGAGAACACATATAAAACACCCCTAATGATTGTGAATGTCATGAATGCATTTGGTGAGCGACAACACGTCGAGAAATTCATACCTCTTTGTGTAAAAAAAATATTGAATAACGAGAAAATATATATTCATAGCTACCCTGATAAAAAAACATCAGGTACACGTTTTTATATTCACGGACGAAATATTGCAGCAGCCGTGTTATTTTTAATAATCAACGGATCTATCGGAGAAAAATATAATATTTCAGGTGAAAAAGAAGTTAGCAATTTAGAAATGGCACAATATATTGCAAAGTTCATGGGTAAGACATTAGATTATGAAATGGTTGACTTTCATAGTGATAGGCCTGGACATGATTTACGATATGGATTAGATGGAACCAAATTATTTGATATGGGGTTTAAATTACCATTAAATTTTGAAGAATCGTTACAGAAAACAGTAGAATGGACATTAGAAAACCAGAAATGGTTAGAAGAATAATGACTTCAGCACCACTCATGTCTAAAATATTTTGCTCGTGGTAAAAAACTAAATGTAAAATTAGCATGATGCAATAGTGTCGGAAATCCACTCATGTCTAAAATATTTTGCTCGTGGTAAAAAACTAAATGTAAAATTAGCATGATGCAATAATGTAGGAAACCCAACTTCACCTAAACTGATACCATCTATCATACGATCATATTTTGTGTTTTGGTCACCTTTATGAAATATACCTACTTTTTCTTCAACTAACATAAATTTTTCTATGGTTGAGAAATAAAATCCACCATCTGTCCAGACCTCAGGGTTTCCTAGACGTGGTTGGCCATCATGCTTTCCACGAGAAAGACGATCATCATCATTGCCACGTTTAATTCTTTCTCCATTTACTTCTCCAACATAAATAATATCCTCTTTTAAATTATCACGAGCATCCTTGTACCAATTATTGTTTTTGGGACCAAAATCTTCTTCAAAATGTGCGATATACCCTTGTAAGCTATTAGATTTTAAATATAAATATGAATACCATAATCCTGCTATTGTACCACCCCAATTATACTCGACAATTACGTGTACCTTATGATGTGGTAACTGGTTTTGACAAAAATCTTCTAACTCCTTTTTAATTATGTCATATCGCTCATTTCCACGTTCTGAATCAATAAAACTAACAAGGACGAATTCTTTATTCATTTCATCGGTATTTAAGAATTCTTTAATATGACTAGAAATGTGAGCATACATTGCGCCTTTTCGACTACCCTTAACATCAAAATAATGTGCCACAGAATAATACAACATGTTTATACTAGTATGTTGTATTATATTACTTGAAATTTTCTTTAAATAATATGCTCATTGAAATACTATCTGCATTAAAATTATTTTTTGTATAGAATTTTTCTAATTCCTTTTCACAGACTAAATCCACTCTATAACACTTGTTTTCTTTACTTCTTTTTAATAATTCATTTACTAATTGTTCTCCCATACCTTTTCCTCTGAACTGATCATGTATTAATATATTTTCAATATGACCCATTCTGCTACCCCCGTGTGTTAATTTTTCCTCAATCAATAATGTACCCGTTCCAATTAATTTATTTTCTATTTCTAATACTATAATTTGATGATCATTTCCTAATACATTATCAATAAAATTGTCGTAATGTTTTCTGGATATATTTGAATTTATTAATTTAATATACTCATTATAATCATTTTTTACAATATTTCTGAAACCTATATTTGTATTATTTAACATTTATAGTTATAGTTGTTATATTATATTTATATATGTTATAATTATAAAATATTAATATAGAAAATACACGTTGCTCTACATGGTTCAAGTTTGAAGTTATTTTCGTATAATAGTTAATGAAGGTAAAATACCAATAATTTTAATTTTCAAGTCATCCTTGTATTTATTTAATATTGGTGTAATTTTGGGTTTGTCATATTTGTTCATCCATTCTACTTCATCGCGTTCTTTCGAACCACCTTCTAATATAATAATGCCGTCCTTTTTTATTTTTTTGATATAATTAGTTAAAGCAATTTCAAATACTTCTCCGGTGTTGGCAACATCGATATGCAATATATCTATACTTTCATCACATAAATTATCAATTACTTTATAGAAATCCCCGTATTGTATATTTACATTTTTATATGCACGAAACGTTTGTGTCAACCTTTCTTTATTTGCTCCATTGCCATTAAATTCTTCAAATATATCATAAGCATCAATTTGACAAGAAGAAGATACATTATCAGCCAGTGCTTTTAGTGAATAACCATCCAATATACCAATTTCAACTATTTTCTGCGGGTTTTTTAAAAAACATGAGGTATCAAATATATCTTTATAGTCAAGGTTATTTTTATAGGATGATTTCATAGATGCTACATTTGTACTTGTTGTTGCCTCGATGGGTGTGTCATTATGGTTGATGAGAGAAGACATTATAATTAGTAATAAAATTATAATTTATGAAAAATAACGTAATATTTAATAATATATATATATACAGATTGATGAATATTTTGTTTATATGTTGTTCATCAAGATATGAATGTGTTAATGAAACATATAAGAATATAGTAGAAACTTACACAAATAAGGGAAAATATACAGCTAAAATTATATATACTGATAATACATTTACTGAGAAAGAATTCTGTAAATATAATCCAGATTTAGTTATTTTTTTTGATATAGATGAAATTAGATTTGGTAATAAATTTAATTTTGTATTTTCAAAACCTGTATTTGTATGTAGTTTAGATTATTTTTATTTTGGTATATGTAGTAATTGTAAATGGATTAGAAAATGTTCTGGAATAATTACGTTTCCTAATCAGGAAAAAATCATGAATTCATATAGAAATATATTTCCAAATAAGAAAATATTTTCATTTAATGGAAGATTTTTTAATAATTCTATATATAAAAATTATAACTTGGAAAAAAAATATGATATTTTAATTTATGGAACAAGACATTTTTTAAACAATATTGAACCACATTTTGCTGATCAGGAATATAAAAAAAAATGGGAAAAACATAATAATAAATTATTACCAAAGAAGTATCATTTTTACCCACTTAGAGTAAGAATAGAAAATCTACTTTTAAAACATACAAATAAATATAAAATAAAAATATTAATGCCCAGTGGTTCACTAGGAGCAAAAAAAAATGTAAATGAAAAATTATCTGAACTTATCAATAGCTCATGGATGACATTATGCACAAGTTCAAGATGTGATATTTTGATGGATAAATATATAGAAAGTGCTGCATCTTATTCTGCTATTTTAGGTAATATTCCATCTGATTATACACACATATTCAAAAATAATATTATTGAAATTACAGAGTGGATGAGTGATGAGGAAATTTTATCTATTATTGATACCGCACTAGAAAATAAAGAAAAATTAAAGGAAATTATTAACAAAACGGCAACAATTGTAGAAAATAGTTTCGACTTAAATAATGCTGTTAAAAATATGGATAATGTATTTGATGAAATTTTAAAAACTATGTTATAAAATACTAAATTCTCTGATATTTTTGATAATATCCTTGATATACTTAGTTAAAATATCAGTACTAATATCTTGATTATTAGCTTTTATAACAAATGAGCTATCACGTTCTAAGCTTATATTATCAAAATATGAATTTGATATATATATATTTTTTATATTGTCAGTTTGAATTTTGTATTTATTTGGACCTAAGAAAATATTTATTGTATTAATATCTTCATTTGTTAAAAAATCGTTGATTATTTCTTATGTATTGGAATTAATTATTAAATACATAAATTATATAGTTATATAATATTAAATTCTCTGATATTTTCGATAATATATTCTATATCTTTTTCTTCCAGCCACCATCCAACAGGAATGCAAACTAATTCTTTTTCCAAAATATCTATATTTGGCAGTGTTTCTACAAAATCCTTTACACAATTATTTATATCATTACGATTGTGAACTTGACTTGTCATTATATTGGCCTCTTTCATTTTTTCCATAAATTCTTCTTTTTTACCATTTAACACACGAATGCTATAAAGCCAATATGCTGAGTTACTTTTTGGATTATTTTTCATTAATTGTACACCCTCTATATTCTTTAATCCTTCATCTAAAATTTTTGCGTTCCGTCTATTTTTTTCTAATAATCCATCCATATGAGGTAAATTATAAATACCCATCGTCGCGTTCACATCATTCATATGAAATTTATATCCATATTCCAAAATATCATTTTCTAAACGAAGATCTTTCCCTTTATAATTTCGTTTATCTCTATTTATTCCATACCATCTTAATAATTTACATCTATCATATAAGTGCTCATTTGGTAACGTAATAAATCCTCCATCTCCTGTAGTTAAATGTTTAATTGCTTGTAAGCTAAATACACATATATTTTTATTACTTCCAACTTTTTCACCATTGTATTCCGCGCCAAAAGAATGTGCGCAGTCCTCAACCACCATAGGTTTAAAACCATATTGTTCTTTGTGTTCTTCGCATATTTTATCTAGTTCGTCCAAATCTACTGGATTACCACCCCAATGAACCAAATAAATGATTTTGGTCTTTTCATTTAATTTGCGTTTTACATCATTCAAATCAATATTACACGTGTTCACATCTACATCCAACCATCGTATATTCACATGATTTGCCAATATCGCAGCAGTTGTTGCAAAACATGTTAATGCTGGCGTCAAGACTACATCGCATTCATCATCAAATCCCGGCCACTCGTTAGCCTCGTCTTTCTCTTTCAATAGTCTAGTAGCAAGCGTCAGTCCAGCCGTTGCACTATTTAAAGTTAAAATATAAGGGTTTCCAATGTATTTTTTTAGGGCAGTTTCAAATTCTTCAACCTTGGGGCCCTGTGTCAGCTGGCCAGACATCACAACATCGCTTAAGGGTTTTACCACATCTTCGCTCATAAATACTTTGAACAAACTTAGCATTGTATATTGTATATTGTATATATACAATATATTTAAGCACATACAGATATATATTGTAGATATGCACTTTGTGGTGGATCAGGATAATAAAATAATATTTGGGTGGTCGGCCAAATGTGGATGCAGTCATGTTAAACATATTTATTGGTTTTTGAAAACAGGAAATTTGACAAATAAGATACATTCAGAGAAATCTAGCAACCCTCTGCCGAATGACATTCAAAATTACACAACACTACTATTTACTAGAAATCCATATGAAAGACTTGTATCCGGATTTTTAGATAAATACGCAAGACCAAAGGGAAAATATAGAAACAGGTGGAAAGATCCGGTTTTGTCATTTTCACTATTTGTAGATAAACTTGTGGCTAAGGACTGGAAAACAATTGATAAACATCACATTGGACCACAAACAGAGGAAGCATTTGATAAACGCATATTTCTTTCCAAACATATCAGGGTTTACGATATCAAGAACATTGATTATCGATACATAGAACACTTATACAACAAACAAATACCAGAGGGTGTTATAAATAAAACATTTGGACATGAAAGAAGGTTACGTGTAAAAGAAAACGTTCTTTATGACACGTATGTATATGATTTACCCGTAGAGGATTATTTTCAGCATAGTGCAGACATAAAGTATTTTTACAACGAAGAAATAAAACAAAAAGTGTATGACTTTTTCGTTAACGATTTTACTATGTGTAACGAGTATGGAATTGATTATACATAAACGACATTTTAATCGTAGAAATCAAACTAATATACTCTATTCATACTAATATAATGGTAAAGACAATCGCCGAAATAGGTATCAACCACAATGGTTCTCTTGAGGAATGTAAGAAGATGATCATGTTGTCCAAGGTCGCTGGATGTGACTACGCAAAGATCCAGAAACGTAACCCCGACGTCTGTGTGCCAGAGCACCAGAAGTCCAAGATGCGCACGACGCCTTGGGGCGAGATGACATATCTTGAGTACAAGCACAAGATTGAGTTTAACGAGGAGCAGATCAAAGAGTTGTGCGAGTATAGCAATAGCATCGGCATTGAGTTCTTTGCCAGTGTGTGGGATCTGGATAGCGTTGAGGTGATGGCACGTCACACTCGTATTGCCAAGCTAGGTAGCGCCTCCATCAACGATCTGGAGCTGTGTCGAGCCACGCGGTCGGCTTTTGATGTGGTAATTATCAGCACTGGCATGAGCACGGAAGAAGAGATTGACGCCGCGGTGGAGGCAGCCAAGCCTGATGTCATTATGCACACCAACTCTACTTATCCTTGCCCCGTGGAGGATTTGAACTTACGATACATTGAGCACATGAAGGCGAAGTGGGGCGACAAGATGGAGATCGGGTATAGCGGACACGAGTATGGGCTCATTACAACATATGCTGCCGTAGCTCTAGGTGCTACGTGGGTGGAGAGACACATTACTATGGATAGAAATAATTGGGGTAGCGATCACTCCAGTAGTGTAGAACCGGTTGGCATAATCAAAATGGTCAAGGGTATCAACGCTATTGAGGCAGCAACGCAGTACGCTCCTGGACCCCGTAAGCAGTTCGAGGGCGAAAATGCTAAGAAGGATAGTTTGAGAGTGATGAAGAAATAGTATACTATATTATTATAACTACTTAAATGCTCTCCACAACAACCATTATAAGATGATGGTTTTTGTGGACATAGACGAGACTATTTGTCATTACGTCTCTGAAAACAATGACAGCGCGCGAGACTATGCACTTGCCATTCCCTATCCAGAACGCATACAAAAAATAAACAACCTTCACGCTGAAGGACACACAATCGTGTATTGGACAGCCCGCGGATCGGTCACTCAAATTAATTGGTTCCAACTCACGCATTCGCAACTCACCTCGTGGGGAGCCAAGTTCCACGAATTGCGTATGGGAAAACCGGCATATGACCTGTTTATTGACGACAAAAATATCAATTCTGATCTTTATTTTTCAGAATAATACACGTCAACACAATGTGTTGTATTTGAAGTATTTCCATTCACGCAAGAATTGTAAATTAACGAAATATTAACACTACAAATTTATCATCATCTTGTCGGAAGTAATTGTGTAAATGTGCATAAATATTCTTTTTATTCTTCCTAGTAAAGAGACTGATATTGTTGACAAATTGTTCTGCATCTTTCTTGTCGTTCATGTTTTCTAGTGTACACACACCATGTTCTTCTAAGATCAAATATGTTACACATACTGATGGCATTATTAAACCACAATCTAATGCAGGAATCGTACTATCTTTTAAACTGCATAGTGTTGCGTCAACAAAATTATTTGTATGCAACCATTTTAATATTTCTATTTCCGAATCAAAATCATGACAACCCCCTGGCTCTTTATTCACATTATAGACATGATCTACTATATTTGATTCATTCGTTAAAGAAAAGTTTGATACAAAAAGGGTAT